>Ga0302319_10001198_pt1 | contig 58243 bp, 44 predicted proteins | sample Bog_T0_2_FD_203319 | JGI IMG/M metagenome (GOLD analysis project Ga0302319, IMG submission 203319) | Peat permafrost microbial communities from Stordalen Mire near Abisko, Sweden - Bog_T0_2 | ecosystem: Environmental > Terrestrial > Soil > Wetlands > Peat | place: Sweden: Abisko, Stordalen Mire...
TCGTGCCCCGGGAAGTCCACGTGAACGGTAAACCGGACTGGGCAAAATCCCAGCCTCCTCGGACGGCGCACTCCCGCGCCGACTCCCCGAGAGCGTGGATCAGTACGAAAGTTGCACTGGAAAAGGCTGGGCTTATACCCGCCTCCAGCGCGGTCGCCGTCGCGACCCATATACCCCAGGGGTTCCCCAAGGCGGCATAACCGCCTCAGGCATCAACCTGATTTATGCAACAAAGCCGTAGAGGTCTGAATCGCCGGGAGGCGCCCCTAATTCGCCTTCTTTGCCGGCATGTCCTGGCCGGCTTGGTGCAGCACGAGCCCGGTCACCTTTCCCGAGGCATCCCTCTGGAAAGATATCTCCGCCTTCACCACGGTGTAGAAGAATTCATCCCTGGCAGAGGGGTAGATCGGGACCTTTCCTTGGCCGGTCGCTTGGGCGTAGACCGCCCCACCCTCCTCGCTTATGGTGATGATGAACGATGGGGTTAGCGTGTAGTCTCCCAAGTACTCGCGAATGACCTCAGGCCCAAGGTCGGCGTGCTTGGGCGGCGGCGGGAGCGCTCCCTTGGGCGCGCGTTGGTCCATCCCGTTCTGGTGGAGAACGAGGCCTACGACGACGCCCGCTGCGTCCCGCTCGAACGTAATGGCCGCAGGAACGCCGATCACCGTGAAGGTTTCACCCTCCTTGGGGCGGAGTCCGAAGCGCGGCTGGCCGGTGGCCTGAAGGTAGATGGATCCTTTCTCCTCGGTTACCTGGATCACGAACCCCGGAATCAATGGATACGAGCCAAGGTAGTCGGCGGCGTTCGGCGTCACCGGCACCGCGGGCTTGGGTCCTGCTGAGCCCAACAGCTGGTTTCCGAGGCTCTCCGGACCCTTCTGAAAATTGGCGAGGATCACGATGCCCGAACGGGTCTTTGGGCTGAAGGCCACGAACGAATGACTGCCCGCGGTTGCCCCATTGTGCCAGGTCACGGGGTTGTCAGGGTCGCCCGTCACCATCCACCCCATGCCGATCCTACCGCCGCCCTCGTCGAAGGGAAGCTCAGGCGCCTCGGTCGCCTTGAACGCAGCCTGAAGGGGCAGCCCGTCACCGCCCAGCGCGGCGCCCAGGAAAGTGGCCATGTCGCGCGCAGAGCTTCGCACCGCGCCTGCGGGTGCGAAGGCCTCAAACGTCCAGTTCGGAACGCGTTTCCCACCGGTATGGCCCGGAGCGAGGTCTGGCGGAGGCGCCTCGCCCGCGAGCCCTAGCGTGGTCTCCTTGAGCCCGAGAGGGCCTATCACGTGCTCGCGCAGGGCCTCGGAATAGGGGACTCCCCACGCGGCGGCCAACGCCTCCCCGAGGACGGCCGCCCCAAAGTTTGAATAGGACGGAACGCCCACCTTCGATGAGGCGCCATGCTCCTTCAGGGCCTCCACAAGCATGGCTCGGTCATAGGCCGCATAGGGGTCGGTCATGTCGTCGGGATGGGCGCCCAGGTTTCGGGGCAACCGCGGCAGGCCCGACGTGTGGGTGGTGAGCGTGAGCAGGGTGATCTTCGCAAGCCCCGCCTGCGCGGGATCATCGGCGGGCAACAGGTACTTCGCGGCGGGATCATTGCGGTTCACTTTCCCGAGCCGTTCGCTCTCCGCGAGGAGGAGCGCGGTGAACACCTTTGAGATGGAGCCGACCTCGAACACGGTGTCAGGGGTGACGGGCCTCGGGTCGGAAGCGTCGAATGTCCCGCTCTGGAAGAAAGCGGGGCCGTCGGCGTCGACCCAGGCCGCGGCCACGCCGCCCGACTCCCCCTTTGCCCATGCATCGAGCTTGGCCTGCATGTCGGTCGGGGGTTTTCCGTGGCTCAGAGGGACCATGATGAATGCGATGACGATCAGTGCCAGTGTTTTGGGGTGCATGGGCTATTTATTGGATACCAGGCTGTTTCTCAGTTCCTCGAGTTCTGCAATGCGGGGCCCGATCTTTTTCAGGGCCACCCATTGGTTGAGCTTCCAAATTCCAAAGAAAAGCACCCCCGCTCCGGCCAGATAGGATCCCATCTGCAGGGGAGTGCGAAGGCTGCCGTTAAGGCCGTGGAACCCCGTGCTGGCCAGGGCGATGAACCATCCCAGAATCAAAGGCGCCATGTACCAGGTGCCCACCTTCAGCAGGAGGTCGCTCTGGCGACGCAGCTCACTGATATCCGCTTCGATCTTCGCAAGAAGCGGCGCGCTTGGTTCGGTTCGGCCCCGATGGGCACGGACGCGCTCCCTTATGAAGCCCACCGTTACCCATAGGACCAGCAGCACCGATATCCATAGCGGCCACCCGGCGACCCCCTTCCTTATCGCCTCCTTGACGAGAACGTAGGCGACAAACAGGCCGGCCACCAGTTCGCGGATATCGCGCCAAAAGAGCCTCCGGGCCAATTTCCGGCTCCTCCTCTCAAAGGTATTCCTCAGCACCTCCAAACGCGAATCAACCAAGGATTCACCCGGCTGACTGCGCCAGGCTGCGGTCAGGTCATTCCAGTTCATTGCCAACTCCTTTCATGAGTTCCACCAGGCGTTTTCGCGCGCGGGTAAGCGCCACCCCGACGTGGTTTTCGGTTAGGCCCGTCACCTCCGCGATCTCCCGGTAAGTGAGTTCATCAAGCATCATGAGCACCAGGGTCCGGTCAAAGTCGGGCATCGAGCGGATTGCCTCATAGAGCTTCGAAAGGATTTCGCGCTGGGCCGCGTCATCGGCGGGCGACGCACGGTCCGTGCTGAATTGAGAAAGGTCCGCCCCGAGTTCGATCCTGTGCTCGCGCCGGCCTACCCCCCGGTGCCACATAAGCGCCGTATTCAGGCACACCTTGTAGATCCAGGTGGAGGCTTTGGCCTCACCCGAAAACACCGGAATGGACATCCACAGCTGCAGCATCATCTCCTGCTTGAGGTCCTCAAGGTCCGCGGTTGAGCGCGCGAATGATCGGGCTATTTTCACGATTATCCCTCCGTGGGCCTCCATCCATTCCTTGAACAGAAGTTCGCGGTCAGGTTTGGGGCTCATCACATGATTAGATGCCGCAATAAGCGTTTTCTTACAGGCTTTTTGCAGGCCGCGGGTTGTATATTCCGAAATATCGGGTTCTATATTGGTGCGACGCCCCCGTATGCTTCGGTGACGCCCGATCCGCTCGGAAGCAAATCCTCGAAACGAAATCGATCCGTATATAAGGGTACCCCCACCGTGGCAGCGCTCCCAAAGGCCCTATTCGCAATGCTCGCCGCGGCGTGCTCGGCATGCGCCTTGGCCTTTGCCTCGGAAAATGCGCCCCCTGCTTCGACCGAGGTCAAATCCCTGATCAAGGCGGGGCTCCCTGTCTTTGACGCCAAGCCGGCGGACCTGAACGTACCCGACAAGGCGGTGTCACCGACGCCTGTTGCGCAGGAGGCCGCGGCGTCGCCGGGCGTCGTAAGGATGGATCCCTACGTGATGCTGGATAAAAGGCCCCTGACCGAAGAGGCCGTCATGACCGACAGGTCCTGGGCCGAGTTCGCGATGGACAAGTACCTGGGAGGGCTCGACCAATTCGACAGGGGCTTCCTGAACGCTTACACGCTGCCCGAGCTCTGGGCAAAGATCCCCGTGATCGGGCGGTTGCCATTCGCGGGGCCCGCCGGAACGCTCACCAACGAGGAGCGGGCGATGAGGCTCCTCAGGCTCGACCAGAAGGCGGACATTCTTAGGGAGCAGAGGGATTTCGAGGTGCTGGGAAGGTCGGAGACCGCCGGAGCGCCGAAGTAACGACTCACCCTTTGCGGCTGGCTGGCTACGCTGAGCGGGAACCTTCGGATGGTCGCGCCAGAAGAGGGCCGCATACCCCGTTGAGATCCGCCGATGAAAAAGGCTTAGCAAGAACCGGGACCTTCCAGTTGATGATCTCATCCTGGAGACTCTTGTTTCCCGGGTGCCCGGTGATGAAAACGAAGCGGGAGGCCAGCGAAGGGGACGACTCCCGGAGCCGCAGGTAAAGCTCCGTTCCCGTCATCACCGCCATCCTTATATCGGAGATCACCAGGTCATAGGAGTACGTGTTTATGAGCGCCAGGGCATCCGCTCCGTTAGGAGCAAGGTCCACGTGGCTGCCGAACGACGCTCGCAGCTGTTGCTGGAGGAGCAGCCGCACGACCTCCTCGTCGTCAACCACCAGGATCCTTGTTGGGCGGCCGACCAAGGGGGACGTCTTATGAAACAACTCCGGTTCAACCCCGCTGTCCCCATGGGCACGAGGAAATCTGACTGAAAAGGCGGCACCGGCGCCCTTTTGGCTGTGCACCTCAATCTCTCCGTTAAACTGCCTGACAACGCTAAAGCAGATGCTAAGGCCGAGTCCGGTGCCGCGGTCCGGATCCTTGGTGGTGAAGAAGGGGTCGAAGATCCTGTTCATGTTCTCGGCAGATATCCCGCACCCGTTGTCTTCGACGACTAGGGTGACACTTGAGGCTGTGCTAGAAACGGCGACCGTAAGCACCGGCTCGGCAACCCCCTCCATCGCATCAATGGCATTCAGCACGAGGTTGAGGATGACCTGCTTAATCTTGGCCGGGTCCGCCAGGACATATGCGCCCCGATCAATGAGCCGCTTCTTAAGCAGGCACCGGCTCTCTCGAACCTGGAACTTTGTCACCAGTAGCGACTCCTCAACAAGGGCGCAAAGGTCAAAGCGGCGCGGCTGCCCGGTATCCGGCTTCGAAAGTTGGAGAAGCTGCCGGATTATGTCCGCGGCCTCGCGCGCGCTCTGCTTGATGATCAAGGCCATCTTGCTCGATTCGGTGTCACCGACATCCCCAAGCACCTCGGCAAACCCGAAGACAGGCATCAGCTTGTTGTTGAGCTCGTGCGCGATGCCGCCAATCAGCGTGTCCAGAAGCCTCTGCTTTTCCTGCCTAAGCGCCCCGAGTTCCAGCGACCGCTGCTCAGTAATATCATCGAGGAAGGCGCATACCTGACCGGTCTCGCGGATCCATCCGGTCGTGATGTGAAAGACCCTCAGGCCTCGGCCGGGGATGTTGAAGGGGAATTCCTGGGAGGGGCTCGTCGCCGGAGAGAGATCCTGGCCGTGCGCGCCAACCATCACCTCAAAACGCAGCCTGTCGGGCTCCTCCATCCATCCCGTGAGGGAGGTTATCGCAATCGGGCCCTCGCTCAGGTTGAGCATCTCCGTGAGCCTGCGATTGTGCGCCTGAACAGCGCCATGCGATCCCAGGAGTGCCACACCCAGCGCGTTGCTCTCAAAAAGGCATTGGTAGAGTCCCTGGGCCTGCCTTTGCGCGTGGCCCGCCTGGAAAAGATCCACATTCTGGCGCTGCAGCGTCTCGCTTTGGCTGCGCAGCTGCTCCAACTGCTCACCCACCAGGCGCGACTGAAGTCGCGCGAGCGCATCGACGGAGATCAATCCCAGGAACTGGTGGGACTCGCCGACGAGGACGACGTCCTCGTGGAACTCCGCCGCCTCCCTGGCAAGGGACCGGGCCAGGACACTGCGGACAGGATCGGCAGTCGAAAAAACCAAGGGATGGTCCACCTGAGCCTGGATCGAGGGCGACTTGCTATAGAGCGCAAAGCCGTACCTCGACCCCAGAAGCGCGCCCAATTTCACGCGCGCGCAGATTCCCACGACCCGATCCCCGCGCAGTATAGCGAGGTAGTCGACCTGCTTCTCGCGGAACACCCGGTCAACCTCCTCAAGTGGACGGTCAAACTCGACCGACTCCCTGTGGTGCACGATGGATTCGAGGGGGGTCCTATCCACAGCGAGACCGCGCGGTGCAGCATCCGGAAGGTGCTGCCTGTCCTCAGCAACCGCCTCCCTGGGTACAATCGTGAAGTGCATCCTCTTCATATCGGCTACCTGGAGCCCTCTCCTGCAATCGTCGACGGTGACATCCGTGTGAATTTCGGCCTCGAACCATGAATCCGGGTGAAAATTGGATGCTTGGCGTCGTGCTCCTTGGGCGTAACCTGAAGGAGCCTGAACCCCTCAGCCCCCGCACGCATCGGAGTCCTGGCGGCCTGCCTCGCGCTCGCGCCACGACTCCACCCCTCGGAGTCCCCCGCCCTGGACTTGGTCCACGCCGCGTGGCCCTCCTCGTGGATCACGTGCCCGGGATCCGTCGCGCGGAACCCCGGGGTCTACCACTTCAGGAAGCACGTGCAGCTCGGTTGGCCGATGGAGCACTACGTCGTCCATGTCTCCGCAGACAACCGGTTCGTGCTCTTTGTGAATGGCAAGAGGACCGGCGAGGGGCCCGCGCGGGGTGACCTGGACCACTGGAGGTATGAGACCTTCGACCTGGGACCCGCCCTTCACGCGGGCGACAACACGATCTCCGCGACCGTTTGGAACTACGGCGCCCTTGCCCCCACCGCCCAGATGAGCGACCAGACCGGTTTCCTTGTCCAGGGCGGCGGTCCGCTTGAAGCGGCCGCCGACACCGACGAGAGCTGGGAGGTGAAGGAGGAGAAGGGCCAGGGATTCCTTGCGATCAGCAGCACCGACCTTCCCAACTATTATGCGGCGAGCCCCGGGGAATTCCTGGAGGGGAACCGCTACGACTGGGACTGGCAGACCTCGACGGAGGGCTGGAGGCACGCGATGACCGTGGGCACCGGTGAACCCGGCCGGTACCCCAAGGCGACGCCCGTGGGAACCGGATCCGGCGTCAACCGCTGGCTTCTCGTCGAGGACAAGCTCCCCCCGATGGCGCACCAGGAGATCCCCACGGGAAGGGTCGTGCGGGTCGAGGGAATGCCCCCGGTCGCGGGCTTCCCGGCGACAATCCCCCCTCATTCCGACGTGAGGATCCTGCTGGACCGGGGAACGATGGCTACAGCCTATCCCGAGTTGGTTTTCAGCAGCGGAAAGGGGGCCACGCTCCGGGTCTCCTACGCCGAGGCGCTCGTGGACAGGATGGGCAAGAAGGGAAACCGGAACGAGGTCGAGGGCCGGAAAATGCTCGGCCTCACCGACGTGCTATCGACCGACGGCGCGCAGGGCCGGACCTGGAACTCGCTTTACTGGCGCACGTGGCGCTACCTGGAACTCCACGTACAGACGGCCGACGAGCAATTGTCGATTGACTCGCTCAAGGCTTACTTCTCGGCCTACCCCTTCGTGGAGGGGCGGTCCGGCGTCACCGCGAGCGACCCGTCACTCCACGCCATGTGGGACATAGGCACCCGCACGGCTCGGCTGAACGCTCACGAGACCTATATGGACTGTCCCTACTGGGAGCAGCTCCAGTACATCGGAGACACGAGGATCCAGGCGCTCATCTCCTATGTGGAGTTCGGGGACGACAGGCTGGCGCGGCAGGCGCTCGATGCCTACGACCAATCGCGGATTTCGGAGGGCCTGACCCAGAGCCGCTACCCGAGCGCCCTTAACCAGGTGATCCCGACCTTCTCCCTCTACTGGATCGGGATGATCCACGACTACTGGCTCTATCGGCCGGATGACGGCCCGCTCAAGGGATGGGTCCCCCATACCCGCTCCGTGATAGAGTGGTATGCCGGGCACGAGCGGACCGACGGGCTCCTCGGGATCATGCCCTGGTGGAACTACGGCGACTGGACCAAGGACTTCGTCTTCGGCGTGCCCCCCCAGGATCCCGACGGTGGATCCGCGCTCCTCTCCCTAAACTACATGGCCGCGCTCCGCGACGCCGCCGACCTCGAGGCCTACCTGGGAAACGGCGCTCTTGCTGGCGACTACCGGGCGCACGCCGACCGGATAGGAGCCGCGGTCTACCGCCTCTGCTGGGACGCAACGCTCGGGCTTCTCGCGGACACGCCCGCCCATGGGCACTTTAGCGAGCAGACCAACGCCATGGGGGTCCTGGAGGACGTTGTGCCGGAGGGGCTACGCGCGGGCGTCATGAAGGCCGTGCTGGCCCACTCCCCAGGCACGGGTAAAGTCCCCGCGGGCGGAGAGTTCTCGCCGGCCAGCATCTATTTCCGGTTCTACGTCGCGCGCGCGCTCGACCACGCCGGAATGTCGGACCTCTACCTCGACACCCTCGGTCCGTGGAGAAAGATGCTGACCCTGGGGCTCACGACATGGGCGGAGACCGATGAACCCACCCGGTCCGACGACCACGCGTGGAGCGCCCACCCCAACTATGATCTCCTGACGCTTGTCGCGGGCATAAAGCCGGCATCGCCGGGGTTTCGCACGGTGCTCGTGGCTCCCCATCCCGGGTCGCTCACGGATTTTGCGGCCCACATGCCGCACCCCATGGGGGACATTGCCTTCCGCTGCAGGACGTCGGAAGGCACCCGGGTGTTCGACGTGACCCTGCCCCCGGGGCTCAAGGGAACCTTCCAATGGTCAGGCCACTCCGCCCCCCTGGCCGACGGCCCCAACCACCTCGAGTTCAGGAACTGAAGATCTCACCCGGCTCGAAAAAACGGGCGAGCTCGATCTTGGCGTTGGCGACGCTGTCCGATGCGTGGACTACGTTCTTCATCATCTCGGTGCCGAAGTCGCCCCGGATTGTTCCCTTGGGCGCCTTGCGCGAATCCGTGGGGCCGAGGAGATCCCTCACACGGCTCACGACGGCCGTTCCCTGGAGCGCCATCACGACGACGGGACGCGAGCTCATGAACTTCTCGATCTCGGGGTAGAAGGGCATGTCGGCCACATGGGCGTAGTGCTCGCGAAGCACCTTTGGGGTAAGCTGGGTCATCTTGCACCCCACTATCGCGAAGCCCGCCTTCTCGAAGCGGTCCAGCACGTTTCCAACGTGGTGCTTCTCCATGCAGTCGGGCTTAAAAATGATCAGGGTTTTCTCCATAGGAAGGGATCAACATACGGATGCCCCCCCCGATGGAAAGCCTGATTTTGATCCTCAGGTCTCCGTCTTTTCTAGGGCAAAAGCCTGATAAAGAGCATCCTCCAGATTCGGGTATCGGAACGGATAGCCCGACCGGACGAGCTTGACCGGTACGACGTGGGTGCTCGCCAGGAGCGCCTCGTCTGCAATCTGTCCGAAAAGCAGGCGCAGCATGAGTCTCGGGACCGGCATGGGAAGCTGGTGGCCGAAGATCCGGCCGAGCGCCCGCGTGAAGCCGGAATTCATCACCGAGGAGGGGGCCACCACGTTCACGGGGCCGGATACCGCCGCGTTGGAAAGCGCAAAACGGATCGCGCCCACGGCGTCCTCGATGTCAATCCAGCTCATCCACTGCCGGCCGGTTCCGAGGGGGCAGCCCAGGCCCGCCTTGTAGAACGGCGCCACGCGGTGGAGGAGCCCTCCCTGGCCGGAGAGGATGATCCCGAAGCGAAGGCACACGACGCGCGCCCCGGCCTCGGTCGCGACCATGGCCGCCCCCTCCCAGTCGCGGCACAGGTCGGCCAGGAAACCGTTCCCCGGCCCGCTTGACTCCGTGAGCTCGAGGTTGCCCCGGTCCCCGTAGATGCCCGTGGCGGACGCGCTCACGAAGACCCCGGGGCGCCCGGCCCCTGCCGGAGCGTCAAAGATCTTCGCGAGGGTCTGGGTCGCGTCGATCCGGCTGCTCCTTAGCTCGTTCCTGCGCTTGGTGCTCCAGCGCCGTGCTGCGAGGTCGGCGCCGCAAAGGTTGATGACCGCATCCGCGGCCCGGCAGGCTTCAAGGGGAACCTCGCCGGCCGTGGGAAACCAGGCCAGCTCGTCAGGGGTAAGCGCCGCGCGCCGCACGAGGCGGATCACCTCGTGGCCATCGGCCCTCAACGCGGCGGTGGCCGCCCGGCCGATCAGTCCGGAAGCTCCCGCGACCAGGATCTTCACAGGCTTGGCATCTTGATGTGGCCCATCTCCCGATCCCAATGGAGCCCCAAAAAAGTGCAAGCGTCAGGCTTGGGTACTTCCACGGAGGCTTCTGAAGGCCCCGAGGGCCAGAGCGCGCGCCGCGGCGTGGTCCACGATCGGATGCGGGTAATTCTCCCCCAGCCGGACGCCGGCTTCCGCCAGCACGGATTGGGGCGCCTCCCACGGGGCGTGGAGGTGCTCGGTGGGAAGCGCGGCAATCTCCGGCACGAAACGCCTCACATAGGCGCCCTCGGGGTCGCACTGCATTCCCTGCTTCACCGGCGCAAAGATCCTGAAATACGGCGCTGCATCGGCCCCACAGCCGGCGCTCCATTGCCAGCCGAGGGTGTTGTTGGCTAAATCCGCGTCAACCAACGTGTTCCAGAACCACCGTGCACCCTCGCCCCACGGGATCCGCAGGTGCTTGACCAGGAACGACGCGACCACCATCCGCACGCGGTTGTGCATCCAGCCGGTGGCCCAGAGCTGGCGCATTCCGGCGTCGACGATCGGGTACCCCGTCGCGCCCCTTGTCCACGCCGCGAGCATCTTGCCTCCCGGATCCTTTGCCCAGGGGAAGCGGTTGAATTCGGACCTCAACGGGGACTCGGGCGTCGTGGGAAAATGGAAAAGGAGGTGGTGCGCGAACTCCCGCCAGCCGATTTCGCGAAGGAAGACCTCCGCGCCCGCGCTGGGCGGGAACACCCCGGAGTCCGTAGACAGGCTCTTGACGGCGGCCCACACCTGCCGCGGGCTGAGTTCGCCAAAGTGAAGGAACGGGGAGAGCATCGAGGTCCTGTCCAGGTCCGGACGGTTGCGGAGGTCGCCGTAGGCTCCGATGGGGCCAGAGACAAAGCCCTTCAGGCGGCGCGCCGCTCCCTTCTCGCCCGGCTGCCAGACCTCCGGGAAGCCGGCGTCCCAGCGGACCCTCGGCAGGAGACCAAGGTCGGAGAGCCCGAGGGACCTCGGCCATGCGGGGACCTTCCGGGCGAGACCCTCCAATCGAAGCGGAAGGGGGGGCTCAACGGGACGCTCCAGGCAATGCCTCCAGAAGGGCGTGAATACCTGGAAGGGCCCTCCCTGCTTGTTGGCGACCGTGTGGGGCTCAAAGAGGAGCGATCCGTTAAAGCTCCTCGCCTCGATTCCCCGGACCGAGAGCGAAGCCTTGACCTCCGTGTCGCGCGCGATGACCGACGGCTCGTAGCGCCGGTTCCAAAAGACGGCGCCTGCGCCGGTCTCCTCGGCGAGCCGGTCCATCACCGTGCCCGACCCGCCGCGCGCCACCACCAGGCGCGATCCCCGCTCACGGAGCGACTCCGAGAGGGCCTCGAGCGAATGATGGAGCCACCAACGCGACGCGCCCCCAAGGGGCCAAGCGCCCTCACCCTCCTCGTCCATGACATAGACCGGGATAACCGGCCCTCCCCGCCGCGATGCCGCGTCGAGCGCCGGGTTGTCCCGCAGGCGCAGGTCCTGCCGAAACCAGACGATCGCCGGGGTCACAACGCGTCTCGGTACAGGGCCTCGTACGCCGCCGCCGCGGTCTTCCAGCTGAAGTCGCGCGCCATCCCGCGCTGCTGCACCATTGCAATCCTCGGCTTGTCGCCAAAGAGCCTGAGGGCCCGCTCAAGGCCGTCGCGCAGCTCCTCCGCCGTCGGGGCGCACATGATGCCGGTCCCCTCGCCGAGATCCTCGTCGGCGTCCCTCACGGTGTCGACGAGGCCGCCCACGCGGCTGACGATCGGCACGGTGCCGTAGACCTGGGAGTACATTTGGTTCAGCCCGCACGGCTCAAAGAGCGACGGCATGACGAAGAAGTCGCTCCCGGCCTCGATAAGGTGGCTCATCCCCTCGTCGAGCTTGGGGCAAACGAACACGGACTTGGGAGCACGCAGCGCGATTTCCTGGAGCGCGGCCTCCATGCGCTTGTCCCCTGCGCCCAGCACCACGAACTTGCAGGACCGGGTCGTGAAGAAATCGGCGTTGGCCAGGACCAGGTCGACGCCCTTCTGCTCGGTCAGGCGGCAGATCATCCCGAAGATCGGCCCGGTGAATCCGGGGTCGAAGCCGCACTGCCTCAGGAGCTCCGCCCTGCAGGCCTTCTTCCCCGAGAGGTCGGAAGCCGAGTAGCGCGCCGGGATCAGCTTGTCCGTCGCCGGGTTCCAGACGGAGGTGTCGACGCCGTTGATGAGGCCCGACAGGTCATCGATGCGGGTCTGGACCACGCCCTCGAGCCCGCAGCCAAACTCCGGGGTCTGGATCTCGCGGGCGTAGCGGGGGCTAACCGTGGTCACCCGGTCCGAGAAGAGGATGCCCGCCTTCAGGAAGTTCACCTGGCCGTAGTATTCCAGGCCGTCCATGCTGAAGAGCTCGTCCGGCAGGTTCGTCCTCGCGAAGCACGCAGCCGAGAAGAGGCCCTGGAACGCGATGTTGTGGATCGTGAAGATGGTCTTCATCGCGAGCGTGACGCCAAAACGCCGCTCGGCCTCCCTTAGGAGAAGCGGCAGGAGCGCGGCCTGCCAGTCGTGGGCGTGGACGATGTCCGCACCCAGGTCGGCCAGGCGCATCGTCTCCACGACCGCCTTGCAGAAGTAGATGAACCTGTCGGAGTTGTCCTCGTAGTCGCGCTCCCCGTTTCCGTAGGCAAATCGCCGGTCGTAAAACTCGTCCCTGCAGATCAGGTACACGGTCAGGTCCTTCTGGGGAGAGAAGGCCAACACGTCGCCCGAGAGGAACTGGTCCCCCATCTCGACCTTGATGCGGAACTTGCGCTCGGCCGCCGCGGCCATCGGGTGCGCCACGGCGCTCCTGTAACCCGGCAGGAAAACGGAGACCTCGTGTCCCATCTCGGCAAAGGTCGCGGTCAAGGCCCCCACCGCATCCGCGAGGCCCCCCGTCTTCATGTAGGGGAAAAGCTCGCTTGCGGCATGAACGATCTTCACGGGGTCCTCCCTTCCCGAGCGGAAACCCGCACCGGTCCAAGCGGCACCTCCCGCGCGCGCGCGCTCCCAAGGCCACAGGCTTGGAGGGTCGAGGTTGTGCGCTGGCTCTTGGACACCGGACAGCAAACCTACCCCCACGCCTGACAAATTGTCGAGACTGCGCGGATGGTTTTTGGGCAAGGGGGATATTCGTGCCTAATCCGGGATTGCGGCATCGCTAGGCCCGGGCATTAAGGATCCTCCCATGAGCACCCCCTCCCGGCTTCTTGTGGCGCTCCTTGCGCTTGGATCGGTTTCGACGGCATCGGCACTCACCCTCATCCATGCCGGAACCCTGATCGACGGGGTTTCCGATGCGGCGCGTCACCAGGTCACGGTCGCAGTCGACGGGGATCGCATCGCAAGCGTGTCCGACGGTTTCACGGCGCCCGGCCCGGCGGACACGGTAATCGACCTGAGCGGGGCAACCCTTACGCCGGGCTGGATCGATTGCCACGTGCACCTGGACCTCGAGATCACGGCCCACACCGCCACGGACGAGGCGGTCCTGAACCCGGCGGACTATGCGATCCTGGCGGTCGCCAACGCGCGCAAGACGCTCCTGGCGGGTTTTACGACCGTTCGCAACGTGGGCGACAAGTTCAACTCGACCATCTCCCTCAGGCGGGCGATCCAGAAGGGGACGGTCGTCGGCCCCCGCATCTACTCGGCAGGCGGCCCCATAGGAACCACCGGCGGCCACGCGGACCCGACCGACGGTTTGAGCCAGGAGGTCATGGACCGGATTCGCCGCAAATGCGTCATCAACGGCCCGGAGGAGGCGCGCGAGGCCGTGCGGGAACACTACAAGGAGGGCGCGGACCTGATTAAGATCATGGCCTCGGGCGGCGTGCTCAGCATGGAGTCAAGCGGGGACAATCCGCAGATGGACGAGGACGAGATCAAGGCGGTTGTAACGACGGCCCACGAATACGGGATGAAGGTCGCCGTCCACGCCCACGGCGCCGAGGCGATCCGCCGGTCGGTGATAGGCGGCGTCGACTCGATCGAGCACGGCACCTACATGAACGACGAGGATATCGCGCTCATGAAGGAGCACGGCACCTATTATGTTCCCACCCTCTCCGCAGGGCACTGGGTCGCGGAGAAGGCCAAGGTGCCTGGATTTTTTCCCGAACTCATCCGCAAGAAGGCGGCAACGATCGGGCCCGTCGCCGACGGCACCTTCCACCGCGCCTATCTAGCAGGAGTAAAGATTGCGTTCGGAACCGACACGGCGGTGTCGGCACACGGCGAGAACGCGCAGGAATTCCAGTACATGGTGGCCGACGGGATGCCCCCCATGGCCGCTATCCAGTCGGCGACGCGCGAGGCCGCGAAGCTGATAGGGGCGGACAAGGACCTGGGCACGGTGGAAAAGGGGAAGTACGCGGACTTGACGGCCGTCCCGGGCGACGTGCTGGCGGACATTTCGCTGGTTCGGCATGTCTCGTTCGTGATGAAGGGCGGGGTCGTCTACAGGCCCTAGGCGCCGCCCCAAGGAACCCGCGCATTCCACGCGGCGCCCGCGCATCCTGCCCATACCCGGGGCGACGTCCGCCCCGGCGGCCAATCCGCTTAATCCACTCGCCAATTGCTTCGGATTGGGGGATGTTGGCTCTGGTTGACTCGCCGTTCGCGGGTCCCATCAAGAAATGTCCAATACCAAGTCGGGCCGCAAGGGCCCCCAGGCCGATGACACTGTCAAAGGCGTAATTCAATTCAGGGCAGGCGGCTCCGCCTTCATCATCGTCGGGGGAAACCGCGACGAGCCCTCCGTCCAGGTAGCCCCTGATGACACGGGCGTGGCGCTCCCCGGTGACACCGTGGCGGCGAGGATCTACCGCGGGGTCGAGGGCAAGCGCCCCGGCGAGCGGGTCGGCCGCGTCACCGAGATCATAGAGCGGGCCCGGACCCAGGTCGTGGGCGACCTGAGGCGCGAGGGCCGCAGCTTCATCGTGGCCCCCGACGATCCGAGGTTTGTCTACGAGATCGCGGTCCCCGACCCCTCCACCTCGTCGGTGAAGCCCACCCCCCACCCGGGCGACAAGGTCGTCGTCAAACTCGGGGAGTGGCGCCGGCGCGAGCAGCCCCTGGTGGGCGAGATCACCGAGAGGCTCGGGCGCACGCACGAGCCCCGCGCGGAACTCCTGGGCATCTTTATCAAGCACGGCCTCGAGCCCAACTTTCCGGCCGATGTTGAGCGCGAGGCGGCGGCGCTCCCGGACCGCGTGGGGGCGAAGGAGACCGAGGGAAGGCGCGACTACAGGAAGGCCGCCGTCTTCACGATCGACCCCGACGATGCGAAGGACTTTGACGACGCCCTCTCGATAGAGGACTTGGGAAAGGGCGAGACCAGGGTGGGCATCCACATCGCCGACGTCTCGACCTACGTGCGGCCGGGAACGGCGATCGACCGCGAGGCGCGCTCCCGGGGCAACTCCACGTACCTGGTCGGCACGGTGATTCCGATGCTTCCGGAGAAGCTCTCCAACGGGCTCTGTTCGCTCGTCGAGGGGCAGGACCGCCTGTGCAAGGCGGTCTTCCTCACGTTTGGGCCCGATTTCAAGATCAGGCAGACAGAGTACGCCAACACCGTGATCCGAAGCCGCAAGCGCCTGACCTACAAGCAGGCCTACGCGCTGCTCTTTGAGGACAACCTGGAGAAGATCCGCTCAATGCCGGTCCCGCCCAAGCACCAGACGGGCTCCACCGGCCGCGCGCTCAGGGAACTCGAGGACTGGGAGCTCGAGGACCTCCAGATGTTCATCCGGGCCCTGTGGCGGATCGCCAGCTCGCTCCGTCGCGACCGCATGGCCCACGGGAGCCTCGACCTGGACATGCCCGAAACGAAGATATTCGTGGATCCGCAGGGCTACGCCGACCGCCTGGAGAGGATCGAGCAGGACGAGAGCCACCAGCTGATCGAGGAGTTCATGCTCGCGGCAAACGAGGCCGTGGCGCGCCTGACCCGCACGCAGCGCCTGCCCTCCCTCTACCGGGTCCACGACCAACCCGACGCCGAGAAGCTAAACGACTACCGCCAGTTCGTCTCGACCTTCGGGATCAGGGTCGGGGACCTGACCCGCCGCGAGGAGGTCGTGAAGCTCCTGGGGATCCTAAAGACGCATCCCCAGGGCTACACCCTGAGGACGCAGTTCCTCAGGAGCCTCAAGAAGGCGTGCTACCGGGGCACGCCCGACGGGCATTTCGGGCTCCACAAGAAGGACTACACGCACTTCACCTCGCCCATAAGGAGGTACTCCGACCTGGTCGTGCACCAGGTCCTCCAGTCCTACCTTGACCGTAAGGACGGAGGCGGCCCGGTGCGGCACGACATAAAGGGAATCACCCAGCTTGCCGACCACCTCAGCGAAACGGAGATCAACTCCACGGAGGCGGAGCGCGAGAGCGTGAAGATCAAGCTGCTTGAGTTCTTCGAGCGCGAGCTCGCGAAGAAGAAGCGGACAGCCTTCGCCGCGATCATCACCGACGTGCGCCGCCACGGCTTCTTCATAGAGCTCGTAGAGTCCATGACCTTCGGGTTCATCTCGGCCGACGCGCTGGGTGACGACTACTACCAGCTCAACCAGCAGGGGAACGCACTGGTGGGCCGCCGCAAGCACCACACCTACGAACTCAACGGTCGGCTTGACGTCGTCGTGGACAAGGTGGACAGGTTCAAGAGGATCATCGATTTCCGGCCCGCCTGATTCCCTTCCCATGAATAATTACGACTTCCCGACACAGTTCCTGGCCCTATATGGCCACGCCGTCGCCCTCTATGCCAAGGGACAGCGCGGGGCCGGGGGGTTTTTTGACGGGGGCCAGACCGCCTGGCTCGCGGCAAACGGGCTATCAGCCCAGTACCTGTACGACTATGCCGAGGACGAGAACGGAGGAGGCGAGCCGGGATTCGGACACGCGCTGTCGATTGAGACGGTGCGGCGCGACTTCTTCCTCAATGTCCAGAGGGGTCGCCCCTCGAGCGCCGTCCTGGACGAATCCAGGATGCCCTCCAAGTCGGATGCCGTTAAGGGCATCGAGTGGCTTCCGCGCATCATCCCCAAGGCCAAGGCGAAGCTCCGCGGCGAACTTCCGCCCTCCCTCATGTACTGCTGCGGCGGCGACAGGCGCTTTTTCAAGGCGCACAACATCCTGCCCGCCGAGTTCCTCTCGCTGGTCTGGAGAAACGGCGACAATGACGCCGCGACGGTGGATTGGGTCGTGGCGCGCAGCCAGGCCCCCCGCTAAAGGAGCTCGCCCTGCCTGGGATCGGTCCCCTTCGGCGGCGCGCTAGCCCCGATGAACCTGCCGTAGCGCTCTATCCAGTCGTCGAGCTTTCCGACATAGTGGTCGGGGTCGTACGGCGCCCGGGTGGCGTCGTAGAGAGAGATCGGGCGGGCGCGCTGCCAGTCACTCGTTCGGCCCTTCTGCCTCGGGGTGATGTAGTAGGTGACGCGCTCCCCCATCCTTGGGCGCGGCGACATCTGCAGGGCCGCCTCCGCCGATGCGCGGCGGGGCTTGCCCCCACCCTCGATGAACCGCTCGTAGGCCTCGGGGTTCATGCCGAGGATCTCGCTCTTTGCGATCTCCCCGATCGGCAGCGACCGCTCCAGGAGCCCCCTGCGGTACCCGTCGATGAGCGCTCCGGGGGACTCCATGGTGGCACCCAGCAGGAAATGGATCAGCGCGTTCGTGAGCTTCTTGAGGAACGGCTCCACGCCCCGGGATCGAAGCGCGCTTCCCCTTAGGACCACCTTCCCGCCCTCGAAAAGGGCGTAGTTCTTCGACTTGTAGCAGAACATCGCGTCGTAGCGCCCGTCGAATTCCAGGTCGATCCCCGCCGGCAGGATCGGCACCACGAGCGCAAGGAGCTCCTCGGGCTTCTCGAAGTAGCGGTCGGAGGAGATATAGATCCCGTCCGTGTCGGCCTCAAGGAGCTGGCATCCGTGCCTGCCAAACTCCTCGATCAGCGATTGCATGAGCTCTCGGCCCCTCCGGGTCACCTCGGCGGCCAGGTCCCCGTCCCCAAAACGGGCGCCCGAGAACCCGAGGTAGCCGTAGAACGAGTTGATGAGGATCTTGGTCGTGGCCTGGCGGGCCTTGGCCTCCGAGCGCTCCTCCTCCGTGGGAGCGGTGCGCGCAAGCTGCTTGTACTTGAGGCGGTACTCGAGCAGGTGCCTAAGGAGGGGGATGAAGACCCCGAGGGCGTCGTCGGCGGGGTTGCGGCCGATGTTCAGCAGCAGGCTCGGGTAGAGGGACGCCACGTCAAAGTGGAGCACGTGGCGGAACACGCCCTCGTTGAAGCTGCGCGTGTAGCCCCCGTCAAACGGCCGGATCTCGGGCGGCTGGGGGCAGGATTGCCTGGCATGGTAGTACTCCTCGAGGAAGAGCAGGTCTATCTTGACCGTCGTCCCCCGGAGCGTCGCCTCCTGGAGCGGGATCGGGAAGGTGCGCGCCTGCTCGAAGTAGGTGGGGAGCAGGAGGTCGCCCAGGCCCTCGGTCTCCCTCAGGTCATCCTCCAGGTAGGCGCAGAACCGGGCCCTGTCCTGCCTGAAGGCATCCGCTATCCGGCTGCCCTCGATGTAGGTGCGTTCCTCGCTCTCCTCGTCGGTGATCCCGAAATGGATCGCCACCTCCTTCAGGCCGTAGGAGTTGAGCTCGCGGGTGCTTATGTCGTTAAGGAGCGCGAGCAGGTACGTGTCTATGACGGCCCTTCCCGGCAGGTCACAGCGCGGGAAGTCAATCCAGCGTTCGGCCACCTTCAGGCGGCTGCTGCGGAAGGTGGCCCTCTGGCCGAAGCGCCCCCAGGCGCAGGGAACCCGGCGCAGCCGGCAGCGCATCCTCAGGTAGTCCAGGTCGAACTTGAAGATGTTGTGCCCCTCGATCACGTCGGGGTCCAGCGCCGCGAGCTGCTCGCTGAAGGCGAGCAGGAGCTTCCTCTCGGCCTGGTCCGACATGTCCTCCAGGAGAAGCAGCTGGTTCTTGCCGCCCATGCGCATCCCAATTGCCAGCACCCGGTCCTCGGGCTTCTCGGCGCTGCTGAACTCGCCGTCGCTTGACCCGGTCTCGATGTCCACCTGGCAGCGCCTGAGCTTGGCGAACGCCATGTCTGAATAGAGCCGCGCCCGGTGCTGCAGAAGGAACTGGCTCTCCAGCGGCCGGATCGCATCCACCGCCACCGAGTCCCTTGCCGCCTTGACCAAACCCTCGAATGCCTCGAGGGACGAGGCCCTGGCCAGCGTGCCGAGGGCCGCCCCGCCCTTGAGCTGCTCAAAGGTGACCCCGGTAACCGGGGTGTCAAAGGGGTTGGAGGCAAGCCAGGCAAAGGGTTCGAAGGGGAGCACCTTCTCGACCCGGCCCCCGTCGGCCGACGCCATGCAGACCCGTGCCCTTCCCTCCCCGTCGATCCAGACGCCACAGAGCGTGCCGTCCATGGCGAAAAAAGACCGCCTTAGAACGGTCGAACGATCACCATCGCGGCAGCCGTGATCGCGAGCACGAAGGCGATGATCATGAAGAGGTCGGCCTGCGCCCGCCTGCGGTAGGCAAAGCTGACCATGATCGAGAGGCCGAGCCAGCACGCCACCTTGACCATCGCCCAATGGGGAAACCCGAGCTGGAGCCTGTGGAGCATCCCAAAACCGGTCACGAGGATCAGGAGCGCCGCCACCCCGGTGATCATCAGGACCCGCTTGCGGGTCTCGGCAGGTGCCGCAAACGCGTAGAACGTGTAGCCCAAAAGCACGAAGATCGAGCTGATGTGCAGCACCAGGTAGGTATTGAGGGACATGATGTTAGGTTAAACGAAAAAAATAGACACTCCGCCTGTGCCGTATGCCCAAAGGCTCAAGACCTTTTCATGTCAAGGTGGGCGCCTCCGTCACGGCGTTTGCTTTCCGGTTTACGGCCTAGCAGCTTCCGCGGCGGGTATGGCTCCCGTAATGTTTCCAAGGCAAAGAGCAGTTATTGAAAGCACCTCGAACACTGCAGGGTGTCTGACCTTGAGTTTGGGACATGGCCGCCCACCGTCAAGTATGCCCTTGCGCATTCTTCTGGCAGCGATTGGCAGCTCCGGCGACGTGAACCCCGTGCTCGGCCTGGGGAAGGCGCTGAAGGCCCGCGGGCACCGGGTCTCCCTTGCCACCAACGAGATATTCGAGGGCCTGGTGCGGGAGAGCGGCCTCGAATTCATCGGTCTTGGAACCCGCGGGGAGGCCGAGGCCATGATGGCCGACCCGCGCCTCTGGCATCGCAGGAGGGGTTTCCACTGCATCGTCGAGGGGGCCATCCTTCCCAACATGCGCCGGCTTTACCAGATCATCGAGGAGCGGCAGGGACCGGGCCTGGTCGTCGCGGCCACCACCCTCTGCCTGGGCGCCCGGGTCGCCCAGGACCGCCTGGGTGTGCCCACGGCGACCCTCAACCTGCAGCCGTCCGTGTTTCGGAGCCATGTGGACAATGGAACGCTCGGGGGACTCCACATGGGTCCGGGCATGCCCAAGGTTGTAAAAAGGGCGGTCTTCTGGGCCATCGACACCCTTTACGTGGAGCGCCAGGTGGGCCGCCCGCTGAACCGCTTCCGCTCCGAGCTGGGCCTCGCGGGAGTCTCGGGCGTGTTCGCCTCGTACCTCCATTCCCCTCAGCTGGTCCTGGGCCTGTTCCCGGAGTGGTTCGCCCCGGTCCAGCCCGACTGGCCGAGGAACACCCACCTGAGCGGGTTCATACTCCAGGATGACGGTGGCCAGGCGGAGGCGCACGCGCAGGCCGACCAGTTCCTGGACGGCGGCCCGGCTCCCGTCCTGGTGACGCCGGGCTCGGCGGCCACGGACAGGACTCGCTTCTTCGCGCACCTGGTGGAGGCCTGCCGCGCGGTGGGCGCCCGCGCCATGCTGGTCACCAACCACCCCGCCCAGCTGCCGCGCACGCTCCCGCCCGGGATCCAGGCCTTTCCGTATCTTCCCTTCAGCCGGGTCATGCCCCGATGCGCGGCGGCCGTCTATCACGGCGGGATAGGCACGCTTGCCCAGGCCGTCCGGGCGGGTGTCCCCCATCTCGTTGTCGCCAACGCCCACGACCAGCCCGACAACGGGCAAAGGATCGAGCGCCTGGGCTTGGGACTCACGCTCGACGAGCACCGGCTGAGCGCGCGCGCTGCGACGCGCGCCGTTGCGGATCTCGTCGCCTCCGAGGATACCCGCAGGAGGTGCCGGGAGTTTGCGCCGCGGATTGACTCCCAGGCGTCCTGCCTCGCGGCGTGTTCCAGGATCGAGGCGATCGCCTAAGTACGGCCGGCCTAGGAGCCTATGATGGTCGAGTCCAGGTGCTGGATGATCAGCTCCTGCACCGTCGCCAGGAACAGGTAACACATGAAGGCCTTGCGCACCGGCTCATCGAGGCCGGACATGTCGATCTCGCCGGTCTCCAGGGCCTCGTCTCCGAGCGACTTAAGGCGGCGCTCCCTCAGCTGAAGGCGGAAGGCGGTGCAGGCACGGACGATCGGCTCCGCATTGGACTCGTCAAAGGCGACCACCCCCTCGGTGAAGAACTCCCCGTCAAAGAGCGAGAGGAGCGCACGCAGGTCCTCGTTCTGGCTGGCCAGGAGATCGCCAATCCATGCGCCCCGGAAATCCTGGTCCAGGTCGTGCAGGGCCTGGGGCGCCGCTAGCGACTTCTGAAGCTCGGTCGAGAGCTCCCGGATCACGTCCAGGAGCGGGGCCACGACCGGGAGGCTGAGCTTCACCTCAACGCGCTTCATCGGATTCCAATACCGCGGTCAGGTGCCATTGCTGGAGCGTGAACACGTGGGCCTCGGCGGTCTCCCGCACGCCCACCCAGACGACGGAACGCCCCTGCTCGTGCACCTCGAGCATGTGCTTCCTCGCCTTCGTCTCGTCGAAGCCGAGCACCTTCTTGAAGACCATGACAACGTAGGACATCAGGTTCACCGGGTCGTTCAGGACGACGACCCGCCAGGCATCCTCCAGCTGCAGCTCCGTGGAGGCGCGGGGATCGGTGCGGGTGTGGGAGCGCGACTCAGGCACGAATATGGGGACGGCCAGTACCCGCTTCAGAACTTCTCGCGCACGGCCTGTGCGACGGCGGCTTCCGATTCATCGAGCGCTATCTTGACCACTTCCTTGGCCCCACGCCACTTCATTTCCACGACACCCTCCTTTATGCCGCGGCCGCCCACGGTGATCCTCAGGGGGATGCCTATCAGGTCGGCATCCTTGAACTTGACCCCTGGCCGCTCGGGACGGTCGTCCACGAGGACGTCGGCGCCCGCGCGCTCGGCCGCCGTGGCAAGCCTTGCCGCTATTAGCGTGGCCTCGGTGTCCTGGGGGTCGAGCAGGCACACGAGGACCTGGAAAGGCGCGATGGCCCAGGGCCACACGATCCCGTCGGCATCGTGGCCCTGCTCGATCACGGCCTGAAGGGTGCGGCTGATTCCGATCCCGTAGCAGCCCATCACGAAGAGATGCTTCTCCTTCTTGTCGTCGGTGTAGCCGGCGTCAATCCGCTCGGAATACTTGGTGCCGAGCTTGAATATGTGCCCGACCTCGATCCCCCGGCGCACCTGGAGCGGCCGTCCCCCGAGCGGGTCCGGCTCCCCGGCCTTGACCCGGCGAAAATCCCCGAAGCGGGTGACCTCCAGGTCGCGGGCCACGTTCACGTTGCGCAGGTGCTCGCCGTCGCGGTTGGCGCCAGTCACGCCGTTTCCCACGAGGCGGATCGCGTGGTCGGCGTAGATCCCCGCGAGGGCCGAGGCGTCCTTTATCGTCCCCTTCACGGCGCCCAGGCTCCCGGGCTTGGCGCCCATCACGGGCTCGATCTCCTCCGGGGTCGCGGGCCTGACGAGCGCGAAGCCGAGGGTGCCAAGCTTGGCCTCCTCGAGGTCGTCGCATCCCCTCAGGACGACGGCAAAGGGCTTGCCGTCGCCGATCATGATGAGGGTCTTGAACTGCTTGTCCGCGGGGGCCCCGAATGGGGCCTCCGCAAGCGCGGCGATCGTCACGATCCCTGGGGTCGGGAACCTCTCGAGTTCGCCGACGGGCGCCGCATCGGCCAACCCCTCCGGGACGATTGCGCTGCGGGCCTTCTCCCGGTTCGCCGCGTAGCCGCTCTCCTCGTTGTAGAAGAGGTCGTCGTCCCCCACCTCGGCGGGGACCATGAACTCATGGGAGAAGCTCCCCCCCATGACCCCCGTGTCCGCCTCCACCGAGATCGCCTGGGTGCCGATGCGCCTGAAGAAGGCCTCGTAGGCCGCCTTCATGGCCATGTAGCTGCGGACCGCCCCCGCGTCGTCGGCATCAAAAGAGTACGCGTCCATCATCACGAATTCGCGCGCGCGCATCAGGCCGAAGCGCGGCCTGATCTCGTTCCTGAACTTGGTGCCGATCTGGAAGAAGCACTTCGGCAGGTCGCGGTAGCTCGTGATCTCGGACTTGACGAGCGGGGTGATGACCTCCTCGTGGGTGGGGCCGAGCACAAACTCGGGCTCGCGGGGCCCGCGCTTCCCGTCTCCCGCGCTGTCGACCCGGAACATGATCTCCCTGACCGGGCCCCAGCGGGGCCCCTCGGCCCAGAACTCGGCCGGGTGGATGTGCGGCATCGAGAGCTCGATCGCGCCGGAGCGCTCCATCTCCTCCCGGCAGATCCGGGAGACCTTCTGCATGACGCGCAGGCCCAGCGGCAGGAACGTGTAGAGCCCGCCGCCCAGCTTCCGGACAAGCCCCGCGCGCACGAGGAGCCTGTGGGATGCGATCTCGGCATCGGCGGGGCTTTCCTTCAGCGTGGGTATAAAGTAGCGCGACCAGAATTTCATGTGGGCCCCATAGCCAAGAAAGGCGGGGGGGCATTGGCAACACGCGAAAACGTTTGTTGCCAATTGGCCCCCGCCGAATTGGCCTTCAGAACCGATGACCGCAGCCCGCAAGGACCGTAAACCGTGGCCGATGAAGTGGATCGTACTTGCGATCCTCATCTTCATACCGATCTACACCTACCTGACCCTGCACTACCGCAGGCCGGGCCCCGAATTCAGGCCCTACCAGGACATGCGCGACCGCGCAGACGTGATCCGGCTCCTCAAGGCCGGCTACCACCGGGTGTCGATCGACGCCAGCCGGCCCGCGGAAGCCGCCAGTTCCTCGGGGGCGGTGACGATGCCGGCCCCGGGGGGACTCCCCGAGGAGCTCAAGAAGACGCTCGTCGAGAGCCCCCTTCTGCCGATGGAGATCAACACCGTGTCCGCGGCGCCCACGGCCGTCTCGGGAATCGACTACCCGATCGCCCTCACCTACACGCTGCCCGACAACAAGCGTCAGCTATCCGGGGCCCACCTCTACGAGCGCGAGGGCGAGATCGTGATCGTAGCGGACTTTGAGCGCCTCGACGGGGGCCTCCTGGCACGGACGCGCGAAGGCACGGCTCTCCTTGAGGTCCCGCCGGGATCGCTTAGGCCCGGCACCTACCGGGTCGTCCTAGTCGGGGAGCGGGCCTCCAAGCAGTGGACCCTAAACGTCCGGTGAGGCGGGTCTCTCCGCCCAATCGTGACCGCCCTCCCCTGAGAGGTCCCTTGACGTGCGGGTCGACTTCAATGAGAACGCGATCCTGCCAATGACCACCGGAAACGGTCAGATCACCGCCGCGCAACCCGCGGCGACTCCCCCTGCGGCCGCCCAGGCCACGACCATCAAGCCCACGGACCTCCGCGGCATCCTCCAGTACGTGCCCAGGTTCCAGGGGCAGATCTTCGTGCTCGCCATCGACGGCTCGATCGTGGCGGACGAGAATTTCGGCAACCTGCTGGTCGACATCGCGGTCCTGCGGAGCCTCGGCATAAAGATCGTCCTGGTCCACGGCATCGGCCACCAGCTCAAGGAGCTCTCGGCCCTCCGCGGAATCCCGATCTCAAACAGCGACGGGACGGGGATCACCGACCCGGCGACGCTCGACCTTGCCATCAGGGCCTCGTCGCGGGTCTCGCACATCATCCTCGAGGGCCTGACGGGGAGCTCGCTTAAGGCCGTGATCACGAACTCCGTCCGCGCCGTCCCCGTAGGCATCCTCAAGGGCGTGGACCAGCAGCTGACGGGCCGCGTCGACCGGATCGACAAGGAGCTCATCACCGCGCTTATCGAGCGCCAGGTCGTCCCCCTCATCTCGCCGCTTGCCTTCGGGCCCGACGGCAAGTCGCTCCGGATCAACTCCGATCTCCTGGCGGCCGAGATGGCGGAGGCGCTCCACGCGACGAAGATCATCTACCTGGCCCCGAATCAGGGCCTTGAGATCGACGGCGGCGTGACGCACGAGATCTCCGTCGACGCCCTGCGGGCGCTCGTGACGGAGCATCCCGAGAAGCTAAGCGAGTCGAGCCGGAGCAAGGCCACCTACGCCATAAAGGCGATCGAGACCGGCACGCCCCGCGTCCACATCGTGGACGGACGCGTCTTCGACGGCCTCCTCAACGAGATCTTCTCCAATGAGGGCGTGGGCTCGCTGGTCTACGGAAACGACTACCAGCAGATCCGAAAGGCGACACGCAGGGACGCGAGGCTCCTCTACAACCTCACGCGTAACGCCGTTAAGCGCGAGGAGCTGATCCATCGCACGCAGCAGGCGATCGAGAAGAACATCGAGCAGTTCTTCCTCTTCGAGGTGGACGAGGCGATCATCGCCTGCGTGACCCTCATGTTCTACCCGGACCAGCCCGAGACGGCCGAGGTGGGCTCTCTCTACGTGATGCCCTTCTACCACAACCGCGGAATCGGGAAAAAGATGGTGGAGTACGCATGCCTGCAGGCCAAGGACCGCGGCGTGAAGAAGGTGATCGCGCTCTCGACCCAGAACTTCGGTTTCTTCAGCAACGTGTGCGGATTCGAGGAGAGCACGAAGGAGATCCTGCCCGAGGCGCGCCTGAAGCTCTATGAGGACAACGGGCGAAACGCCCGGGTGCTCGTCAAAAATATCTCGTAACCAAGAGGGGCGGGTGGCGTCTAACAGGACGTACATCATTAATCCATGAACCCATCCAACGAAGACACTCCTTCAGGCCAAGGCTCCAGGATCCTGCGGGCCTCGCTTGCGACTGCCGCCCTGGCGACGGTCATTTCTCTCACCTCCGGCTGCGTCGTCGCAGTCCGGCCCGCTCCTCCCCCGCCGCCCCCGGTGGCCGAGGTCTACACCTCGCCCGAGGAGGTCGTGGTTACCCAGGAGCCGCCCCAGCCCTACACCGAGGTTGTCGGCGTCGCGCCGGGGCCCGGCTACTTTTGGGTCGGAGGCTACTGGCACTGGTATGGCAACCGCTGGGTCTGGTACCGCGGCCATTATGCCCGCCCTCCCCACCCGGGTGCTCTCTGGGTCGGGCCCCGCTATGTGATCCGCGGCGGAGCCCGGATCTACGTCCGCGGCTACTGGCGCCCGTAGGATCCCGCGATCCCTGGTTTTTATTCCTGGCCGGCCCTTTTGCGGGCCGGCCAGTCTTTTTAGCGGACCTCGACCACCACCTGGATCTCCGCGGTCGCCCCCCTGGGTAGGCCGTTCACGGCCACGGCGGCCCTCGCATGGCGCCCCGCCTCGCCAAAGACCTTAACAAAGAGGTCGCTCGCCCCGTTGATCACGGCCGGGCTGTCGGCGAAGCCGTCGACGGCGTTAACGAAGCCGCTCACAAAGACGACCCGCGCCACCGCCTCCAGGGAGCCGAGGGCGGCCTTGATGTTCGCGAGCGTGTTGAGCGCGCAGGCCTCGGCGGCCTTGGCGCCGGTCTTGACCGTCTGGTCCCTCCCGACAGCGCCCGTGTGCGTCACTTTGCCGTCCAGGATCGGAAGCGTGCCCGCCAGGTAGAGGAGGTTACCCGTCCGGACAGAGGGGACATAGCTGCCGGCGGCGGCGGGGGGCTGGGGGAGCGTGAGGCCAAGTTCGGCCAGTTTTGACTCGGGGTTGCTCATGGGCTGCACTCTCACGCCGCCTGCGGCAAATTTCACCAAAAAACTGACGTTGCAGCGCCCCGGTCATTCAGCCACACACTGCGCAGCCAAACGCCCACGCATGGTATCTCGCATATTCAAGCTCGAAGACCGCGGCTCAACGCCCTTTCGAGAATTCCAGGCAGGCCTGACGACCTTCGCGGCGATGGCCTACATCCTAGCGGTGAACCCGTCGATCCTGGCGAACACCGGCATGGACCGGGGCGCGCTTGTGACCGTGACCGCGATCACGGCGGCCGTCGCCACGACGCTCATGGCGCTCTTCACCAACTACCCGATCGCGATGGCGCCCGGGATGGGGATAAATGCCTTCTTCACCTTCACGATCGTCCTGGCGAACGGAGTACCCTGGAGCGAGGCCCTCGGGATGGTGTTCGTGAACGGCATCATCTTCCTTTCCCTGTCGGTCACCGGGGTCCGCGAGAAGATCATCGCCTCGATCCCGCTGGGGCTGAAGATCGCCGTCACCTGCGGCGTGGGCCTATTCATCGCCTTCATCGGCCTTAAGAACGGCGGGATCATCGAGGGAAACGCGGCGACGTTCGTGGGCCCGGGCGACTTCACGACGGGACCCGCGAAGCTCTGCCTGGCGGGGATCGTGCTGACGGCGCTCCTGGTGGCGCGCAAGGTGCCCGGCTCGATCGTCCTCGGGGTCCTGATCATAACTGTGACCGGGCTCTTCACCTCAAACGGCGCCGGGGGCCGGGTGACGGACCTGAGCGCCGGCATCTTCTCGCTCCCCCACTCCGCCTCCCCGGTCTTCCTTAAGCTCACCTTTGGCTTCCTCTCAAACTGGGGCAAGTTCCAGACGGCGCTCCCGCTCATCTTCACGCTCCTTTTGGTCGACATGTTCGACAACATCGGGACCCTGATCGGGGTCACCAAGCGGGCCGGGCTTCTGAATTCGGACGGGGTGCTCCCCAAGGCCGGGCGCGCCCTCCTTGCCGACTCGATAGCGACCATCCTGTCGGCGCTCTGCGGGACCTCGACCGTCGTGAGCTACATCGAGTCGGCCTCCGGTGTGGAGGCCGGGGGTCGCACGGGCCTGACCGCCCTCTGGGTCGCCTTCTTCATGCTGACGGCGCTTTTCCTGTCGCCGCTCATCCTTGCCATCCCACCGTGCGCGACAGCCCCGGCGCTCGTCATTGTCGGCATCTTCATGATGCAGTCGGTGGTGGAGATCGACATGACCGACTTCGAGACTGCGGCCCCCGCCGTCCTCACGATCTTCGCGATCCCGCTCACCTTCAGCATAGCAAAGGGTATCGGGATCGGCCTGATCTGCTCGGTTCTCCTGAGCGTGGGCATGGGCAGGGGACGCCGCGTGCCCCCGATAGGCTACGCGGTGGCGGCGATGTTCTTCCTCTCCTTCTTCAAGATATGGCCCTTTAGGTGAGGGCCTAGGGTTCCCCCATGTCGCGGACAACGGCCAGGCTCGTGTTCCTCATGACCGCGGCGTTTTTCGCTGCGTTTTTTGTCTGGCCGATCCTGCAGATCCTAAAGGGCGGCTTTATCGACGCCGACGGGCGCCTGACATTGGCCTTCCTTAGGACGCTCCTGACGGACCCGATGTACCTCGGGGCCCTCCGCAATTCGTTCCTCCTGGCCTGCGCGGGGACCTCGTTTGCGATCCTGATCGCGCTGCCCCTGGCGTTCATCTCGGACCGGTTCGTTTTCCCCATGAAGGGGTTCCTCAATTCCGCCGTCCTCATCCCGATGATCCTGCCCCCCTTCGTGGGCGCCATAGGCATCAAGCAGATCTTCGGGCAGTACGGCGCCTTCAACGCGCTCATCATCGGCCTTGGCCTGAAGCCCCATGGGTGGACCTACGACTGGTTCGCGGCGAACCAGTTCTGGGGCATCGCGGTCGTGGAGGCCCTGTCGCTCTACCCCATCATCTACCTGAACGCGGTGGCGGCCCTCGCCAACATTGACCCCGCGATGGAGGAGGCGGCCCAGAACCTGGGCTGCACGGGGCTGCGCCGCTTCTGGAAGATCACGCTCCCCTTGATCCACCCGGGGCTCTTCGCCGGCGGGACAATCGTGTTCATCTGGATCTTCACCGAGCTCGGCACGCCGCTCGTCTTTGACTATGCGCAGGTGACGAGCGTGCAGATCTTCTACGGGCTAAAGGACATCGGGGGCAACCCGTTCCCCTACACGCTGGTGGCGGTGATGCTCGTGGCCTCCATCGCCATCTACGCGGTGGGAAAGGGCGTCTTCGGCCGCTCGGGTCACGCGATGATGGCCAAGGCGACCACGGCCGGGGGCGCCCGCGAGCTGCCCCGGGGCCAGGCGCTCCTGTGCACCCTGATCTTCTGCTCGGTGGCCTTCGTGGCCATCCTGCCCCACATGGCCGTCGTCCTGGTCGCCTCGTCGCGGGACTGGTACTCGAGCATCCTGCCCCACGGCTTCACGCTGGACAACTATAAGGCGGCGCTCGGCCACGAGCTCACCGTCCCCGCAATCGCGAACAGCCTGAAGTACGCGAGCGTCTCGACCGTGGTCGACGTGTTCCTGGGTGTCGCGATCGCGTACGTCGTCGTCAGGACAAAGCTCTTCGGCCGGAACGTGCTCGATTTCCTCGCCATGCTCCCGCTGGCGGTGCCGGGAATCGTGCTGGCCTTTGGATACCTCGCAATGTCCCAGGAAGGCCGCTTCTTTAGCTTCATCAACCCGGTCCGCAACCCGACGGTCCTCCTCATCATCGCGTACTCGATCCGGCGGCTCCCCTACGTGGTGCGCTCCGCAGCGGCGGGATTCCAGCAGACGAGCGTCACCCTGGAGGAGGCAGCCGAGAACCTCGGATGCCCGCCCCTGAAGGCGATGATAAAGGTCACCCTCCCCCTCATCGCCGCGAACCTGATGGCGGGAGGCCTTCTCGCCTTCGCTTTCGCCATGCTAGAGGTGAGCGACTCGATCATCCTTGCCCAGAAGATGGTCTATTTCCCGATCACCAAGGCCATCCTTGAGCTCTTCCAGCTCCTGGGTGACGGGAAGTTCCTCGCCTGCGCGCTCGGCGTGTGGGCCATGGTGTTCCTTGGGACGATGGTGGCGGGCATCAGCCTCCTCCTGGGCAAGCGCCTCGGGGCGATCTTCAGGGTCTAGCGCCCCCCTGCCCCATGCTGCTGCTCCTTGTCGTTTCCTTCATCTGGGCCTTTTCCTTCGGCCTCATCAAGGGACTCTCCGGAATCGATCCCACCGCGGTGGCGGTCATAAGGAGCGCCATCTCGCTGCTGGTCTTCATACCCTTCTTTCGGACGCGCGGAATTGCGGCTCTGCCGATGCTCAGGCTCGCGTCAATCGGCGCCCTGCAGTTCGGCGCCATGTACGTCCTCTACCTGCGCTCCTACCTCTTCCTGCACGCCTACCAGGTGGCGCTCTTCACGATCACGACACCCGTCTTCGTGACCCTCCTGGACGCCGCGGCCGAGAGGCGCTGGAGGGCGCGCTACCTCTACGCAGCGGTGCTCTCGGTCGCCGGGGCCGCGGTCCTCGTCTGGCGGGCGGTCGGGATTTCCGGGGTGGCCGCGGGCTTTGTCCTCGTGCAGCTCTCAAACGTCTGCTTTGCGGGCGGCCAACTCGCCTGGAGGCGCGAGCGCCGAACGCTCCCCAAGGGCACGGGCGACGCCTCCGTGTTCGCCCTCCTCTACGCGGGCTCACTCGCGCTCACGCTCGCCGTCTCGGCCTTCACGACCGATTGGCACGCGTTTGCGCCGAGCGCCCGGCAATGGGCGACCATCGTCTATCTGGGCGCTGTGGCCTCGGGGCTTGGTTTTTTCCTCTGGAACGTCGGGGCGGCCCGGGTGAACGCCGGCTGCCTCGCCGCGTTCAACAACGCGAAGATTCCCCTGGGGATCGCGTGCTCCCTCCTTGTGTTCGGGGAATCGGCAGACGTCGCGAAGCTCCTGGCGGGGGCCGTGCTCATGGCCCTCGGAGTCTGGGCTGCGGGAGCGGCACCCGAAAAGCCCGCGCAGGTCGCGGTGGTCCCCGCTTTGTAGGCTTCGCGAGCGTCCCAGGAAAGGGCGCTGCCGGGTTTTTTAGGGCCTTTCGAGGTTCTTTCGAGGTATGGCTCCTAGATGTGGTCGGCCCCCGGGTGCAGGATGGGGTTCAAGCGGTAAACCCCCGCCTTAAACCTGAATGCCCGAAACCCATGCCCAGACGAACCCGGCCGGAGGCGGGCGGGCTTCCCTGGCGAGTAAGGCCCCTCGCCGGACTCCCCGGAGGGAAAAACCCGAACGATGAGTCTCTCCCCAAGAATCCCTAGGATCCTGAAGCTGGCGGGCTTGGTGCTCGCACTTGCCGCCGCCCCTGTCCTGGCTGCGCCCATCGGCACCAATCACCCCTCGGGCGGGGCCTATTCCCCGGTGGGAGAGGCCACGTGGGGTTCGGCGCTCTGGCCGCTCGGGGCGACCTTCACGTCGGGCGCGGGCAGCACGCTCCAAGTGGCGGTGTATTCGGCGAATGCGACGAACGTCGTGCTCGAGATCTACCTATCGGACACGGGGGCCGATGCCGCCTACGACTACACGATGGCAAAGGGGCCCGACAACATCTGGAGGGCCGCGGTCGCCAATGCCCCGGCCTTTACGCTGTATGCGTTCCGGGCCTTTGGCCCTAACTGGCCCCTGAATTCCGCGTGGGCCCGAGGCAACTCGGGCTCCGGCTTCATCTCCGACTGCGACGCCCTCGGGAACCGCTTCAACCCCAACAAGGTCCTGTTCGACCCCTACGCCCGGGAGCTCTCGCACAACACGGAGACACCGGCCTTCGACGCCGCGGGCGAGGACTACGCCATGTACACAAGCGGCGGGACCAACGTGTCCTCCACCATGACCTACAAGGGTCCCCTCTCGAACGGGGTCGCCATCGACTGCCGCAACGTGGACACCGGCCACTGGGCCCCGAAGTCGGTGGCCTTCGTGGACTCAACGCCCACGGGGACCAAGCCGGGCATCAGCCGGAAGGACGCCATAATCTATGAGGCCCATGTGAAGGGCCTGACGGCGCATCCCTCGAGCGTCAACCTCACCACCCTCCTGAGCGCCTATTCGGGCTTCCAGGACGCGGCCGATGTGCCCGACAACCTCCGCGGCACGTATGCCGGCGCCGCGTACATGGCCGGCTACCTGAAGGACCTGGGGTTCAACACGGTCGAGTTTCTGCCGGTTCAGGAGACGGACAACGCCGCGGACTCCACCACGGCGCCGTCCACGAGCGGCGGGGGCTACTGGTCCTACTGGACCTACGGGTTCTTCGCCCCGGACAGGCGCTATGCGAGCAACCAGGCCCTCGGGGGCCCCACGGCGGAATTCAAGTCGATGGTGGCCGCCTTCCACGCCGCCGGGATCGAGGTGTACCTGGACGTGGTCTACAACCACTCCGGCGAAGGGGGCGTCTGGGACACGACCACGGCCCAGCAGGCCGAGATCACCTTCCTGCGGGGACTCGACAACGCGTCCTACTACACCCTGGTCCCCGGCACCCCCCAGTTCTACTGGGTGAGCACGGGTGTCGGGACCAACATGAACGCCGGCTCCGCGCCCGTTCGGCAGCTGGTGATGGATTCCCTGAACTACTGGACCACCACCATGGGGATTGACGGCTACCGCTTCGACGAGGCCGCGGAGCTCGGTCGCAACGGGTCCTCGAACTTCTCGGGCACGGCTCCCCTGCTGGCTTCAATCGCGGGCTTCTCAAGCTCGAGCGGGGCAAAGATCATCGCCGAGCCCTGGGACGGAAACGACGGGGGCGAGATCGGCAATTTTCCCGCAGGCTGGGCCTGCTGGAACGGCAACTACCGCGATTCGGTCAGGATGTACATGACCGGCAACGTGACCGGGTATGTGAACGGCGCCGGGGACCTGAGCTATGCGGACGCCTTCAACGGGGATCCTGCCAAGATGACCGCTGAGGGCGGCCCGCAGATGACCGTCAACATGGTGGTCTGCCACGACGGCTTCAACATGACGGACCTGGTGAGCTACGGAACGCCCCCCTCAAGCTCGAGCCTGCTCTGGCCCTTCGGCCCCGAGCAGGACGGCGGCGCCGACAACAGCTCCTCCTGGGGCGGGAATCAGGCGCTCCGCCGCCAGGCCGTCCGCGACTTCTGGACATTTCAGGTCCTTAGCCGGGGCCTTCCGATGATGGTCTGGGGCGACGAGTTCGGCAGGACGGTGAACGGGAACAACAACTCCTACAACATCGACTCGGTCGCGACCTGGAACAACTACGCCATGGTGGCGAGTGCCAGCCCCGACACCGTCCCCACCGGGGACACGACGGGGGGTGCCATGCCCTACGACAACGACCTGGGGACGTTCTCCGGCTCCATTAACGCCAATTTTTCATTCCTCCAATACCTCCTCCACCTGCGCGCGGCGCACCCGGCGTTTCGCCAGGGCGACTATTCGGAGTCCATCACCTTCAACAACGCCGACGGATCGGCGGGCTTTAGCCCCACCACGACCGCCTCGGTCGAGATCTACGTCCACGGGGACCAGGTCTCCGACAACGACTTCCTGGTCCTGAGCAACATGGCGTCCTCGCCGGTCGCCTTCGCGCTGCCCGCGGCCCCCGCGGGCTCGAACTGGGTCAAGCTTGTCGATACCAACAGCGCCTCGGAGGCAAATGCCAACGCCTGGGCCGTCGGTTCCGCCTCGTCGGTTTCCGGCTCCTTCACGGTGGGCGGCCAGTCGATCGTGGTCCTGGAGGCGGTGAACCCCACCCCCCAGATCTCCTCCCAGCCGGCAAGCTCCACGGTCTCCGCCGGCCAGAATGCGACCTTCACGGTCACGGCCGCGGGCACGGGCACATTGGCCTACCAGTGGCAGGAGCTTGCCCAGGGCTCGACCGCCTGGGCAACCGTGGGCGACGGGAATGGCCTGAGCGGGACACTGACCCCTGCCCTAAGCGTGGCGGGCGCCGGCGCGGCGATGTCGGGGGACGAGTTCCGCGTGGTGGTCACTGACGCCGCGGGCTCCACCACGAGCGCGCCGGCGACCCTGTACGTGAACAGCGCCTCGGCGACCGTGCGCCTGGTCAACATCTCGGCGCGCGCCCAGGTGGGCACCGGCAGCAACATCCTCATTCCCGGATTTGCCATAAGCGGCAGCGGGTCGGAGACGCTCCTGATCCGGGCCGACGGGCCGACCCTGGCGACCGCGTTCAATGTCTCGGGCGCCCTGGAGGCGCCCTCCCTTGGCGTCTACGACGCCACGGGGAAGCGCGTCGCCACAAACACCGGCTGGGGCACCAACACCAACCCGTCGCAGATCGCGAGCATCGCCGCCTCGGTCGGGGCCTTTGCGCTCCCAGCCGGCAGCGCCGACTGCGCGCTTGTCGCGAGTCTGCCCGCGGGCGCCTACACGGTGCAGGTCTCTGGCGTGAACAACACGACCGGTGTCGCCTTGGCAGAGGTCTACGAGGTGTCGTCCAGCGGCACGCGCCTGGTGAACATTTCCACGCGGACCCAAGTGGGGACGGGCGGCAACATCATCATCGTCGGGTTTGTCGTCTCAGGGAGCGGGACCGAGCAACTCCTCGTGCGCGGGGACGGCCCCGCCTTGGCACAATTTGGGGTGCCCGGGGTCCTGGCCCAGCCAAGCCTGAGCGTGTTCGATGGCTCCGGCGCTTCGGTGGCCGGCAACACCGGCTGGACCACCAACACCAATCCATCGCAGCTCGCGAGCGTCGCTGCCTCGGTGGGGGCGTTCGCGCTCACCCAGGGCAGCGCGGACTCGGCCGAGATCGTTAACCTCCAGGCGGGGGCCTACACGATGCAGGTGTCCGGCGTGAACAACACGACCGGAGTCGCCTTGGCGGAGGCCTACGAAGTCCCCTGAGGCCGGCCAAGGGTTCAGTTGAAGTCAAAGCCCCAGGTCCTCTTCGCGTAGCCGTAGGACACCGGCTTTACCGAGGCCAGCGAGCCCAGTGCACCGTCCAGGGTCCCCGAACCATAACGGGACTCGAACGCCGCCACGCGGCGGTCAAAATCGGCCAGCAGGCGCTCCTTTTCCCCGGGCTGCACGAAGGATCGCGCGAGGGAATCCCTGCCCATTGCTAGGATCTCTCCCCAAGAGAGGTGAAAGAGCGTGACGGCCGTGTAGTACTCGTCGGTCATGTTCGAGTCCCACATGCCGCGGTCATCGGTGTTCAGGCACACGGGGACCCCGGTCCTGAGATACTCCGGGAACGGGTGCTTCGAGAGGTCGGGCACGTACCCCAGGAGCCGGTTTGAGATCAGGTTCACCTCGACAAGCACGCGGCGGGTCTGCTGGAGGAGGAGGAGCGTCTCGGGGTCCTTGATGAGGTTCACGCCATGACCGATCCTCGATGCGCCCAACAGGAGGGTGTCGCGGATGTGCCGGTCGGGGCCGTCCATCTCGCCGGCATGGATCGAGAGGGCGAGCGTCGGGTAGCTCGAGCGAAGGCGGCGAAACGTGTCCAGGAAGCGCGAGGGATAGCCTTTCCCGTTTTCCTCGATGCCCGCCATGTTCAGCCCGACCCAGAGGTCGCGGTTGCCGTCCACGAATGCGTAGGCCCGCTCAAGCTGCACCTCGGCGTCCGGGGAAAACCTGAGGATCGTCCGCTGGAACCTCACCGTCACGCCGGTCGCCCGCGCGTCGGCGCGGGAGAGGCGCTCCTTCACATAGGCGACCGCCTCGTCGTCAGGGATCACCCTGCCGTCGTTGTCCACCATCCCCTCGACCAAGAACTGGGTTTCCAGGTAGGCGAGGTGCTCGGCCCCGAAGGCCTTCAGGTTCTCGACCAGGAGCTCGGTGATGACCGGCAGGCAGCGCTCGATCTGCCCGAGGCGCGGCCAGATGTTCTGGAAGAACTCCGTCCTTCCGTCCCCGGTCCCGTCGAGGCGCATGCTGGCCAGCCAGCGCGAGCGGTCCCCGGGGGTAAGCTCGGTCAGCGGCACGTACTCGGACCGAACGCCCGGATTCAGCATCCCGTAGGTCTTGCTGCGGATGGTCTGGTACCGCGCACCCGGGCTCACGGCATCCGGGTCGTCCCCAAACCGAACCCGGGCGTAGAACGTATCCCCTCCGTTGCGCTTCGGGTCCGTGCAGACGTCGTACACCCACTCGGAGCGGTTGGCGCCCCCGGCGTGGTTGTGGAGGTCCCCACCCTTCGGCAAATCGTAAAGGAAGGCGTAGAGCTGGCCCGGGCTTGCCCGAGCCACGATCGCGTCGAACCGCGGGCCAAAGTCGGCGGCGCTCACGCCTGTTGCTGACAAAAGGGCTAGGACTGCCGCTCCAAGGAGAGCCCGTCTATTGGAAGCCATCGCTCCAAGAAACCGCTCCCCAGCGTCCTCCGCAAGCCCTGTTAGGCCCCGCTAGGCGGGCCCGAGTTCGGAGCGGGCCGCGGCAATGAGCCTCTCCATGCCGGCGCCCACCTGGTCCTCGCTCGACGCCTCAACGAGGAGCCGGAGCTTGGGCTCGGTGCCCGAGTACCGGACAAGGACCCGTCCCCTGGAACCGAGCTCGCGTTCAAGGGCGCGCATCGCCTCGGGGAGCGCCGAAAGCCTATCCAGGGGTATCTTTTCTCGCACGCCCAGGGCGACAGACCTCTGGGGAAACTTGACCAATGAGCGGCGCAGCTCTGAAAGCGGGCGGCCGGTCCCCTGCATGACCGCGGCGACCATGAGGGCCGCCACAAGGCCGTCCCCCGTGGGTCCGAATTCAAAGTTCACGATATGGCCGGAGGACTCCCCTCCCAGTGCCGCCCCCTCGGAGCGCATCAGCTGGGCGACGTACCGGTCCCCCACGGCGGAACGGACGACGCGCCCGCCCGCAGCCTCGACCGCTCGGTCGACCCCCAGGTTGCTCTGGACCGTCACGACGAGCGTCTTCTTTACGAGGGTCCCGCGTCCGAGCGCGTGGACCGCCAGGGCGGTCAGCACCTCGTCGCCGTCAAGCACCTGCCCGGTCTCGTCGCAGAGCACGCACCGATCGCCGTCGCCGTCATGCGCCACCCCGAGGCGGGCGCCGCTTTGGAGCACCTGGCGGACAAGGGCTTCCGGGTGCTCGCTCCCGACGCCGGCGTTGATGTTCGAACCGTCGGGACGGTCGCCGATCAGCACGAGCTCTGCGCCCAGCGCGCGGAAGACGGCGGGACTCGTGACGGCCGTGGCTCCGTTCGCCGTGTCGAGCGCGACCTTCCATCCCTTCAGGGAGCCGGCGGGAAGCACCCGCGAGGCGGCAGCGATGTAGGAGGCCGCGATGTTCTCGCCAGGCGCCTCCTTGGGTATGCCGCCCTGCGGCGGGGCGCCGGCCGGTGGCAGGAGTGACTCTATTCCCGCCTCATCCTCGTCGGAAAGCTTCGCACCGTCGGGGCCGAAGAACTTGATCCCGTTGTCGGAGGACGGGTTATGCGAGGCGGTGACCGTGCAGCCAAGGGCCGCTTTCCCTTCGCTTGTGGCCCGCGAAACCGCGGGGGTCGGCACCACGCCGAGCGTCACCGCGCGGCAGCCCCCGGTTTCAACCCCGGCCGCGAAGGCGCGCGCCAGGGAGTCCCCCGACGAGCGCGTGTCGCGCCCGATGAGCACGGTTCCGCCGGGCTCGCCTCGGGAAGCGAGCCAGCGCGCCGCGGCGCCCCCCAGGCCAAGAAAGAAGGCCTCGTTCACGACGGGCCCTGTGTAGGGCCCGCGGATGCCGTCCGTGCCAAAGTAGCGCCGTTTCATGCCGGGATGGCCTGGCCGGCGAAGAAGTCCCGCGTGTCGGCGAGCTTCCGCTTGACGGCTCCCCCCAGGAGCAGGTCCCTCGCCTCGCCGATGGCCGACCGCACGTCGGGGCGCGCACCTGCGACCCACAGTGCGGCGGCGCTGTTGAAGGCGATCGTGTCCGCCAATCCGCGGGGGCCACGCCCCTCGGAGAGCTCATTGGCGATTGCCAGGTTGGCAGCCACGTCCCCCCCGATGATGTCTGAAAATGGGGACTCGGTGAGCCCAAAGGCCGACGGCTCCCACTCCTCGCGCAGGGCCTTGAGGCGGCCTACGCCCCGAACGATGTTCCGGGTGGCCGAGGTGAGTTCGTCGATCCCGCGCCCCTCGGAGATCACCCCGTGCACCGCAAGGCCTGAGCCCGTCCCGAGCATCTCGAGCGCGTCCGCAAGCTTCTCAACCAGAGCCGGCGAGGCAGCCCCCAGGATCATCTGGCCCGGGCGTCCGGGGTTAAGAAGCGGACCGAGGATATTGAATACCGTGCGCTCGCCTCGGGCAGCGAGCGCCTTGCGCACCGGGCCGATCCGCCTGAATGCGGGGTGCCAGGCCGGGGCAAAGAAGAAGACGTACCCCAGGCTCTTGATCGCCGCCTGAAGCTGCCTCGGCGGAGCCTCAAGGAAGACGCCCATCGCGGCAAAGAGATCCGCGCTCCCGCACTTTGAAGTGACCCCCCGATTCCCATGTTTCATGACCGGCACACCCGCGCAGGCGACGACCAGGGTCACCAGGCTTGAGACATTGAAGCCGCCGGCGTGGTCGCCCCCGGTGCCCACGACGTCAATCGACCGCTCCGACCACTCCGGCATGCCCGGATCAAGCGAGCGCTCCCGGAAGTACGCGGCAAAGGCGGCCACCTCGGAGGAGGTCTCTCCCTTCCTTGAAAGCGCGGAAAGGAACGCAGCCTTGACCTCGTCGGAGGGCTCCTCGGCCGCCAGCGCCCCGGCTGCGGTGCGGGCCTCGTCAACGCTCATGTCGTGGCCCGACTCGAGTGCGCGGGTGAGGGTCGTCAAATCCTCCATGTCAGTATCCCTTCGCCGCCATGGCGCCGACTGCTGCCGCGGCGAAAAAGCAATAGACGCCGAAGTAGTGCCACTTCCCCGTCTCAAGCCAGCCGGATAGCCACCGGAGCGCCCCGAGCCCCGCGGCAAAGCTGGCGACCATGCCGACGATTCCCGGCATTACGAGGGTCCCAAGGTGCGGGCCGGCCCCCGGGGCCGCCGCGTGGACAAGCCGCATCAGTTCACGCAGGATCGCAGGCGGGGTAACGACGACTGCCAGGGCGAAGCTGAACTCCTCAGCCGCGCGCCTGGGGACCCCCAGGAGCATCCCCGCTGAGATCGTCGCCCCCGAGCGCGACATGCCGCGGAAGGGAAGCGCAATCCCCTGGGCGACCCCGATCCAAGTCGCCTCCCCAAGCCGGAGCAGCCGGCCATCGACCCCCGGTGCGGGCGATGTAGGCCCGGCCGAGCGCGCCCTAAGGCCCGCCACAATGATCAGGGCACCGACCACCGCAAGCGAGGCGGCAATCAGGTAAAGGTTCGAGAAAAGGTCCTCGATCGCGGCGGTCGAGCTGCCGTGGAAGACGAACTTCTTGATCAGGTAATTGAAGGCCAGGAACACGGCGCCGGTGGCGACGGTGGCGACCGCGACCCGCATGGCTGCGTTTGTGAACGCGGCCGAGCTCGAGAAAAAGGTCCTTCTCCAAGCCTCCCAGAAATAGGCGATCACGGCAAACATCGTGCCCGTGTGGAGCATGATCAAAAGGAAGGTCATCTGGGGGCTCGAGGGGTCCAGGTTCATGAGCTTCTCGGCCGCTATGACATGGGCCGAGCTTGAGACCGGCAGGAGTTCGGCAGCGCCCTGTACGATTCCAAGGGCTATTATTTGGACGAGCGTGGGTTGCATGCGCTTGCTCCTTGGTACGCGACCTTGCCCGGGGTACAAGTCTTGTGTGCATCAGGCGGTAACGGCGCGATTCGAGCCCATCGGGGCAATCGGATCCCCCCAAGCTTAACACGACCCGGTCGGCAACCCCCTCGGGCCGGGGAAGTGGGCTTGGTCAGCATCCTTGCCTGGGAGCCGCTCGTACCCTTTATACGTGTGCCGACGGTGAGAACGAACCGATGGATTATAAGGGCATTGGCATATTTGCTGCCTTCGCTGGCGTACTTTTTCGCCGGGAATTCATCCTTCGGCAGCGACCCTTCATCCTCCGATACCCCGCGATTCGAGGACCTCGTTAACCAAGGCGATACGGCCGAGGCCCAGTTCGATCCTGAGAAGGCGCGTCGATCATTTGAGCAGGTGTTGGCCATGCCCTGCAGGGAAATCTACGATTCCAATTGTCGCGAGCAGGCTCAGCGCCCGATCGCCAGCCTCTAGCTTACGGGGATTGTGTATTGCCATCGTCTGCGCCGTGATGGGTTTCGACACATGGCTTGGCCACCCATATTCCCTCTGTCCTCCACATGGAGAAAATGGGGGGTGGTCTTGCTCGCCTCCGCATCGGCGGCCGCCTGCTCGGCCACCAACTTTGTCTCTGAGCATCCCGTCGACAACAAGGTTCCGGCACTGAAGGAAGGCGTCTTTACCGTGAATTCGGTCGACATCCGCCCGGTGGCGACCCGTGAAGTCGAGCCCGACTATCCCACCGCCCTCGAGTCGATACTCACCGGGAAGGCCGTTGTCGTCTTTACTGTCCGAGCAGACGGCAAGGTAGCCGACACATCGGTTGTGGAGGCCGATGACGTCCTTTTTGGCGAGGCTGCCGTCTCGGCGGTTCGGAAGTGGCGATTTCGGCCGGCTCAGGTCAAGGGCACGCCGGTCGATTGCAGGATGATCCTGCCCTTCATTTTTGTCTCTCCGTACGCCAATTATGTGCCCGGTGACTCGCCGGACATGCCATCGGACAAGGCCCCGCAAAACGGTTTGCGCTTGGGGACGATAGAGCCCCATTGACGGGTGCCCTTCAGAGCGGTCCCCAATGAGGGTCCGTTTCCGGAACGATCCGCCTTCAATCGACGAGAGGGTTCACCCGCTCTGCTTCGCCGCAAGACGACCGAGGCTCTTGATCGCCTTCTCAAATGCCCCCGACCACAAGAGGCCGCAGTTTATCCGGAGGCAGTTTCGGAATTGGTTGCGGACCGAAAAGATCGGGCCAGGGGCCGTGCTGATTTTCTCCTCAAGCGCGTCCACTCTCAGTCTTAGCGCGTCCACGTACTCCGGGAACTCCACCCACATCACGAAGCCGCCAGCGGGTTCCGTAACCTGTGTTCCTCTAGGGAAATACGTCAGCACCGCATTCCTCACCGTCGCCATCTGGTCTTGGAAACTTGAACGCATGCGGCGTAGATGCCGGTCGTAACCTTGCTGAAAAAAGCGGGTCGCAACCCTCTGGGAGTAGAGCGTGTTGGTCGACCATTTGCCGTCATCGATCTTGGAGTGGTAGCGCCCGGCCGAGATCCAGCCAAGGCCCACGCCTGGAGCAAGGGTCTTGCTGAGCGATGAGCACAGGAGGACACGCCCGTCCCGGTCCCACGCCTTGAGGGGCTTCGGCCGTATGGAGCCATGGTGGAGATCGGCGTAGATGTCGTCCTCAATAGCCGGAACGTCATAATCGCAGAGGATTGAATACAGCTGCTCCTTCCGGGCGTTTGGCATGCAGGCGCCCGTCGGATTGTGAAAGCTCGGAGTGACAACCACGGCCTTTACGTCGTTGTTGTCCAGGGCAACGGTCAACGCTTCGAGGCTGAGCCCCTTCTTTTGATCCACGGGAACCTCGATAGCCCGGAGGCCAAGCGACGCGAAAAGGCGGAGAAAGCCAAAATAGGCCGGCGACTCGACCACAACCACGCCGCCGGGCGCGGCTACCGCCATGAGCGCAAGATGGAGAGCCTCGGAACAGCTCGAGGTCACGATAAACTCGTCATGGGATAGCGCTGTGCCGGTTTGCAGGTACCTGCGTGACAGCTCCTGGACAAAAGGCTGGTAGGCCCGCCCAATGGAGTACTTCCCGAATATTCCCGGATCCTGCCTTCCAACCGCTCCGGCAACCTTCGACAGATTTCTCAGCGGGAGGATTTCTGGGTCAGGAAAGGCCGTCCCCAACGGAAAATAACTCGGATCAAGGGCAAGATCTATCACATGGCCCGCAAGGTCCTTCTCCGCTATCCCGACGGCCGGGCCCAGGACGCTGCCGGCGCTCACCCTCGCCTTGGCCAGGGGAACGCTTCTGACGTAATATCCGCTCTTTGGCCGCGCCTCGATGTAGCCCCGGTTCTCAAGGACGACATAGGCCTGCATAACGGTTCCCACGCTGATGTGGCGTTGCCGCGCGGTCACCCGTACGGACGGCAGCCGTTGGCCGGCCCGGAGCGACCGCGCCTCGATGAGGTTTTGAACCTCGTCGGCTAGCTTCCTATATAGGGGCACCTCGTTCATTGGCGATGAACCTGTCCTGGACCGCCGCCCTCAGGAACGATTCCTGCCGGGAAGATCGTATGGTTCTTTGACTTCATGTTCGCGGCCCTCGGTGGATGGCTCAGCCATCACCGCATAAGAGGGCCCTAGCGCGCGGTCGAGGAATTCCCCAAGCGGAAGGTGGCGGGCCCTTGCGATGTCGCGCCGGATGCGGTCGGCGATGCTCTTGGGGTCATTTTCATTGGCTGCTTGGAATTTGAGCGTACGGGCGGGCTGATAGGGATCTATGATCTGCACGCGACCCCCAAGCGTAAACTGGAGGACGGTATGCCCGCGCAACCCGCCAGGCAGGGCGACGTAATAGGTTAGAAGCTTCGGGTTCTCGAGGCGCACGCCACCAGCCTTCATTTGGAAAAATATTGCCATCGACTCGATGAAGCATCCGTTGGGAATGCCCGATTGAGTCGGACGGAGGTCATCGTCCGGGGCAAGTACATCCCAGTGCTCGAAGCCCCCGTCGATCGCCGCCAGCAGGGGACCCAGGTTCTTCTTGTCGACTTCCGCATGGTTGCGGTAGAGCGACAGGCTCTGGGTACCGTCGGTGGGCGTGTAAAACCAGAGGACCGAGTCCATCTGGAAGACGAGCGCAGGCACAATCCGCGGATAGGGGCTCCGCGGCCTCGTGTTTTCGATGCGGATTACCTCCGACCAGGTCTGGTGCCCTAGCAGGGCCTGCGCCCGGCGAACCGACTCGAGCGAGTGGTCAACACCGAGGCCCGTTGCGAGCGTGGCGAACGTGAGCAGGTGCGATACATTTGGCATGCACGCAAGGTACCCGTGCATCCGGCGTCCCAGTAGGCGCACCCAATCAGAAATCCGATGGTAACAGTGGCGTGATTGACCGGTCTGTTACCCCTGAATTTGGGGCATCTGTGTTTGTCCGTTGCCCATGGAGCGCGATGAAGCATCAAGCGACGGGCTACGCGCTTCGGTGGACTTTCACTAAATAGTGTTTCAAGTGGCCTTTTCCGCAACCGAACGCTAGGTGTTGGCGCAGGTCCTGCATCGTAGCTCTATCGATTCAAGGGAAGCCAGATAAGGGTCGACGGCGAGTGGCGAGCAACAAGTCAGCGTTAGACGCATGCGCCGTGAATAAATCGGACGGGTGTGCAGGCGCAGCAATTCGCCATCGCACCATCAACGTGATGACTTTGTCTTCGAGTGCCCCTGCGGCAAGATAAGCGCCTAGCACTTCCAGAAGAGCAGCAATTCTTTCCAAAGTGCCCGCTTCCATTGGCCTAGGACGTTACACGAACGACTTGGGGTTGCCTATGACATGGACCCCGTGGGTAGGACAGCGGATTGGGGAAATGTTTATGGAACAGTGCATTCGAAGCCTTGCTTCAGGTGTTCGAAAAAGGACCCTTTAAGAAACACTTGGTGCTCTATCCCTTGCCTCACCACGAGAGGCGTAATCCGCCGCGTGCCAGGCGAGGCGAGCCGATATAGAATACCCCATTGGCGCTGCGGCTTGTATCGATGCGGTCATTAGCAAGATTATCGACTGAAAGGAATAGCTCGGCGTATTTCGCGAGTGAATAGACAGCCCCCAGGTCGGCAACTACCGCCTCGCCGAGGCGGAGCATGTTCTCATCGTCCACAAACATGGGGCCGAGCGCCCGAATGTTAGCCCTGACGGATAGCTTTTCTGAGACACGCCATTTCACTGACACCGCGCATGACCGGCGCGAAACTCCGGCGACTTGCTTGCCCACCAACCCGGGCGCAACGCCAACCCGGTTAATCGTTGGGTCATTAAACACTACAAAGGCGTAGGCCGAGAATGCCGAAGATGGACTCCATTGGACTGATCCCGTCACACCCTGGATTCTTGAACGATCTAGGTTGATCAGATGCTGAGCGACATAGCCTGCGGGAAGAGCGCCAAAGATCGGATACCCGCCGATTCCCGGTGCTAGGGTGAGAGGGCCAATCGCCTCGCGTAATTCGTTCGAGAACACAGTTGCGGCGAAGACAACATTACCAGACGCGAGGATAGGCGGGCGGTAGTAGGTATTCGGGTTCTTCTTGGATTGGTCGGCACCGAGATGAATGGTGTACTCGGCTCCGGCCTCAACGCTCGTGTTGTGCTCGGTTTGAAGCCCGGCGTTGGCCTCGGTGACAATCGCGTCTTGGCCGTTCGGCTGGTAGAGTTCGGCTAGCGTCGGCCGGCTAAAGGCCTGTTGGCCATTGACGTGCATCCGCAGGTCCCCCACGGGCTGCCACACGAGGCCGACGCTCGGGGTGAATTCCGTCCCGGTTCCCGTAGCGAAGCTTTCATCGCTGACTAGGCTGCCGCGTGCGAGGTCCGTCTCCTTCTGGTGGCCTCCGGCTTCGTCCCAGGCATCGACTCTGGCGCCGACTACAGCGCGTAGGCCCCAAGCGATGCTTTGGTCGCGCAGGACGAACGCGCCGAAGTCGCCCTGTTCTCCGCCGGCATTCAGCTCCTGGGTGAAAGCGCCATTTACGAACGCAAAATCCTCCCGGGCCTCGCCTCTCACGTAGTGGTAATCGACGCCCGCGCTCGTGCTCGATCCTCCTGCCTCCCGCCGCGCCCCATTCCATGATGCGCCGAATGACGTCTCGGGTTCGGCGAATTGGTTCAATACTGGGGTTTCAGCAGTGCGGGCGGCATTGACGACGGAGAATGTGCCTGCGGATTGCGCGTTCTGCACGTAGGCAACCCCGTTCCATGTGAAGTCGGCAGACGGGTGGCTCGCGAGGGCGACGGAGGCGAAGGTACCCGACGAGCTGCCCTGCTGGTAAGTGGTACCGTCGCCGTGGGATTCTCGACTTCTGCGAATAGTGGCGGTCAACACGACCCTCTCCCTCAGGAGCTGTCGCCAACGAGCCTCCAGCCACTCGTGCCGGTTCCATGCGGCATCGTCAATCGGACCGCGCTGCGCGGGCGCGACCATCGAATAGCCGTCAGTCGAAAAGTCATTTCCCAAGAGTTGCAGGACGCCCCCGTTCGTGGGCTGAGCGGCGAGGAACTCGACGCTACGGGTCCCGAAGCTGCCCGCCTCGGCGGCGATCTCTCCCGCCCCGACGACTACCTGCTTGGTCAACGCAGGATCGATGGGGCCGCCCTCGGTTAGAGAGCCCGGCTTCAACGCGAGTTCACCGCTCGGCGGTTGCGTGAAAAACTGCACGACGCCACCCAGCGCTCCCGGGCCCCAGGCGGTAGCACCGCCACCTGGAACCACTTCAGCCCGCGCAATCCCCTCTCGTGGCACCTCGGCCCATGGCACCCATCCTCCGAATGGGTCGTTGAACGGCACGCCGTCGAGCAGGATGCGAACACCGGCGCCTCCCGCGCCGACGCCCCGGAGCGAGGTGAAATCGACCTTTGGAAGGGAACCAAGGACGTCGACGCGGCCTGAAAGTCCAAGTTCGGGCAACGCGGTCAACGCGCATGCAACCGAACCCGACGGTCCCGTTTTGATTTCCTTGCCGTCTACGACATGGGCAGAGAAGGCAACTTTTGCCGGATGCTGCGGCTCCCGCAGCGGAGTCATGACAAATAGGCCGCTCCGATTCGCCCCAAGACCACCGATCCCGAACTCAATGCCCAGATCCCAATAGAGCTTGATCCACAGCAGCTCACCGGGAGATAGAAACGCCCTGAAGGCGGGCTCCACCACGACATAGGGCTTCATTGTGTCGCCTTCGGAATTCGGGTCTGCCGATGTGTGTGTTTGCGCCGCTTCCGCTGTCGGCAGGGGCGACCTAGAGAGATCGGTGCCATTGGCTTGATCGGCGGCCCGACCGGTGGAGCCTGCAAGAGCCATTGCAGCCACCATCAACCTAGCGAACCGCGCCGGTGATCGGTGTCTTCTATTCACAAACGAGGCATTGGCCCCGCACTACAGCCCTTTGTTCCGTAAAGATCATGGACGGCAGGCTTTGCGCCTCATTCTGTCCTCAGTAGTTTCACTACGTCCACACGTGCGGCTCGCATAGCCGGGAACCAACACGCACAGAAGGCGGCCATGATGAGGAGCAACGACACCGACAAATAGACAAACGGGTCGAATGGCTCGGTTTCAAATAACAGGCTCTGCATAAAACGGGTCATTCCGACCGCCGCAGCGATGCCGAAAAAGATCCCCATCCCGGTTGCGACCAATCCACGGCGCATCACCATCCTGATCAAGTCCCCGGTGCCTGCGCCGACAGCTACCCGAACTCCGAACTCCGTCATCCGGCTGTCGACCGTGAATGAGATTACCGAGTATAAACCGATGACCGTGAGCAAGAGGGCGACGACGGCCAGCCCCTTGAGCATCGTGTACGCATGTCGCTCGGCCCACATCGAAACGTCGATTTGCTGTCCGATGGATTGGACGGAATAGACACCTAGGCGGGTGTCGGACGCATAGATCGTCTTCCTTACAAGCGCCTCGAACCCGTTGCCCGGATCGCCATCGAGCTTAAGAATGAAGGTGTTGACAAGTGTGGGCCGCTGCCAGACTGGCACGTAGAACCATTCTTCCATCGGCGACCGCACCGACGATCGCACGTCTCCCACGACGCCGACAACGGTGTACGCCTTCTTTCCCCATAGATCTATGACCAGGGGCTGTCCCACCGGATTCGCGTTGCCGAAACGCTCCCGAGCGAGCTTCTCATTTATCACGACTTCGAGAAGCCCTGACTTTCCTGAGAGCCATTTCCCCCTCTTCATGGAGATCCCGCCAGCCTGTTGAAAGTCCGAGTCAACAAAGTCGCCAGATTCTTTCTTGAACGTTCCGTCAGCCATCTGAATCTTGGTGTCGTAAGAATTCCTATCATTGAGTAGCGCATCCTCTGAATAGGAAACGGCCCTGACTCCGGGGAGTCTGTTCAGGTCCATCCGAATACGCTCGAAGAGCTGGAGTCTAGCCTCGGGACTTAGGTTGTATCTTTTAGGAAACTCAACTCGGACCTTTACCTTTCCGACAGGATCGAAGCCAAGTTCGACATGCTGGAGCCTATGAAACGACCTCACCATGAGGCCGGTGCCGATCAACAGCACGACGGCAAACGCCGCCTGAAGCACAACGAGATACGTCCTGAAGCGAGATGCATGGCGGCTTTCGCCTGTCGTAGGCCCGCTCTCCTTGAGCCCCGAGCTGGTGTCTGCGCGCAGCAAGCCCACCGCCGGAGCGACCGCAGTGAGCGCGCACGTCAGCGCGCTCAATCCGGCCACAAACTTGAAAGCACCCCAGTTCCAGAAGCCTGCATCGATCGAGTAATTGTCCCCGTACAGTGCCCTCATTAAGAGCGGCAGGCTCCAGTACACCGCAATGACCGAAATGATGCACGCCGACGACGAGAGCACCGCACACTCGACCAAAAGAACCTGCAAGACCTGCCACCGTGAACCCCCGACCGCGAGTCTTATGCTTAGCTCGCGGCGTCGTCTCAGCAGGCGTATGAGCATCAAGTTCATCGCATTGAGCCAGGCTATTGCGCAGAGGAATGCTCCGGCAGCTAGGATCACCCACCAGGTATCATGCCGCCCGGCGTCGCGAATATCGGAAAGGAGGGGAATTCGGTCTCCGACATAGGGCACTGCCCACAGGGGCAGATTTGTGAATCTGACCTTAGCAAGGACTGCGAGCGCTTGTTCCCTTGTCACACCCGGCCTTAGGCGCGCCATAATGAAAATACCTGGAGAAAAAATGTCCTTTGGGTCAGGCTTCAGCACGAGCGGTTTAAGAATATCTCCTCCAAAATAGAACGGCATATCCTGAGTCTTTCCCAAGACACCGATCACAAGGCATACCTGTTGATCGATTGTGATCTTCCTGCCGAGGACATCGGGTGAGCCGCCGAAATGCTCCCTCCAAAATCTGTCCGAGATGACGACGATCCCATCGGATCCACCGCCCTCGCCGTCTTGGAATCCGCGTCCGAGTGACGGCTTGATCCCTAGCATCTCGAAGGTGTTAGCGCTTACTTCATTCGCAAATGTAGCTATGGGTTCCCCATTCAGCACCACGTTGGTCAGGTTGGAGGCCTGCGCCGCAAACTGCGCGACGTCGCATGCCTGCTCTCGGTAAGCGTCGAGGAAGAGCGCTGGGTGGTAATAGACCTCCTGGCCGTCTTTGGTCTTGCTGCCGACGAAGAACAGCTGCTCCGGATGCGGGTATGGTGATGAGTGAAAGACCATCCAGCCCGATATGTCGTAGACCAGCGTTGTGACGCTGATGCCTAGTACTAGCGTGATTAGGACTGCAAGAGTGTGGCCTCGAGCGCGGCCCAATGACCGGACGGTAAAAGAGAAATCCTTTGAGAGCCGGCCCACCCACGCGAAACCATGCGCTTCTCGGCAGCATTCCTCGATTTGAGCAATTCCGCCAAATTGCCTTAGGGCCGCATACCGCGCCTCCTCGGGTTCCATTCCGGCCGCGACGTTCGACTTCGTAAGTCCGTCAATATGCAATCGGATCTCATCGGCCATCTCGGCTTCGCGCCGTCTATGCGTGAAGAGAGCCTTCATTCGGGAGACTAAGCTGATCCAGAATTGCTTCATTCTTGCCTGAGATCAATTCCGCTAGTCGGACCGCAACAACCTCGCAACGTCGACCCGGGTCGCCCTCCGTGCCGGCAGCCAGCAGGCCGCAACGCCAGCAAACAATAGGACGACCGAGACGCCCAGATACACTAGCGGATCGTAGGGCGTGGTTTCGAAAAGGAGACTTTTCATGAAACGGGTTAGACCGACTGCGGCCAGTGTCCCGAACCCAAGGCCAATCGCGGCCGCCGATAGCCCGCGGAACATCACGAGGCGGTGGAGCGCCGATGGGGTTGCTCCCAAGGCAATCCTTATGCCAAACTCCGAAATCCGGCTGTCTACCGTGTAGGCAATGACTGCGAAAAGGCCCACGACTGTAAGCCCAAACGCGATCATGGACAGGCCCTTTAGGATCATGAAGGCGTAGTGTTCGGCCCACATGGAGTTTTGGACCATCTCGTCGATCGAATTGACACTCTCGACTATCAACCGGGGTTCGACCTCATAGATCGCACGGCGTACGAGTCCCGCAAACTCCTTCTTCGGGTCTGCATTGAGCCGAAGCACAAGCGAGTTGATATTCTTGGGATAGACCCAGTCCGCGGTATAGAAATGCATTCCAGTGGACGAGCGAACCGTGTCCTTAACATCCCTAATGACTCCCACCACAGGGAACTGCTGATCCCCGGCGACCTTGATTTTGAAGGAAAGTCCTATCGGATCGCGGTCACCAAACCGGGCCTTTGCAAACGCCTCGTTGACGACCGCCTCGACCTCACCACGTTTTCCGCTGAGCCACCGGCCCTTCTTTAGAACTAAACCCGCCGTAGTTGCGAAATCACTGGCTACGAAGGTACCCGTTACGGGCGCAAACGAGCCATCCGCCATCTGTAACTGCGCCGAGCCCTCAAAGTAGCCCACCAGAAGGGAATCCTGCCCGTAGGAGACGTTCCTGACACCCGGGATGGCGCCGAGTCTCTGCTGTAGCTTTTGGAACAACTGAAGGTGTGCTTCGGGCGCCAGATCGAGGCCTTTCGGGAAGGAGACCTGGACCCGGACCTTTCCAATCGGGTCGAATCCTAGGTCGAGCCTTCGAAGTTTCTCGAACGACTGGACCATTAGCCCGGTGCCGATGAGGAGCAGCACCGCAAACGCAGCCTGGACCGAGACCAAGGAGTTCCTGATGCGTCCCGAAGCCCTGCATTCCCCCAAGGTCGGCCCACCGTCCTTGAGCCCCGAGTTGACCTCCGCCTTAAGCAGGCGCAGCGCCGGCACAAACACCGTTAACAGGCACGCCCCGCAGCTCAGCCCCGCAACGCAGGTCAGCGTAGCCCAATCCCAATGGTTGTAGAAGAGTTCAGCCTCATTTCCGTTTACCAAGGCAAAGAGCGGAGGGAATACCCACCGGGCAATGAACGCCACAATCACACTCGCGGCCAGGGTCAGCATCAGGCTTTCGATTGCGACGAGCCTCACGACTTGACCACGCGAGCCGCCCACAGCGAATCGGATGCTCAGTTCACGTCTGCGCCGCAACAGGCGGATGAGCATCAGATTCATCGCGTTGAGGCAGGAGATTGCATAAAGAAACAATCCTGCGATGAGCATCACCCACGACGAATCGGGCCGAGCGAGATCGGCCAAGCCCACGACGATCGGCTTTAGCCGCGACATGTAGTCCGCCGCCCACTGAGGCAGCTCTGGCAGCCGGACTGCAGAGATCTCGGCGAGCGCCTGTTCCCGGGATACGCCGCTCTTAAGCCTGCCAATCACTGAAAGCATCGGCAGAAAGATGTTCTGCGGGTCGACCCTCAGTACGAGCGGATGATAGAGATCGCCGCCGAATATCGGGGGAAATCTCTGGTCCGCCGCAAGAACCCCGACAACGGAGCACATCTGCCCGTCAATCAGGATCTGACGCCCCAACACATCCCGTGACCCGTCGAAATGCCTTTGCCAGAAGAGGTACGAGATTACCGCAACGTTGTTGGACCCCGTGCGGTGCTCTTCGGGCAGGAATCCACGGCCAAGGGCCGGGGCAATTCCGAGCGTATGAAAGCAATCCGCCGAGACCTCGAGAACTGGTGTCCCCGCCGGCTCACCTGAGATCACCACGTTCGCGGAATGGCGCTCGACGGCTGCGATTTCCTCAAAACAGCGAGCCTGCTCGCTGTCCGCCTGGAAGACGAAACGCGGAATGTAAAACTCGTCGCCATTCAACTGATCCTTCAGGCCGATCCGAACGAGCTGATGCGGCGAGGGAAAAGGCAAAGCGAGAAAAAGATCGGTAGCGGTGAGGCTGAATACAGCAGTCGTGACCCCAATTCCCAAGACAAGAGTGAGCAGAACCGTGAGTGTGAACCCACGAGCCCGGGCCAATGAGCGCAAAGCATAGCGAACATCGTTGCTGATCTGCCCCAGCCAGATGAATCCCCTCTCGTCCCGGCAACGCTCCTCGATCTGTGTAACCCCGCCAAACCGTTTTTGCGCGGCCAATCGCGCTTCGCCCGGCTCCATGCCATCTGCGGCATAGGATCGAGTGAGTTCGTCAAGGTGCTGACGCATCTCCTCGGCCATCTCCGCCTCAAGGCGCCTTCGCAGGAACAACGACCTGATCCGCGCAGCGAGAGTGTGCCAGAACGTTTTCACATGGGGCAGATCTATGCTTTGTCCATTATGGCCCCGATCGCCGCGCATATCCGGATCCAATCTTTAGACTCGCTCGCGAGCTGCTTCTGGCCGTCCTTGGTCAATTCGTAGTACTTTGCGCGACGGTTGTTGTCCGACTGGCCCCATTCTGCCTTAATCCACCCCTTGTGTTCCATGCGGTATAGCGCTGGGTAAATCGAGCCCTCTTCCACTTGGAGGACATCCTTAGAAAGGATCTGAATTCTCTGCGCAATGCCCCATCCGTGCATGGGGCCTCCGCTCAACACCCTAAGCACCAACATATCGAGGGTGCCCTGCAACAATTCCATCTTGCTCATAATTCGACCTCCCTAGAATATCTAAGGGGATGAGCAACTCCCTTAGATAGTCAATGGGTAATTGCGATTCATGGCCGCGAATGTGACGACGAATCCATTTGCCCCAAAATCCACCCTTTAAGAAACGGGTATCTCGGGGTAGTTTTTACACTTTTCCCGCCTGTATCCATCCGACTCCGATGGGGTGAATCCAGTGGTCGGCGCGGAGGTTGGCGAGTGAGATTGACTCTACAATTACCCTAATCACCGTCCGAAGCGTGAAGGGCCAATTTACAGCAATGATTGGGGCTGCTCCGGAGGGCGGCTACTGGGCCATCTGTCCTGAAATACCAGGAGCAAACGGCCAAGGGAAATCCATTGCGACTGCGAAGACCAGCGTGAGAGCAGCCATTCGACTTATCCTCCGCGACCAAGTTCAGGATGCCCGACGCGGTTTACCGAAGAACGTTATCAGGACTGTTGTTGAAGTCTAGAGAAGCGGAGCGAACTAGAGAAACGACCTCGAACAGGGTGTTATAGGCCGTGGTTTTTAAAGGACCCTTTTTCGACCACCATTCACAACCGAATGGCGGCGAGCTCCAGCTTCAGTGGCTGCACCTGCCCTAGGCGACGCCGTTGTCTTATTGTCCCAACGCGTACAGGGTGCCGTCCGTGCTCCCAAAAAACACCATACCGCCCAGCACCTCGGGCGTCGAAAGTATCGAACCCATCGAAAATACTTTCGAGCGCAGATTCACGATAGTGTCGTCGAGGGTATCGCCCGTCCAGACCACGTCCGACTTGAGCTTGCCGTCGGCGGACAAATAGCGCGGCCCATTAACCGCAAAGCCAGGAACCGCAAATTCACCCGAGTAGCTTCTTGCACCCAAATTCACGGCATGGAGCTTGCCATCAAATGTCCCGAAAAATGCATACCCGTCGGCAATCGTCGGCGACGAGAACGCATAGGTGCTGTAGGGCAACGAATAAACCTCCGACCCGTTCTGAGCGTCGAGTACCTGGAATTTCAGGCTGTCTGACGTGGTGACGATGACCTTGTTGCCGAGCACCGAAGGCGTTGAAATCACCCACGATCCACCGGTCGGGTATTTCCAACGCAGCCTGCCAGTCTTACTATCGAGAGCGTACACATTTGCGTCGCGGCACCCAAAATAGACGGCACCATCGGCAATGGTTGCGGAGCCGGGGATGCCCGTCATGAGGTGAGCTTGGGCGTCGTCTCCGGTCTTGAACTTCCAGACAAGTGTGCCGGACGCCGCATCCAACGCGTAGAGGAACGTGTCAAAGCTGCCGACGTACACCATACCGTCCTCGACGGCTGGCGAACCGTGAATGACACCGTCGGTCCTGAATTTCCAACGCATCGAGCCATCGGCCACGTTGACCGCGTATAGATTGGTGTCCCCGCTTCCAAAGAAGACGGTGCCCTCCACAACAGTTGGCGACGATAGAAACAGGTCCCACGGGTCCGGCATGATCTCCGTCGCGGGAATCGAATAATCCATCCCAGGGCCCGTGTGCCGTCGTTCCCCCTGCGTGGCAAAGACCCATTTCTGAATTCCCGTGGCGGCGTTAAGGGCGTAGAGATTGCCGTCGAGGCTCACTACGAAAACGGCGCCCTCGCTTACTGCGGGTGACGAGCCTACGTCCCCGTGGGCATTGAACTTCCATTTCAATCCACCGGTCTTGGCGTCGATGGCGTAGACAAAATTGTCCGAGCTGCCTATGTAGACAACGCCGTTTGCGGCTACCGGTGACGAGACGATAGGGCCTCCCGTGTGAAACGCCCATTTCAGGGAAAGTGTTTTCGGTGCGGCGGTGCGGCGGACACCGGTGTGGGCAGAATCACCACCGAACATCGAAGCGGGCTCTGCTGCACCCGAATAACTCCACAGGAGTGTCATCGCCATCCATGGCATAAGGCCTCGATTGAAGGTGCTCATCGTGGATAGGTGCGCCGCGCTTATGAATGCATTCTGTTTTTTGATTCAAAGGCAAGGCTACGAGCCGGGATCGCAGAAGCGCCGCCTCCACTTGAATAACAATGTCGCTGCCGTCATCCCTTCGCACAACACCGTCATGATTCATACGTTAACGGAAAGACTGGGTAGGAAACTCTCCATATTGCCAAGAGACGTCCCTATACGGCCCTCCCGGGGCAGCGTTCCCGAATGGATCCTTTAAGGAGCACTTGAAACCGGTTGCCCCTGTGCCATCTGGGCAAGGGCAGATGCCGGCACCGTTAACTTCCACATGTCCGAAACCTTTTGCAGCGTAAGGTAGACCTGCCGCGTGCGGCCTTCGGAGTCCTTGAGCCTTACGTACTCGATGACATTGCCGTCTTGATTGGTTTGCTTGGCTACCACCTGGGCGCTGTCGAGCGGAACATTCCCTGCCACCAGGAGGGCCATTAAATCCTCAGGCGATGCCAGGGGCTGGCCGGAGGCTGCAGGCAGACTTGCCAACAAATCCACGGCCTTGGACTGGGCATCGGGAGCCAGTACCAGTGTGTCCTTTAGGGTCGCCAGATCGCCTCCGGCTGCTGCCCACAACATGGTTTCCACGGCAGCCTCCGGCGTAGCTCGCCCCTGACATCTCCATGCCGAAGCAGGCGTCCAGGTGCCAGGTCGGAGCGAGACGGCTCCGTCATTCGCATGGCTTTCAGCGACAAGGCCTATCCCGGAGACTCGATCGCGGACGCTCCTCGGATCCATATCTGCGGCTTGGAGGCCAAGAAGTCGGTCGTGCTCTCTACGCAGTCGCACAATCTCGCCTGCCCTGTCGTTGGTCGTTCCGAGCTGCTGTTCAAGCTGGGCAGTGGTATGCTTTTCAACGGCCCAGCAGATCCCGAGTACTGCGCTGCATACGAGGACAATGCCCTGAAAACCTCTCATATTATGGCTTTGTGGCGGCGTCAGGCAGCGTCGGGGGCGCCCTGTCACCGGTGGGGAACGATCCTGGTGTTGCAGTTACCCAGCCGTCTGACGGGCCGGGGGAAGCCTGACTGTCGATCGTGATGTTCTTGAATCCAGCTTTGCTTGCCTGCTCCACGACATACGCCGTCTCGGAAAAGGCCGATCCAGGCGCGCCATGGACGACGAGCTGCGTTTCGTTACCAGAACCATTGCTCTGGGTTTCCACCAGCCTTTTGAGGAATCCCTGGAGATCCACATTCTCTTTCTCCCACGCGATCCGTCCTTCCGAGGTAACATTGATGTTAAGCCGGCTACCCAGGGGCTCGCCTGCCGTTGGCTCTTTTGAGGCGCTGGGACGGACGCCATTAGCGATGGCAATCGACCGGCGTAAGTCATCGGACTTAGAGAGATTAAGTGCCAGCTTCCTGTTCTCACGGTCCAATTGCCTCACTGTCTCGGATTGGCCACGGCGGCGGTCGATCTGGGCCCGCAAGCCGTTGTTCTGCTGGTGTTGCCAGGCGACGAGCAGTGCCGCACCCACAAGGAAAGCGCCCGTGGTCGCGGCCGGTGACGTGAGAATTCTCACTAAAGAGAGCCACCACGTGGTCGCAGTGCTGACGGCTCCGAATTCGACAACGGCCATGCTGGCAACACGGTTCGCAAGCCCTGCATGGGGCTCCGACACCGACTCCTTTGAGAGCTCGGCCTCAAGCGCGTCCGAGGAGGATCCAATTCCAGCCCTCTCCAACTTCATGCGCAGCTTTTCCAAGGCACGTTCCAACCGCTTCCGGGCTCCCTCTTCCGTCGTGCTCACCACACTGGCTATCTCGGAATAGGTTCGCTTGGAGAAGAATCGGAGGACCACAACCTCGCGGTCGCCGGTGTCGAGGCTGCAGACCAACTCGTCAAGAAGGAGCCGGAGGCGCGACCATTTCTCGGGGCTCTGGGCTCCTTCGGGTTCAACGACCTCTAACAATTGAGATGCCACCGCCTCCCTTGTCTTGCGCCGCCGCTCCTTCCGCACCATCTCAGCCGAGGCCATATTCGCAGCCACGTACAGCCATCCTGCCACAGAGGTCAGTTCGATTAACTTCGGCGCCTTTCGGGCGAGGTCACTAAAGATCTTCTGGGTTATGTCCTCGGCAAGAAAGGTGTCGCCACCCACCCGGCGCAACGCGCACGAATACACCATGGAGACGTTCCGGCGCACGATCTCGGCAAACGCCGCCCCGGAGGCGTCATGAACAAAGGCGCGCAAGAGGTCTGGGTCACTTGGCATGTGGGAATTACCCTTAGGGCTGCCTCTATCGAGTGAATCGGACGAAAAGCTTGTTCAATTGTTTTTCCCGAGGCGGCCTGAGACGGGGAAATCCCGGTGGCGCCATGCGCTCAGTCCGCACGTAGTCCGATTTAGACGTTCCCAATAAGGAAAGCGACCCTGCCAATACTTTAACCTCAACAAATTCTGACCAATCGATCCGAGGCGGGCTCATACCCGACTGTGGCACCCAAATGGCTCGATTTAAGGCAAGGAGGGGGCAGGCATTCAGACTCGAATTCCGCGCCCGGCCGGGCGACAATCTAAGCCGATTAATCCGGAGATGCCCACGAACCCCCTATTAGTCGACGCTTCAGAGCGGGCGATCCGATACCTTGACGGCTTGGGTGCCCGCCCGGTGGCGCCAACGGCACGAGCGGTTTCTTGTCTAGGCGCTTTTGACGAGGGGCTTCCGGATAAACCGAGCGATCCCGCCGAGACACTTCGACTCTTGGACAATGTCGGCTCGCCGGCCACAACCGCGATGGCGGGCCCGCGCTTCTTCGGATTCGTCATAGGCGGCAGCCTGCCGGTCACCCTGGCGGCAAATTGGCTCGCCGGCGCCTGGGACCAGAATACCGGGCTTTATCGCCCCACCCCGGCCACGTCCTTTATCGAGCAGATTGCGCTCCGCTGGCTTCTGGACCTTCTTCAATTGCCCCCGGAATGCGCGGGCTCGTTCGTGACTGGGGCGACGGTGGCCAACCTCTGCTGCCTGGCCGCCGCCCGGAACAGTGTCCTCAGGCGGGCGGGATGGGACGTCGAGGCCAAGGGCCTGTTCGGGGCCCCCTCCATTACCGTGATCGCTGGGGACGAAATCCACCCGTCGGTGACCAAGTCATTGGGCGTTCTTGGCATGGGCAGGAACCGGGTGGTGAGGGTGCCGGTGGATGGGCAGGGCCGGATGCGCGCCGACCTTCTGCCGCCAATAGCTGGCCCGACGATTGTCTGCACGCAGGCTGGCAACGTTAATACGGGGGCATTCGACCCGATTGGGGTCATCTGTAAGCAGGCCCATGCTGCGGGCGCATGTGTCCATGTTGACGGGGCCTTCGGCCTGTGGGCCGCCGCGGCCCCGTCACTGCGGAGCTTGGCAGCGGGCCTGGAAGAGGCCGACTCCTGGGCGACCGACGCTCACAAGTGGCTAAACGTTCCATATGACTGCGGGCTGGCCTTTGTCCGAGACCCGTCCGCGCTAAAGGCCGCGATGTCCATCTCGGCTGAATATCTTCCGACCCAGAGCGAGTTTCGAAACCCCAGCGATTTCACGCCGGAACTCTCCCGACGCGCCCGGGGAGTGGAGGTATGGGCTGCCTTGCGTTCGCTAGGGAGGGAGGGGATAGCGGAGATGATCGAGCGCAACTGCGCGCAGGCCCGGCGTTTTGCCGAGAAGCTCGCCGCAGCAGGTTTTGAGATTCTCAACCCGGTTGTTCTGAACCAGGTGCTCGTGTCCTTCGGCGACGCGGCAAAGACGGCCCGAACCATCCAAGCGATTCAAGATGAAGGAACCTGTTGGTGCGGGATAACCGTTTGGCAGGGAAAAACCGCGATGCGAATAAGCGTCTCCTCCTGGGCAACGACCGACGCCGACGTCGATCGAAGCGTCGAGGCAATTGTCAAATCAGCGCGGGGATAGGCGTAAGAACACCGAATCGTTCTTGGGAGGGCGATGGGCCCGTCATCTTGCCGCAGGGGACGGGACATAGATCTCGGGACGGATCTCCTTGAAATACCGGGCTCGCATGTCCCCCAGCCACGGGTCCACGAATCGCTTCGCCAGGTTCACCCGCACCACCTTGCGGCCAGGGGAATCCTTGGTCGAGAACAGGACGCTCCCGGTGGGATCGATGATCGCCGACTCGACGTCAAATCCCGACGAGACGATGTAGACATGGTTCTCCAAGGCCCGCGCCTTGAGGAGGTCGAGATACCCCCCCGCGGCCGGCACGAGGACGACCTCCGCGCCCTGATACGCGAGCGCGCGGGCCGGCTCGATGTATTCCCCGTCCCAGCAGACCATGATCCCGATCCTCCCGAAGTCTGTTTCAAACACGTGGCACGTGGAGCCCGGTGTGAGGCCCCCCTCGATCTCCTCCCTCGGGAGATACACCTTCCTGTACTTGCCTGCCACCTCCCCGCTGCGGTCGATCAGCACCGACGTGTTGTAGAGGCCATGTCCGTCGCGCTCGATGAGCCCTGCCACCAGGTATATCCCGTGCCGGCGGGCCGCCTCGCCGAGCCGGGCCGTGCTGGGACCGGGGATGGGCTCGGCGGTTTCCGCATAGGTCCTGGGGCCCTGTTGCATAAATAGGTTCCTCGCCCTTCGAGGGCTTCGCTACGCCTTAAAGAGGTTCTTTGGGGTGCTCCAGGAGTTGAGTATATGGGCTCGAAGGAGTGCTTCTCCGACTTGGTTGGACCAGCGTCTGGATCGGAGCGAAGGACCAAATGCGGCCTTCAGGCGGTGCATGGCGGATTCAGCAAGGGATCGCCTGTGATAACCTTTGATGCGCTTCCAGGCCCTGCGGC
>Ga0302319_10001199_pt1 | contig 58241 bp, 47 predicted proteins | sample Bog_T0_2_FD_203319 | JGI IMG/M metagenome (GOLD analysis project Ga0302319, IMG submission 203319) | Peat permafrost microbial communities from Stordalen Mire near Abisko, Sweden - Bog_T0_2 | ecosystem: Environmental > Terrestrial > Soil > Wetlands > Peat | place: Sweden: Abisko, Stordalen Mire...
CGCTCCACGTCCATTACGGACGCTTCGACGCTACAACAGGATGATCCGCCCCTCGCCCTGGCATCGGTATTCTTCCTCGTGGTGTCTGCCACTTGTCATTTCCCTTTCCATCCAGAACAAAGTTCTCCCGTTCCGTACCAAAGCCTGTATCGAGTTCATGCCGCCTATACACCGGCTGCCGCCGGGACCGTAAACAGGCACCTTCCCGGCTTATCCTGGAACATCTGCACGACCCCAGTTTTGACGGCGCTTTAAGTAATCAACGATGCGTCATCGGACGGTTTGCTTGCGCTCATCTCCTCGACACTTACCCAACGCCCTTTCTGGACGCCTTTTCCCGGTCGTTCACCACCACGTCGTTTCCGAATGCAGCAGCAACGGGCGGTTTGAAGCCAACTCCTGCAAGCCGACTTCGGGAGGCCGTCTCAAATCGTTCGATACAGCATCAAAAGCCTTCGCTTTTGTTCGTGACACACTGCAGATAACTAGCCCCGGAAAGCGCACCATCGTCTTATGAGCTATCCACCCGGTTCGATCTGTCAGCCATCTGCCCGGTCCGTACCCCCTTCGCAGATTGACCCACCCCCTTGCCACTTTTGCCTCAACCACATGAAACAGAAAAGCTTATGTATAGAATGACCCGTTTTATGCGCAGAAACAAAGGACTTACTTTACCCCACCTGTTCAGATTCCCGTTGTCTTGCTCGAAAACGCAAGGATTTTGGCCTTCGACGGACACTTGAACGCGCCCATCCTCCGCGAGCCCTGCCCAACAGCAACCCGTTTTGTTACTGTTGACCCATGCCCCAAGCCGCACCCCAACTCGATCAAGCCACACTCGATCTTGAATCCCTTACCGCCGACGTCGTTGCCCTGGCCATGAAAGCCGGAGCCTCCGACGCCGAAGCTGTCGTTCGCGAAGGCGACGAGTTCAGCGTCAACGTCCGCATGGGCGAAGTCGAAACCCTGAAGGAATCCGGCTCCCGCGGCCTCGGCCTGCGCGTCTTTCGCGGCACCCGCTCCGCTTCCACGTCCACCAGCGACCTGACTCCCGACGGCATTCGCCAGCTGGTCGAGGGCGCAATGGCGCTTGCGCAGGTTACGGAAGAAGACCCCTTCACCGGCTTGCCGGAAACCGCCGAGTTCGGCTCGATTCCCGGCGACCTTCACCTCTTTTACGACGACGTCTACTCGCTCGACGGCAAGGAGCGCATCGAGTGGGCCCGCCGTTGCGAGGCCGCCGCCCTCGCCGCCGACCCGCGCATCACCAATTCCGACGGCGGCAGCTTCGACGCCGCCACCGGCCGCAAAGTCATGGCCAACTCCCGCGGCTTTGTCGGCGGCTACCGCACCAGCTACGCCGGCGTCTCCGCCGCGCCGCTCGCCATGGATGCGAACGGCCAGATGCAGCGCGACGGCTGGTGGTCCGGCGCGCGCCGCCTCGTCGATCTCGAATCGCCGGAAGCCATCGGCAAGGAAGCCGCTCGCCGGACAATACGCAGGCTAGGAGCCTGCAAAGTGCCTACTCAACGCGTCCCCATCGTCTTCGCGCCGGAGGTCGCCCGCTCTCTCATTGGCTCCGTCTTTGAAGCCGCCTCGGGCGACTCCATCTGGCGTCACGCGTCTTTTCTCGCCGGCAAAATGGGCACACAAATCGCAGCGCCAACCATCACCATCGTCGACGACAACGCCATGCTCCTCCCCAACGGCGCGGGCGGTTTCGGCAGCTCGCCCTTCGACGGCGAAGGCCTGCCTTCGCTCCGCACCGTCGTCGTTGAGAGCGGCGTCCTCCAGACCTACCTGCTCAACACCTACTCGGCGCGCAAGCTCGGCCTCAAATCCACGCACAACGCATCGCGCGGCCTCGCTGGAACGCCGGGCATCGGCTGCGGCAACCTCTATCTCGAACCCGGCCGGCAGACCCCGGAGGAGATCATAGCCGAGACCCGCACCGGCCTCTACGTCACCAGCCTGATGGGCTTCGGCACCAACATCGTTACCGGCGACTACTCCCGCGGCGCCACCGGCCTGTGGATCGAGAACGGCCAGCTCACCCACGCCGTGGAAGAAGTCACCATCGCCGGCAACCTGGCAGGAATGCTCATGAACGTCACCGCCATTGGCAACGACCTAGTCTTCCGCGGCTCCGTCGCCTCGCCCACCCTCCGCATCGACGGCATGACCATCGCCGGAGCCTGACCATGAACCGACCCCGGCGTGCCCAGAACCCTCCGTGCCCCATCCTTTCGCCTTCTTTCTGGCGAAAGGATGGGAAACCACAATCTCCGACCTTTCCCGCTCTCTAGGATCCCGCAATGGAGCAGATTGCCTTCGATCCTGCCGATCCCAAAGCCGCTCTCGCTCAATTGCCCCACGCCACTGCCGTCTTCGCCCTCTGTGGCGCCGACGCTCACGCCGAACCCTACATCGGTCGCACGCCTAACCTGCGCGCCCGCCTGGAACGTCTTCTTCAACCCTCACCCAAACATCCCCGTCGCCTCCAGCTAGCCGGCCGCGTCCGCCGCATCGAGTATCGTCTCACCGGCTCCGACTTCGAATCGCTTCTGTTACAGTTCGAACTCCTTGAAAAAATCTACGGCCCAAAAGCATTAGACCGCATGCACCTCGGCGCACCCGCCTTCATCCGCTACCTTGGCTCGAACGCTTACCCGCGCATCACCGTCACCAACCGTCCCAGCCAGCGCGAAGCCGACTGGGCTTACGGTCCCTTTTCGTCCCGCGCCGCCGCCGAGCGCTACGCCGACGAAGCCCTCAAGCTCTTTCTTCTCCGCCGCTGCACCTTTGACCTCGATCCCGATCCCAGCTATCCCGGCTGCGTCTACTCCGAGATGAAGATGTGCCTCGCGCCTTGCTATCAAGGCTGCACCGACGAGCGCTACATCGAGGAATCCGGAGCAGTAGAACGCTTCCTGGCCACGCGCGGCGAAAGCCGTCTGGTCACCCTCCGCACCCAGCGCGATGAAGCTTCGGCCAGCCTCGAATTCGAAGCCGCCGCAGCCCTCCATGCCCACGTCCAGCGCGTTGAGGCAGTCCGCACCCTCGCTCCCGAACTCGTTCGCCCTCTGAGTCAGTTGCGCGCCGTAATCCTGCAAGCCTCCGCCAATCCCGACGAAGTGGCCGTTTTTCTCTACCAGGACGCGCGCCTTCGCGGCCTCGTGGCCTTTTCTACACTCGGCATGAGAATCCAGAACGAGCAGTCCGGCTCCAGCTCCCTCTTCGCCCAACCGATGGCCATCGAGCCCGTCCCGGAGACGGCAGGGGACAGGGATCACGGATCGGGGATCAGGAAGAATGAAGCAAAGCAAGCCGAATCGGGAACTGAGGAATCCGCTCCGGCCGGAATTGCCGCGATCGTCAAACTCCCCCGCGGCCTGCTCGAATCCCGCCTTGAAGACGCTCTCGCCACCCTCGCCGAGACCGCCCAGCCTCCATCAGCAACCATCCGCCTTGGCCATCTCGCACTCCTCAAGCGCTGGTACTACCGCCCCGAAGTCCGCCGCTCCGGAGAAATCTTCTTTCCTGACTCCGAGGGCAACTGGCCCATCAAACCCATCCTTCGCGGCATCGGACGAATCGCCGCAAAGCAACTCAAATCCCCTCCGGCAACGACACAACAGGGGCCTGCGCCCACTTCATGACCACTCGTGCCGAGATTCGCCAGCTCCTGGCTCAAGGGAGGTATGCGCTCTCTTCAGGCCGCGTGAAGGACGTGGTGCCGCTCATCCAGGCGCAACCGGCGCTCGCCGCGCATCTTGTGGAGTTGCTTTTTGAGGAAGACCTGGGTGTCTCTCAACGGGCCGCAGACGTTCTCGAGCGCGTCTCCCACAAGCCGTCACCGGCTCTTTATCGCGTCCTCGTCCGATCAAAAGAGGTGCTCGTTGGCCTGCTGGCCGAAGCCAGGCCCAAGAAGGTCCGATGGAATCTTGCGCTCACCCTCGGACGCCTGCCCCTCACCGTCCCCGAGTGCCGCCACGCCGCCCAGGTCCTCTCCACCTGGCTCAACGACCCCTCCTCCATCGTCAAGACCGCCGCCCTGCATTGCCTCGCCGATCTCACCCGGCATGACCGATCTCTGCTGCCCATGGTGCTCGACCTGCTCCGTATTCATAGCCGCAGCGGCACCCCTGCCATGCGCGCCCGTTGCCGCATCCTGCGGAAGAAGCTGGAAAAGCGGCCAGACAGCAAAGCGCAGTAACCACCAAAATCACTCTACGCTGGCCCTTAGCGCCCCGCCGGCAAAGCATCGTTGTACGAATGCCGCGCCCAGCCCAGGTAATGCGGATTCGCTCCATTGCTCTCGTCCAGCTTTTCCAGCATCTGCGGAAGTAGAGCCTCGTAATCAGGCGTACGCAGTGCGATCGCCATTCTGGCCAGGTTGCGATCGTTCAATCCCTCAAACGCCATGTCCAGATACTTTTTGCTATTCTTCTCCACGGCTTCGGCCTTCTCTTGTGCACTTTTTCCGTCGTCAGGACTGCTCAGTTCGTACATCATCAACGTCACCCGCGGCACCGCGGAGAGAAGCATCCTTCGCTGTCCGGCATCTCCCTTGAGAAGCTTCATCTGGATGTCCGCGTTCACCGTCATGCCCGCCGGCACCGCCAAAGCTTGCACGGCGCGGAAGGCATCCACAAGGCCGGGCAGAAATTGCAGATTCCCCGTTCCCTTGTTTTCCGGACGTTGCTGCGGTTCAACATCCAGATGAATCCCGTCGAATCGATTCCCGCCATGCTCCTGGTTGAATTGCACAATCTCCCTTACTTCCCCAAGCAGCTTCTCCCGATGCTTGCCCGGTTCATCAGCGTCCGCGCTTGAGAGCAGCGCCTCCACACGAATCCGCGAGCTGTGCAGAAGTCCAATCAGATGCACCAGCAATTTCTCCCCCCGGACGCGGTTTTGGATGAGTAGGAGACATAGACTTCGTTTATATCCGCGGATCGGCAAAAGTCCCGCAGCATCTCAGGCCCGCGCGCGGCTTCCAGCACCGGCGAACTCTTCCACACCCAAAGGCCGTGCACCGGCCCTGAGGTCGGACCGGGTCGTGCGCCCGCGGCTGCGCAAAGAGTGAGTCCAAATATCAAAAACGAGCAGGCTACCTTCAGCAGACCAACGCGCAGATTCGAAGGGTTCACCGCATTCTCCTTGCCGTGTCTCGGCCGTCACTCGACGAATTGGCAACATCCTACACCTGCACCCGCCTGTAACAATTTCTCCGTTCAAGCATCTCAACGAAATGGATGGGCTGGAACCGGCAGAGGCGGATATGTTTGTCCGCAGCCCCCGATCGGTACAGTTGCTCTCGTGCGCGGCATACCCGCCTGGTTGATTCAGTGGCGAGAGGAGGACGGTCCCATGCTTCGACCCGGCACAACTCAATCCGGCACGACTAGTATCAGGATGAATCGCACGCGATCGGGCCCTCTTCTGTCGCTATACTTTTTGCTCGTATGCTTACCCGCTCCGGATCGCGCCCAAAGCGCAGTTCCATCCAAGAGTGCCACCCCGATCCTCATCGAGCTCTTCACGTCGGAAGGATGTTCGAGCTGTCCCCCAGCCGATGCCTGGCTCAAGCAGATTGACGTGTCGCAGCCTATTCCCGGCGCGCAGGCCATCGTGCTCAGCGAACACGTGGACTACTGGAACCACGACGGCTGGAAGGACCCCTACTCCTCGTCCTTCTTCACCGACCGGCAAGACGCCTATGTCCGCGCGCTTGGAGGCAGTTCGCCCTACACGCCGGAGTTGATCGTCGACGGCGCCACCGACTTGCACCTGGAGAACCAGGCACAGGTCGCACAGGCTTTTCAAAGAGCTGCCCAGACCCGGCAAATTCCCGTCAGCATCGGCGCGCTCAGCGTCGACGGTGATTCTCCTGCCATTCTGCGCGCCCATATAGACGCGGATGGGGCCGCGGCCAGGAACAGCGCCGATGTCTACGCAGCCATCGCGCTCAACCACGCCGAATCGCAGGTGCTGCGCGGAGAAAATGGCGGCCGCCGCCTCACCCACGCAGCCGTCGCGCTCGACATCTTTCACGTTGGACGGCTCGAAAAGGGAAGGCCCTTCAGCCAGGACTTTCAGGCCAAACTCAAGCCCGGCCTCGATCCGAAGAACCTCCGGCTCATTGTTTTCGTGCAGGAAGCCGGTCCGGGCAGCGTCGTGGGAGCAGCCCTCCGCAAAGTCAGCCCATCGTCTGGATCGGTGCCAACTGCCCAGCAGAATTCCGGGCGATAATGCCACCGGGACTCCGCCGACCGCCGCTGATACACTTATCCGGTCAGGACAAACGCACCTCGGCGTGTATACCCCTCAAGGCTTTCACGCCACGAAAGCGCCGCTGGGAAATCAGAAAACCATGGTCGAGTTGCTCCCCTCCATCCTCTCCGCCGACTTCGCCCACCTGGCCGACCAGGTGGCTGCGGCCGAGCGCGGCGGCGGCACCACCATCCATGTCGACATCATGGATGGCCATTTCGTCCCCAATATCACCATCGGGCCGCCCGTCGTCAAGAGCCTGCGCAAGGCCACAAGCTTGCCCCTCGATTGCCACCTGATGATCGACAATCCCAATGAGTTCATCGCCGACTTTGCCGATGCCGGGGCCAACTGGGTCAGCGTTCACTACGAAGCCTGCCCGCACCTGCACCGCACCTTGCAACTGATCGAACACCACGGCATGGAGCCCGGCGTGGTCATCAATCCCGCCACCCGCGTCGATCTGCTGGTTGACATTCTCCCCATGGTCCATCACGTTCTGATCATGAGCGTCAATCCGGGGTTCGGCGGGCAGGAGTTCATCCCCCACTCGTTAAAAAAACTCCGTCGCCTTGCCGAATTGCGCCAGGAAATGGGTCTGGCGTTTAAAATCGAGGTGGATGGCGGAGTGGCTCACGATACCGTCGCCCAGGTCGTCCAAGCAGGAGCGGAGCTGCTGGTAGCCGGGAATGCCGTGTTCGGCGCCGGAAACCCCGAGCAAGATGCGCGCTCCCTTCTGGCCGCGGCCCGTAGCGCAGCCGGCGAGCAGTCCGGTTAACAGCCGGTGATGAGAGTCAGGTTTTGAAAGGGCACGACTTTACAGGCTGCGGAAAAATCGTACAAGTAAGGATTCTCGAAAGTTTTGTAACAGGGCATGACTTTAGTCGTGCCGCAAACGGTTGATAGTAAACGATGGGCTTTAGCCCCTGAGGGATGCTCTTTCGGCACCTTGAACTTTCACCACAAGCTGCCAAAGATCGTCGGGGTAATATCCAAACGGATTCGGAAATGGCCGCAGGGCGGGTCCAACGCCCGGCGCCCAAATGAGGGTTTATGAACCGGTTGTCAAACAGGATCGCCGCGGCCGCACTGGCGTTCTTCGTCCTGGCTTCTGTCGCTGCTCACGCCGACAGAAAGCCCAAGAAAAAGAAGAACCAGGACCTGAGCGCCAACCCGCTGGCCAACGTCGACTCCAAGCAGCCCGACAAGGAGCTCTTTGACAAGGCCATGCTGGCCATGAAGAAGGGTCGCTTCGATGTGGCCCGGCTCGATCTTCAGACCATGCTCAACACCTATCCGGAATCCGAATACCGCATGCGCGCCAAGCTTGCAGTGGGCGATAGCTGGTTCAAGGAAGGCGGCAGTGCGGCGCTCACCCAGGCCGAAGCCGAATACAAGGACTTCATCACCTTCTTTCCCAACGCCCCTGAAGCCGCCGAGGCGCAAATGAAGGTCGCCGACATCTACTACGAGCAGATGGAGAAGCCCGACCGGGACCCTGAGAACGCCACGCGCGCCGAACTGGAGTACCGGAACATGATCAACATGTTTCCCGATTCCACGCTCGTTCCACGCGCCAAGCAGAAATTGCGCGATGTACAGGAAGTCATGGCCGAGCGGGAAGCCGATATCGGCCTCTACTATTTCACCCGCGATAATTTCCCCGCCGCCATTGCTCGCCTATCCACGGTGGTCGATACCTACCCGCTGTATTCCAAGAGCGATCAGGCCCTGCTCGGCATCGGCGACGCTTACGCCGGCGAGGCCCGCACCGTGCGAATGTCGAGCAGAATTCCCGGCGCAACGCGCGAGCGGCTCGCGGCTATCTACCTTGACAGAGCCGCGCAAGCCTACGCCAGGGTGATTACCCGCTATCCCATGGCGCCCCACGTCGAAGATGCTCGTGACCGCCTCGTTGCGATGAACCGGCCCGTTCCCGAACCAACCGAAGCAGCCGTGGCCGAGAGCGATGCGGAAGAGCGCAGCCGCGCGAAACTGCAATTCACCGACAGAACCCTCGGAGTCATCCGCCATGGCCCAACGGTCGTTGAAGCCGTCCACGTCGGCGAACCCTCCCTCGAAGATCCCAAGCGCACGCTTGCGCCCGATATCACCAAGCAAAACATCGCCATGTATAACGACGCCGTCAACGCCGGCAGGCCACCTGCGCCCACGACGGTGGTGCCACCCACCAACGCCAATGAACCCACGCGCAGCGATCAACCCTCTACCGTACCGCTGCAAATGGCGCCTCCCGCCGGAGGCACCGGTGTAGGCGCTGAGATTGTGTCCGCGCCTGCGGGCAATGGAGCCCCTCCGGACGCAAGCGCCGGTCTCAAGGCGGTCGGCCCCGGCAACACCGTCGTTCCCGCCGCCGAAAAGCCGGCCGAGGCGCCCATCCCGGTGAACGAGGTGAAGTCCACCGGCGCCACCGCCACCGCCCTCGACGACAAGTCAAAAAAGCCCAAGGTCGACAGCAAGGAAGAGTCCGACAGCAAGAAGAAAAAGAAGAAGGGGCTGGCCAAGCTCAACCCCTTCTGATACTTGCGCGATTTCATTGTTTCGTGGAAAGAAATGCCATCCCCAGCCGGATGGCATTTCTGATTGAGCGCAAATCTGCTTTCCCCGCTCAGTATTACAATTGAAAGGAAAGTAATTCCGGGAGGAGGGACCATGCAAACCACGCTCACCGGAAAAGGACAGGTCACTATTCCCAAGCACATCCGTGATTCTTTGAGCCTGCAACCCGGGTGCAAGCTGGTATTCGATGTCAACGCGGCAGGCGAGCTCGTTCTCCGCAAGGAGGCAACAGCTGAGGAACGTCGCCCGGACCGGTTTGATCGTGCATTAGGGGCTGCAGAGATCAAGTGGGACGGAACCACCGACGAATACATGGAATTCATCCGCGGCTATTCCGATGATCCTCGTTGACTCCAACGTGATTCTGGACATCTGGGACCGTGATCCTATCTGGAGTGCCTGGTCAAGAGGTCAATTGAGGCACGCCTCCCTTATTGACGAATTGGCGATAAACACCATAGTTTATGCGGAGATTTCCGCGAGGTTCGCCTACTCGACTGCGCTTGACGAGAGGTTGATTGAGTTGGGCATCATCGTCTTGGACATCCAGCGAAGAACTGCTTTTCTGGCAGGCAAAGCCTTCCTCCTGTATCGCCGGCAGGGTGGGACCAGAGGAAACGTCCTCCCCGACTTCTTCATCGGGGCGCACGCGGCTGTTCTCGGATGCCCGCTTTTGGCGCGAGACACCCCCGCTACGCTGCTTATTTTCCGACGGTCCGGCTGATCGCGCCCTGATCTACTTGCCATTCGGCGTCTTGCACACGCAATCCTTGAAACTCTGCGCGGAATCATTCCTTAACGCGCAAACATATTGCGGCCAAATCAACCCCAGCAGCGGTGAACTGCCTACATCGAAATTGTTGATATAGGCGCGGCTCGCATCCGTATTCGCGCCCGGATCAGCCTCAAAGTCAGCGATGACTTTGCCAACTGTTGCCGCGGAGAACTCCGCGGCGCCGTACGTCTTCCCCCAGTCGTACTCCTCATGCCACGCCGTATCCACGCCGGTGGAATTTGACGCCGCAATCACACGGAAATCCTTCAAGCCCGCCGTTTTAGCCACCACGTGGGCCACGGTAAATGAAGGCGCATTCCCGTTGATGGGCGAAATCGACGACACCATCTTCACCGCCGCGCCTGGGCCGGCAGCGAAATCTTGAGCGCCCTTCTCAGCCTTCAGAATCCGCACCTCGTCCATGTGCGTATGCGCGAAAATGGCCAGCTTCACCACGTCGCTATTCGCGGCCAGCACCTCCGCCAGCTTCTCAGAACCAAGGAACATCCTCGGCCCCCTTGCTCCGCACAGTTGGTCCATCCGTGCCGCGCTCGCGTGCCCGTCCACGCCCGGCGGAATGTGCGCCATCACCCACACCTTTTCCCCTTTGCGCCGCGCATCGGCCAGTTGCTGCGCCAGCCACGCCAATTGTGTCTCCGCGCCGCTCGCATCGGCTCTCCCGCCGCAGGTCGTGTATTTGCTTGACATGAAGAGGTCGTCCAGCACCAGCAGCCGCGTATTCTCGACCGGCTCCGGCAGCCTGACGCTGTAGTATCCGCCCGCCGCAAAGGTCTCCCCAGCGCTCTTTCGCTCGTCCGCGGGAAAAGTCTTCGTCGCTTCCTCGCCCACCGTCGCCAGAAACTCGCTGTTTGAATCCAGCTTGTAGTCGCCGCAGCCCGAGTCGTTATTCCCCAGTGCCCAATAAACCGGAACCCCGGGAAACGCTCCGTCCACTTCCTCCATCACAAAGTCCAGCGTCTTCTCCACAAACGCCTGATAATCGGCCGCCGCCGCGTGAGGGAACACCGCCCCGAACTTGCAATCGAACGCATGAGCAATCAGATCTCCGCTCACCGTAACAAAACGCGCCCCTGCCGCGTCCTTCCGCATGGCCTGCAGACTCGATTCCAGCAGCGAAAACGACGTATCTTCCCCACGCGTCTGGCAAGTCTGCTCCAGGGCCGCAAACCGCTGCTCCCGGTCCGCCAAAGGAGCGCCGGCCAAAATCCCCTTCCACGCGCCGACCGGTGCGGCGGCCAGTTGCATGGCCTTGCCGGGGTCGAAGAACGGCTCAAAGTGAATATCGCTCAGCATCAGCGCGGGAACCGTCGCTGCGGCCGGTTTGCCCTGCGCATCCGCCAAACAATGGACCCAGGCGCCGGAAACCTCCAAAATCACCCACATCGCTACGCCGCAAACGATACGCATCCCTCTATTCCATTTCATTCCGACCCCTTTGACCGCCGCGCGAACCGCCGTCCAGTGCAGAATATCGCAGGGCCCTCCCACTAACCCGATGCGCCCCGTGTCCCATTCTTTCGTCTGCCGCGGCGGATTTCTGTCGAAAGCGTGGGAAACCACGAGCCCCCCTCATCCCGGGCCCAAACCTAAATCTGCTAAAGTCAAGGGTGGTCCCCTCGCTCAAAACCCTCCCTTGAAGACGGTTCAGTTCGAGACCCTGGGGGCTCGAAGACACCCCATGCCCCACGACCTTCCCAAAGCGTACGACCCCGCCGCCATTGAAGATCACTGGGCCGAATACTGGGTACGCGAAAACCTCTTCGCCCAGCCGACGCCCGAGCCCGGTTCTGAAGTTCAAGGCGGGTCCTTCGTGGTCCTGCTGCCGCCGCCCAATGTAACCGGCAACCTGCACATGGGGCACATGTTCGAGCACACCGAAAGCGACATCCTGGTCCGCTGGCACCGCATGCGCGGCGACCGCGTCCTGTGGATTCCGGGCACCGACCACGCCGGCATCGCCACCCAGATGCTCGTGGAGCGGCAAGTGGTCAGCGAAGGCGCCACCCGCCAGCAGCTTGGCCGCGAGGCCTTCGTCGAACGTGTGTGGGAGTGGAAGCGCCACTACGGAGGCGCCATCCTCGGCCAGATGAAGCGCCTTGGCACCTCCGTTGATTGGCAGCGCGAATACTTCACCATGTCCGACGATCTATCCGTCGCCGTGCGCGAAGCCTTCGTCCGCCTTTACGAGCAGGGACTCATCTATCGCGGCGCGTACATCGTCAACTGGTGTCCCCGCTGCCAGACCGCCATCAGCGACCTCGAAGTCGTCCACGAGGAGCAGAAAGGCCACATCTGGGAGATTCGCTACCCGGTTGTAAACGATGCCGGCAACGACACGGGTGAGTTCATCACCGTAGCCACAACGCGCCCCGAAACCATGCTTGGCGATACCGCCGTCGCCATCCATCCCGAAGACGAGCGCTACCTGCATTTCCACGGCAAGAAGCTCCGCCTGCCGCTGGTGGGACGGGAAATTCCCATCATCCTCGACACCTGGGTCAGCCGCGACTTCGGCACCGGCGCCGTCAAGGTCACGCCCGCCCACGACCCCAACGACTTTGCCCTTGGCCAGCGCCACAATCTGCCCAACATCAACGTCATGGACGAGACCGCCCACATCAACAACGAGGGCGGAGCCTACCGCGGCCTTGACCGCTACGCCGCCCGCAAGCGCATCGTCGCCGATCTCGAAGAACAGGGCCTTTTAGCCGGAGTCAAAGACCACGTCAACAACATCGGCCACTGCGACCGCTGCAAGACGGTGGTCGAGCCGCGCCTGTCGACGCAATGGTTCGTCGCCGTCAACAAAAAGCCAGACAGCGGCGGAGCGTCAATAGCCGAGCTAGCCATCGCCGCCGTCAAGCCGGACGCCGATGGCAAGAAAGCCATCCGCTTCACCCCTGAGCAATACGAGAAGACCTACCTGAACTGGATGGAGAACATCTACGACTGGTGCATCAGCCGCCAGCTCTGGTGGGGCCATCGCATCCCCGCGTGGCATTGCGGGACATGCAGCAAAATCACCGTCTCCCGCATCGACCCCACCGCCTGCGAACATTGCGGCTCGGCTCAGCTCACCCAGGAAACCGACGTCCTCGACACCTGGTTCTCCTCCGGCCTCTTGCCGGTCTCCGTCTTTGGCTGGCCCAATTTCAACGCCAAAAAACCGGGTGCCCCCGGTCCCTCGCCTTTGGGGACCGGGGATGGAGGCCAGAACCGCGCCGATTTCAATGCGTTCTACCCGACATCGCTCCTGCTCACCGGGTTCGACATCCTCTTCTTCTGGGTCGCCCGCATGATCATGCTTGGCATCTGGTTCGCCCAGGACATTCCAGAAAAAGACGGGAGCTCACGCTCTCTTGCGAACTCGGTGCCTTTTCGGCAGGTGTATATCCACGCGCTGGTCCGCGATGCCAACCGCGAAAAGATGTCCAAGACCAAGGGCAACGTAGTCGACCCCGTCGAGATTGTCAAGCAATACGGGACGGATGCGGTCCGCTTCACGCTTGCATCCATGGCCTCGCCCGGCACCGACATCGCCTTCAACATAGCCCGCACCGAAGGCTACCGCGCTTTCGCCAACAAAATCTGGAACGCCGCGCGCTTCATCTTCCAGAACATCGACCGCGCCGCCGAAGTCGGCATATTTGTCGACCGCTCCGCGCTGGGTGGGACACCTGCGGCGGCATCGGCGGCATCGGCGGCAACCAATCCGGGGGCCAAACCTCTTTCGGATGCAGAGTCCACGCCTCGTTCAGCCGAGGAACAAGGCTTTGTAACAGGGCACGACTTTAGTCGGGCCGAAACGCCGGCCTTAACGGAACGGGCTTTAGCCCCTGCTGACTTCATACCCGATCCCCCGCTTGAAGATCAATGGATCGAGGCTGAACTGCAAACAGCCGCTTTTGCAGTTAATGAGGCCCTTAAGAATTACCGCTTTGACGAAGCGGCAAATGCGCTCTACCAGTTCTTCTGGGGCAGTTTCTGCGATTGGTATCTAGAGATCGTCAAACCGCGTTTGGATTTCTCGGAACATGTGGACAAGGCCGCGGCTAAGGTTGCGCTGACCACTCTGGTGGATGTTTTTGAAGCTGCGCTGCGACTGCTCTCGCCGTTCATGCCTTTCATCACGGAAGAGCTTTGGCACGCGGTTTACGACGGGGAGCCACCGGCGCATTCCATTGCACTTGCGAGTTACCCGGGGATTGCGAAACGAGACACCGAGGATATCGCCCGAGAAGCGATTGCCCAACTCGAAATGTTTACCATCCAGAGCTTAGTCACAGAAACCCGGGCACTCAGGAAGGAGAGCGGAGTTGAAGAGAAGGCAAGCACGCCGATCCTGTTACGCGCCGATCAGGACGATCATAAGGTGATCGAACGGAATCGAACAATTGTTGAGCGATTAGCACGGGTCAGCAACATCGAATTTGTCGATCAGATTCCGACAGGTCTCTCAAAACATTCGACCTTCAAATTCGACGTTGCCGTGATCTACGAGCGCACCATCGACATCCCCGCCGAGCGCGAGCGCCTCACCAAAGACATCGCCAAATACGAAAAAGGCCTGGCCGCCGCGGAGCGCCAACTGGGCAACGAAGGCTTCCTCGCCAAAGCGCCGCCCCAGGTGGTCGAAGGCCTCAAGAAGCAGGAAGCCGAAACCCGCCTGCTGCTGGAAAAAGCCCGCGCAACCCTGGCCGCACTGCCGGAAAACTGACGACTGGCCGCTGTACACTATTCACTGCCTTATGGATTGGAAGAGCAGCCGCATTGACGCATTGCTGGAGCAGGCCCTGGTAGAAGACCAGGCCGCCAAGGATGCCACCACCAACCTCACCATCGACCCGGAACTCCGCGCCACGGCATCCATCCACGCAAAAGAAGACCTTGTCGTGGCCGGTCTCGGCGCCGTTCCGCGCTTCCTTGAAATCTTCGCCCGCCTCGATCCCCGCCCGCAGGCCCACACCCGCTTCGACGTCATCCACCATCCGGAGATGTTCGACGGCGTCCGCGTCCGTTCCGGCCAGGTGCTGGCCGTCATCCGCCACAACGCCCGCGTGTTGCTCAGTTGCGAACGCGTCATTCTCAACCTGCTGCAGCACCTGAGCGGCATTGCCACGCTCACCCGCAAGTATGTCGACGCCATTGAAGGCACCCACGCCCGCGTGCTCGACACCCGCAAGACCGTTCCCGGCATGAGGGCTCTGGAGAAATACGCCGTCCTCTGCGGCGGGGGCACCAATCACCGCATCGATCTCGCCTCCGGCATTCTCATCAAGAACAACCACATCGCCCTGGGCGGCGGCCTGCGCAAAGTCCTGACGCGAGCTCTTGAAAACCGCAAATACCACCAGCGCATCCAGGTTGAGGTCCGCAACCAGCAGGAGCTTGAAGAAGCTCTCGAATACCGAGCTGAGGCCATCCTGCTCGACAACATGACGCCGGACCAGGTCAGAAAATCCGTCGACCGCGTCAAGCTCGCAATCGCAGGGCAAGCCGTCGCCGCCAATCCGGGCACAGGCCCCGAACCGCGCCGCATTCCCACTGAAGCCAGTGGCGGCATCGTTCTAGAAAACATCCGCGCCTACGCCGAAACCGGTGTCGACTTCATCAGCGTCGGCGCTCTCACCCACTCCGCCAAAGCCGCCGACATCTCCATGCGCATCGTCGCCGAGTAAGCGAAACCATGTTCGATCTACCGGCGCTCGAAGCCGCCCTCGTCCGCACCATCTACGCGGGCAAACTCCATTTCTCTCCCGTAACCCAGTCCACCAACACTGACGCCCTCGAAGCCGCCCGCGCCGGAGCTCCGCACGGTTCTGTTTACTTCGCCGATGAGCAACTCGCCGGCCGTGGCCGCGGCGACCATGCCTGGCACTCCGCCGCCGGCCAGGGCCTCTACGTCAGCATTCTTCTGCGCCCATCCTTCCCAGCTGCCCGGCTGCCGCTGCTCCCATTCGCCGCTGGACTCGCCGCAACCAGCGCCATCTACTCTGCAACCGGACTCGCAACGGACCTCCGCTGGCCCAATGACTTGCTTATCGGCTCCCGCAAAGTCGGCGGCATCCTTGTTGAGGGGAGGGTCGAAGCCAAAACCGAATCCGGCTCCGTCGCCCACGCCGTCGTCGGCATCGGCATCAACGTGCACCAGCGCGAATTCCCGCTCGGCCTCGCGACGCCCGCGACGTCGTTGGACATCGAGACCCGCAGCCGGGTTTCGCGCCCGGCGCTGCTCATCGAATTGCTCAACTCCATCGAGCGCGAATCGCGCTGCCTCGACGATCCCGCCGCCATTTCCACCACTCTCCGCCGCGTACAACAAGCCTCCACCTGGATCGCCGGCCGCCGCGTCCACGTTCATGGCCCGCAAGCCTGCACCGGCGTCACTGAAGGCCTGGACGAAAACGGATTCCTGTTCGTCCGCACCGCGACCGGCGTGGTCACCGTGCAGACCGGCGGCCTGCGCGCTGCGGAAGACGAATCACCGGACGAAAGCGCGCCTAAACTAGAAACGAATCCGGAGATATAAGCTAAGAACACCATGCTTCTCGCGCTCGATGTCGGCAACACCAACACCAAGCTAGGCCTCTTCTCGCTCGCCGCCGAGCCGCCCGTGCTGGCCGCCAACTGGCGCCTCACCACTCACCGCACGCAAACCGTGGACGAGTACAGCGCGCTGTTCATCAATCTCTTCCACATGAAGGGCATCGACCCCGCGCAGGTGAAGCACATCATCATCTCGTCGGTGGTGCCGCCGCTTGACTCCACGCTGCGCCAGGTCTGCGAGACCGCCTTCCACATTGAACCGCTCTTCGTCGAGCCCGGCATCAAGACCGGCATGCCTGTCCTGGTCGACAACCCCACCGAGCTGGGCGCAGACCGCCTCTGCGACTCCATCGCGGCTTTCGAAAAATATGGCGGCCCGTGCATCGTGGTCGACTTCGGGACAGCGACCAAATTCGAAGTCATCTCCGAACGCGGAGAGTACCTCGGCGGCATCATCGCTCCCGGTCTCGGCCTCTCGGCCGACGCGCTCTTCGACCGCGCCGCCAAGCTTGCCCGCGTGGACATCAAGCGCCCCGCCAAGGTCATCGGCACCAACACCGTGGGCCACCTGCAGAGCGGCCTCTACTACGGCTATATCGGCCTGGTCGACGGCATCCTCGACCGCATCGTCGCCGAGCTCGCCGTCGCGGAACCTGACCAGAAGCCGCGCGTCATCGCCTCCGGCGGCCTGGCCCACATGATCGCCCCCGACTCCCGCTACATCGCCGAGATCGACGACATGCTCACCCTCGACGGCCTCCGCATCCTCTTCGACCGCAACAAAGCTTCCAAACTCCGCAGCCGGGCGCACTGATGGCGTGATACACGCAAGGTGCGCGAGCTTTGTGTCAGGGCGCGCCTCCCTCCGTGCCGCAAAAGCAACACGGAGGGAGGCGGAGGGTTTACCCCCCGCATAAAGCAGACCGCATCAGGTGCGGCTTTAGCCGCGGAGGCAAGTTTCCAATCGACCCCCTAAGTCCGCGAGGCGAGAGGTACGCCTCGGACCAGCCAACAAAGGAAGGGAACCAGTTTCTTTACCTGCTACGCAGGAGTCGGACTCTCAATCCACTTCGGGGTCCTGATCGAAGTGAAGTATACCCTTCTCAAAAAGCGCACAGATTATGTCGCGAACTGCGCCTAGCGAAGGGACGGACGTGCGGGAACCAACCACCAAGCAGGCCGGCCCAAGTACCCTTGCGGCACCGGCCCATTCTAGCTCCCGGGTTGCTTTGAACTCCAAGTCCCCATAACGAAAATATAGGTTCGGCGCGAGTGACGCGATCCCGCTCAGCTTTCCGCTAATGATGTGTGAGCGTCCTTCGCAGTATACGCTTGGTGCGAACTCGAACGTGATGTACATACCTCTCGTTTCGGGTCCTCGTAGGGCCACCGCAAGCTTCGATGCAATCTCAATGTTCTTCTCCGCAGTCCCAGGATCGATATGCATCTCCCAAACCAGCTCTCGAGAGCTCCGCCTAATAGTTATGTTCGCTCCCTGGATTTCGAAGCTATCCGAAGAGGCCTCGTACGGAACCCCGTCAACGTTAAGAGCCTCTGCGAGTTCTTTTCGGGTTTCTTTAGCGTACTCCTCGGAGTTCCAACTGATGGCCCTTGTTCCTTCGTCTCGGGATCGAACAACTCGAATGTCACGGACGAATCTACCATATTCCCCAAACGGAGAAGCGCCCCCCTCGGCCGAGACACCAACGATGTCTTTGAAGTCCTGAATCGTGAAGGAGGGCTGGTGTTTGTGTGTGAACTCATCATTCACCACCGCGATGATATTGTTTAGACCCTCTTCGGATCTAATGTTGAAGCCTTGGAGGAGCGAGAGTGGCGGGGCGAGTTCAGCTAGGTCTGCCCCAAGGAAGCCGACAGGTATAACTCGGATTCCTTTGGAATATGCAAATCCGGATTCGAAGAAAATCCACTTCGAGCGAAGGGAGTTCGCGGTTACAAAGATAAACATTAGGCGGGCGGATATGAGCGCTTCCTCGATTCGGTGCACCCAGTTTCGGCCAAGCGGAATGCTTTGGCCATCGCTCGAGAGGAATATGTCGATGCTCCCGCCAGTAGCGCTTACGAAACGGTCCTTCAGGCGCGCGAGCGGCTGCGAGTCCTTCGAAGAATGGCTGAAAAAGACGGTGGGCTTGCTCATTGCGCTTGTGTCCTTAAGCCAGCATGATACATGCAGCAGCAAGGCCTGGCGCCGGCGGGCCGGCCATGGGGCGGCAACATCGATTCCGCGGCGATACTTCGACCCCGGCAGGTGTTTATGCTGAGATGAGCGAACAGCAGGCTCCCGTGCAGAATTACTTCAACTACTTCACCGAGATCGAAGAGCGCTTCCAGCAGCGACGCGGCGCGCTGCTGCTGCTCTCCACGCTTGACTGGGCGCTCATCGAAACCTGGCGCGAAGCCGGCATCCCGCTCGACGCAGTGTTGCGCGGCATCGATGCCGCCTTCGACAAATACGAAGCCCGCCAGAAGAAAGCCCGCATGAGGAAGATCAACGGCCTCGCCTGGTGCGCGCAAGCCGTGATGGAAGCCGCCGAAGAGCTCCGCGAAGCCGCCGCCGGCACCGCCAACCCCACAACAGAGCCCCGCGAGTCCGGCTTCGAGCACGACCGCATCGCCGCCCACCTTGAGGCGGCCGCAGCCGCCCTCGATGCCGCAACCGTCGCCCCCGAAGCCTGCGCAGCAACCGCAACGCGCCTGCGTCAACTCGCCGCCGCAGTGCGAGGCGAAACCAACGCAGCCGGCAAGGACATTCCCGCATCAGCCAAAGACATTGCCGCGTCGGGCGACGACATCGCCTCCGCCAAAAATCTCGAAGACCTCGAACGCCACATCACCGTCCTCGAAGAGAAGCTTTTCGCCGCCCTCACCGCCGCCGCGCCGGAAGATTTGCTGGTCCGCTTGAAAGAGCACGCCGCTCGCGAACTCGCTCCTTACAGGGCAAAGATGGGCGTAGTCCAACTCCGCCAGGTAGAGCACCAATTCGTGCAGAAGCAGCTCCTAGTCACCTACAACCTTCCCCGCCTCAGCCTCTTCTACATGAGCCAGCAATGAAGCGTCGCAATCGATCAAAGCCAGACCCTGAGCCCACCCGCCCCAAACCGCCGGGTGCCCCATCCATGCGCGGTTCTTTGGGCGCATGGGTGGGAGACGAGGAACCCACACCAGCCGCGCAGAACCTCGTCGAAATTGAAAAACCCATTTACGGCGGCGCATTCCTCGCCCGCGTTGAAGGCAAGGCAGTCTTCGTCCCGCTCACTCTCCCCGGCGAGCAGGTCCGCGTCCGCATCGCGCAGGACAAGCGCGGCTACTCCACCGCCGAACCCGAGGAAATCCTCACCTTCTCGCCGCTCCGCATCCAGCCCCAATGCCCCCACTTCGGCGCCTGCGGCGGCTGCAATTATCAGCAAACCGGCTACGAAACCCAGCTCGCTTTCAAGCAATCCATCCTGCGCGAAACCCTGGAGCGCGCCAGCGTCCAACCGCCCGCGGAAATCAGCGTCCTTTCCGCCAGCCCCTGGGCTTACCGCAACCGCATCCGTCTCGCCTTCGATGCGCAGGGCAATCTCGGCTACCGCGGCCGCCGCTCCCACGCCGTCGTCCCCATCCGCGAGTGCCCGATCGCCGCGCCGCTGCTCGTCCAGGCCGCGCTTGCCAGCGCAGAGATCAATCGCAATCTCCACTGGGCGCCCCGTCCAACCGAAATCTCTTTCTTCTCCAACGCCGACGAGTCCGCGCTCCTGACAAGCGCCTTGACCGCATCGCGCGATCCGGGTCCCTTCGAGCATTGGGCCCAAGCCCTTGAAGAACAAATCCCCGCCCTCCAAGGCGCAGAACTCATCGCACAGGCGCCGGAAGGCAAGCACATGCGCACCATCGACGAATGGACTTGGGGTTCGCCGACCCTCACTTATCGCGCCGCCGGATTCGATTACCGCGTCGACCGCGGCGCATTCTTCCAGGTCAACCGCTGGCTGGTCGATGCGCTCGTCGAGCGCGTCACTGCCGGCCAATGCGGCAGGCTCGCCTGGGACCTCTTCGCCGGCGTCGGCCTCTTCGCCCACAAGCTCGCCGCGAGCTTCGAGCGCGTGGTCGCCGTCGAATCCGCTCCCGCCTCAAAACCCGCCCTCGAACACAACCTCCAGGGCACAACCGGCGAGCCGGTCCACGCCGAGACCCTTGCATTTCTCCGCAAAAGCGCTAAAGGGAAGCCCGACCTGATCGTCGTCGACCCGCCCCGCGCCGGCCTCGGCCCGGAGATCACCTCGCTCTTATCCGAAATCGCCGCCCCCAGGCTTGTCTACGTTTCCTGCGACCCCGCAACCCTCGCCCGCGACTTGCGCCCCCTCATCGCCTCCGGCTATCGAATCCACTCCTTGACGTTGGCGGACTTGTTTCCGCAAACCTTTCATCTTGAAACGCTCGTCTTTCTCGTTCGCCCCTGACCGGCATCTCCGTCGAGCCCACAAACTCGACCGGGGCCGGACCGCACAGCCGCGTCCTCGGCCCATTTTGGACACTCAAAACACCACCATCAGGGACACACAATCAATCGTCCCACTTTGTGGAACGCCGTCTCTATCCCAAAGGCGCATACTGTTGTATGGGTCACTTTAGGCCTACGGCAGAGAGCTAATCTTCCCTTTGCGTTTACCCCTCTCCGCCACGGCCTTTACACTTGCAAGATCACTAACGGTACACCGCTTTACCAAGCGGAAGGATGCACCAACCGTACGGCCTGCGCCCGGGATTCTTCGGAGAATCGATTTCCCCAAATCCGAACGCTTGCGCAAGCCCCAGGCAATTTGAAACCGGACTTTGACTAAAGAACTTCGCCTTACTGAGAGGGATTTATGGCTGCTGCTGCGCGTTATCCAGGCATTCGCATTACGGCAAACGGAAACCAGCTCGTCTCCTACCACACCGAGACCCGCATCGCCGACGCCGGCGTTTTTTATCCCATCACTCCCTCCACCGAGGGCGGCGAGCTCTTCCAGCAGGCTTACGCCGAGGGTCACCTCAATGTCTTTGGCCACAACACCATAGCCATTGAGACGGAAGGCGAGCACGCGGCTCAGGGCGGCGCCATCGCCCACTCCGTCTGCGGCAAGCGCGTGGTCAACTTCACCTCCGGCCAGGGAATCGTTTACGGCGTCGAGCAGTATTACCACGCTCCCGGCAAGGGTTCCACCATGGTCCTCGAAGTCGGCGCCCGCGCCCTGACTAAGCACGCGCTGAATGTGCATTGCGGCCACGACGACATCTACGGCGCGCTCGACACCGGATGGATCATGATCATGGGCAAGGACGCCCAGCAGGCCGCCGACCAGGCCCTCATCCTGCGCCGCGTTACCGAGCTGTCGCTCACCCCCGGCATGAACATCATGGACGGGTTCCTCACCACTCACCTGGAGCGCACCTTCTACAAGCACGAGTCCGAGCTGATCCGCGAGTACCTGGGCGCGCCGGAAGACATCATCGACTGCCCCACGGAGGCCCAGCGCGTCCTCTTTGGACCCACCCGCCGCCGCGTCCCCAAGATGATGGACCTGACCAACCCCATCCTGCTCGGCCCCGTCCAAAATCAGGAACACTACATGCAGGGCATTGTCGCCCGGCGCAACAATTTCGCCGAGCCGATTCTCGAATTTCTCGAAGCCGCGTATAAGGACTTCGGCGATCTCACCGGCCGCCACTACGGCCTCATCAGCCAGTACAAAACCGACGACACCGACACCGTCTTCGTGTCTCTCGGTTCGGCTGCCGAGAACATTGAAGCCGCCGTCGATTACCTGCGCGAAACCCGCGGCGTCACCGTCGGCTCCATCCACGTCAATGTCATTCGTCCGTTCCCAGAGGCCGCCATCGTGGCCGCGCTCAAGGGCAAGAAGAACGTCATCATCCTCGAACGCACCGACGAAGCGCTCTCGCCCGACAATCCGCTGGCCAAGGACATCCGCACCGCGCTTTCGAAGGCCATCCAGACCAAAGACCGGCCGGCCGCCGAAGGCCTGCCCGCACTTTCCATCGACGAAGTCCCCAAGATCTTCTCCGGCACCTACGGCCTCGGCAGCCGCGACTTCCGCCCCGAGCACGTCATCGGCGCATACGAATTCGCCACCGCCGGCCGCGCCCGCCAGGACGGCAAGACAGCCGCCGATGGCGTCAACTTCATCGTCCTCGGCATCGACCACCCCTACGCGGTCGTCGGCGACGAAACCCCCTCCCTGCTCCCCGAAGGCGCAGTCGCAGTCCGCTTCCATTCCATCGGCGGCTGGGGCGCCATCACCACCGGCAAAAACCTCGGCGCAATCCTGGGCGACCTCAATGACCTGATCTTTGAACGTGACGGCCAGGTGGACTCGCTCGGCAACCCCAAGGAAGTCATCCACGTCAGCGCCAACCCCAAGTACGGCTCTGAGAAGAAAGGCGCGCCCACCAGCTACTTCATGGTCGCCGCCAAAGATCGCATCCGGGTCAACTGCGATCTGCGCCACGTGACTGTCGTTTTGTGCTGTGATCCAAAGGCTTTCACCCACACCAATCCGCTCGACGGCATGCAGGAGGGGGGCAGCCTGGTCTGGGAATCGGACCAGGAAGGCGAGCAGGCCTGGGAACAGTTGCCCATGTGGGCCCGCAAGCAGATCATCGATAAGAACATCCGCGTCTTCACCCTCCCCGGCTTCGCCATCGCCAAAAAGGCCACCGACCGCGGCGATCTCCAGCTCCGCATGCAGGGCAACGCCTTCCTGGGCGCATTCTTCGCCGTCTCCAGCCTCCTCCAGGAGTTCGGCATCACCCCCGAGCAGTATCGCGAAGTGGTCTTCAAGCAATACGTCAAGAAGTTCGGCAAGCTGGGCGATGCCGTGGTGCAGTCCAACATGGAAGTCATGACCCAGGGCTTCGAGCAGGTGAAAGAAATCAAGATCGGCGCGCTCGCCGCTGCCGACCGCTCCAGCCTGCGCGGCCAGGCCCTCTTGCCGATTCTTGAGCTCGCCACCGCCGGCGGCTCTTGCGGAACCGGCTGCCGTTCCACACCCGTTCCCGCGGGCCAGGGCACGCGCACTCCCATCAGCTCCGTCGCCAAGTTCGACGCCGAGTTCCGCTCGAGCTATGGCTACGACCAGCCCTCAACGCCGCTCAGCGCCATGGGCGTCATCGCCGCGGCCACCGGCGACACCGCCTCCAAATACGTAGCCCGCCGCGAGACTCCGCTCTACATCCCCGAAAACTGCACCCAGTGCATGGAGTGCATCTCCGTCTGCCCTGACACTGCCCTGCCCAACACTTCGCAGGACCTCAGCACCGTGCTCACCACCGCCGTGTCCTACTACATCGCCGACCCCGAAGACCGCACCAAACTGATGCGCGCCCTGCCTGCAATTGAAAAGGCCGCCCGCCAGCGCATGGTCGCCGAGATGAAGACCGGCACGCCGATCCAAACCATCCTGCGCGATGTAACGGACTCGCTCGCCGCCACGGAGTCAGCCGGCTTCTCGCAGCAATCGAAGCAGCAGTTTTTCGACATCATCGCCAAAGTGCCGATGGCCTATCAAAAGGTCAACGCCATCTTCTCCTCGCCCGAGCGCAAGTCCCCCGGCTCCGGCGGCGTCTTCTCCATCTTTGTCAGCGACCTATGCAAGGGCTGTGCCGCCTGCGTCACCGCCTGCGGCGACCACAACGCCCTCCGCATGGTGCAGGAGACCGAAGAAGTCAACGCCGAGCACGAAACCGGCACAGCCTTCCTCGACCTGCTGCCCGACACTTCGCAGAAGTACCTCGGCCTCTTCAACGCCGCCAACCCGGCCGACTCGAAGACCGCCACGCTGCGCAACATGCTGATGGTCCGCACCAACTACGACGCCCTCGTAGCCGGTGACGGAGCCTGCGCCGGGTGCGGCGAAAAGTCCGTTCTGCGCTCCATCGCCGCTGTCACCGAGGCCTACATGCGCCCCGTCTACCACGCCAAGAGCGACCGCTTCGTCCAGAAAGCCGGCGAGCTTGAAAAGAATGGCGTCAGCCGCCTGGCCGCTCTCGCCGAGCGCAACCCCGGCGAATACGCCCTTCTACGCCAGGCCATCAGCCATCTCATCCTCGGCCTGGGCGGCGAAGACGTGAAAGACACCAAGGCCCGCATCGCCGCGCACGAAGAGGCCAACGGCCCCATCACCGACGCTGAGCTGGTTGAGGCCATCGCCGCCGTCCTGCTCACCGAGGCCTTCAACCACAAGAGCCTGCAACCCATCGACGGCCGCCTGGCCAACGGAATGTCCGTCATGGCCATGGCCGCTCACACCGGCTGCAACACCGTCTACGGTTCCACCGCGCCCAACAACCCCCACCCCTACCCGTGGATGAACTCGCTCTTCCAAGACGGTGTCACCGTGGGCTGGCTCATGGGCGAAAGCTTCATCGTCGACCACGCCCGCCGCTCCGTCATCCCCGAGCGCCTCGCCGACATCCTCCTCACCCGCGACGAGAACGTGATCAATGAGGAGCAGTACTACCACTACACCCACTTCACCGATGCTCTGATGACCGACCAGGAGATCGTCGAGCTGCCCAAGGTCTGGGTCGTAGGCGGCGACGGCGGCATGGGCGACATCGGCTACCAGAACATGTCGAAAGTTATCCTCCAGAACCGGCCCAACGTGAAGACGCTCATGCTCGATACCCAGGTCTACTCCAACACCGGCGGCCAGAACTCTGACTCAACGCCCATGCTTGGCGGCAACGACATGAACGTCTTCGGTGCAGCCACGCAGGGCAAGAACACCGAGAAGAAGACTGTCGCCGAAACCTTCCTCGCCGGCCACGGTTCTCCCTTTGTTGCTCAAGTGTCGATGGCGAACGCTCCGAAGTTGTACCGCGCCATTCTGGATGGTTTGGAATACCGCGGCACCATGTTCCTGCAAGCCTTCACCACCTGCCAGCCCGAGCACGGCGTCGCCGACGACATGGCCCTTCACCAGGCCCAGCGCACTCGCGACTCCCGCGGCGTCCCCGAGTTCGTCTTCAACCCCCGCCTCGGCGAAACCTACCAGGAAGCCCTGGACCTCAAGGGCAACCCGTCGATTGATTTGGATTGGTACGAGACCAAGTCCAAGACCACCGGCGAAATCACCCGCTACACCGTAGCCCACTGGTGCACCACCGAAGCCCGTTTCCGCAATCACCTCAAGAAGCTCAAGCCCGAGGCCGCGGCCAAGCTCATTCATCTCGACAACATGCTGGTCCGCATCACCCAGCAGGACATCGTCTACCGCCGCTATCTCACCCCCGGCCACCGCGCCTTCATCCCCGACTTCGGCGTCTACATCACTTGGGAAGAAAACGGTAAAGTCGAGTACCGCGCCCTCAGCCGTCAATTGGTCATGTTCTGCGTCGAGCGTAGGAAAGCCTGGCGCATGTTGCAATCCAAGGCCGGAATCGTCAACAAGGAATACGCCGCCCAGCGCGCCATTTTGGCTGACGTAGACGCCGGCAAACTCCCCATGGACGAGTTCCTGTCGAACGCCCGCGAAATCCTGAACGACCGCGTAAGCGGCGGCGTGTTAGCCAAAGCATAATTCGGAGCGCGAGCCCGGAGCGGTAGGTCCGGGATTCATCCCGGACACAAAGCCCACCACCACCCATTAGATACTCGAACGCGGACCGCAAGGTCCGCGTTCGTCATAGATGCGCCAATTCTCAAATCTCACAGACCTCCTCAAGTCTCCACGTTGTCATCCTGAGCGAAGTGCAACGCAGTCGAAGGATCTGCGGCCGCCTTTCCGGGCCTTGAAAGGGCACGATTTCAATCGTGCCACATCGCCCACCAACAACTCCAGCCAAACACGAACTCGGACCGCAAGGTCCGAGTTCGTGCATGATGCGCCATACTCATTGCTTTCCACTACTTCAGCAGCACTTGCATCGCCGAATCTAAATCTTTCAGTCCTGGCAATATCTTATTTGAGACTGTATCGTACTCGCCCATTGGGTCAATTGGTTGGTGAACACGGACGCTGGAGTGGGCTACCTCGCCCCTGGCGGTACCGAATGAGTTCAAGGTTGAAAGCCAAGTTCCGTCCATCAATGCCCAATCAATGCCGACGGGAGGCAAAAACTTCTGCAGATTCTCCTGTTTGATCCCGTTGTTATCCTTGATTGTCTGGTTGAATTTCCCAAAACAAAACCCAACAGCCTCAGCGACAGTAGCGAAGGATTTTTCACCTGGCCTAAAATGCGCCAGAAGGCAAACTACAGTGTGCCGTGGCTTCCGGTCATTCAGCCACAGATTGAATACCCTAGTTACAACCTCAGACGCCCTTTCCTCTAGAAATGCCTCAATCTCTGCGTGAGCCAGCAGCCTGTATCCCCGAGCGCGGTCAAGTTGAATATCGTTGTAGTATCCAATGGGAGAAAACGCTTTCGGAAGCAGCCTACGTCTTAATTGTCCCAGCCTGAGCTCCAGTAGCCGATAGCGACGAGATTGGGCCATAGGGCACCTATCCAACTCCCTGGATTTTGGGCGTCTCGATCGGCCACCCAATTGCCGCCGACAGAGCATTCCCCCAAGTCGTCAGGCGATATTGAACCGCGGTCAAGCTCTTTGTTGTTGTTTCCAACGTTCTCACAAACTCTGGATTCCCGCAGAGGGCTTTATATGCGACTATGACCTCCGCGCGCCGTTCGAGAGCATGCTCTCGAATATGAGCCGAACTGAAGTAGTAGACCATGATGTCAAAGACCGCTCGATTCCGGCGCGCCTGATATTTCTCGCCATCCCATTTACGAAATGCGTTATCATCCCCAAATATTTCGAAGGTTGCCTCAATAGCTTTTTCCATCTCATCGGCTTGCGCCTTCAGCATTCCCTGGGACTCGCTCCAGCCCTCGTTCAGGCTCTGACAGGTGGTATCCATGAACCATTTGAGATTTCCGGTGTAGTGTTCGATGTAATTCCTGAATGCGTAGAAACGGACAAGTAGCTCAACGTCGCGCATCCTAAAATCCGGCGTGTGAATTCGGAGAAATTTCTGCAGGCCCTTACTCTCAGCAGACCTCTCCACGGTAAACGAGACAAAGGCCCCAGGATGCAGCGCCTGCCGAAGCTCTTGAGGCGAAAGCTGAACGCTTCCGGTGTTTAGGCGCAAGAAAACGAGATATAGAAAATCCTCATTTGGCCAGTTTCGAAGCACCACGGTCCGAATCGGTTGGTTCTGAAACGAAGACACCTCTGATCGCAGCAACGGGTCTGACTCCATATCGTGGAGCGTAAGCCCGTTGAGCTTCGTTAGAACGCTAAGCCCCGAAAGGGCTAGAGGTTTGTATTGATCCTCGGGTTTGGCTGCGAATTGGCGCAAACTTAGCAGCCTTTGCTTCCCATCAATCACGATGTAAGAGCCCTTCCGCCCTTTCGACTCCGCAAGAACAAGCTGAGGAATCGGCAAACCAAGTAGGAGAGACTCGATGAACCGGCTCTTCCTATCGGGACGCCACGCATCTCGACGCTGATAGCCGGGATCGAGATATATGTTACCTTTTTCGAGCTGCAGGAGGATGGTCTCAGCGGTCCAGTCTGTTGCAAAGACCACAGCTTGCGAGAATGTCGCCGTGTCTAGCGACCCTAGATCCTCCTCGCTCTCGGTTTCAGGTTCGCGATTTACTGGATCTTGCAAAGTCAGCAACGGAAGTTGTTGATTCACCAAGGCGCTCCATGTTCGTGGCAGTGATGGAAAAACACAGTTTACGCCTATATGCGGTCCACCGGCCAGAATCTGCAGATAGGTGTTCTGGAGTGCCCACCCTTCGCCGGGTGCCCCATCCTTCGCTTTTCTCTAGCGAAGGGTCGAAGGCCGCGCTAGGATGAAAGAAACCGCGGAGGAGACATGACCGTTGACTGGTCGGAATGCGATTTGGTTGAAACCGTTGCCGGGAAGGTAGGCGGAAAGCCTGTCGTCAAGGGCACGCGCATCCCTGCCGACACCATCCTGACCGACGAAGAGTTGGGCGCGTCGGTCGAGGAGACGCACGAGAGCTTCCCAAGCCTCTCGCTCGACACGATCCGCAGCATCCGGGCATACGGTCATTCCCACAGGCCCCTCCTACAGCCTTGAGAGTTCTGCTCGACGAGAACATGCCCCATCAGTTGCGGGCCCATCTGCCGGACTACGACGTGTCCACGGCGGTGTATGTTGGATTCGGCGGGTTCAAGAATGGCGAGTTGCTGACAGCAGCGGAAGACGCTGGATTTGATGTTCTCCTGACGGGTGACCTCTCCATCGAATATCAGCAAAACATTTCCGGCCGCAAGATCGCGATTGTGTCTCTTTCAGCGAATAACTGGCGGATCGTTCAGAATCACATTCCGGCCATTGCCGGAGCACTTCGCAATGCACAATCGGGATCATTTTCAAGGGTCGACTGCGGCATTCAGAAAGCCACCAACAAGCCTCGTAATCGTACTGTGGATTAGCTGCGCACCGACCCTCGACTCTGCACGAATGTGGGGTGCAGGTCCTCACCGCTCAGATCGCGCGGCAGCTTCATGCCACGGCCAGCACTTCATCGCGGACCAGGCGCAGGCGGATCGAAGCGGGAGGAACGGAGTCGAAATAAAACGCTTGCACCGCTTCTCGGACATTGGCTCTTAGCTCGTCCCAATTATCGGCCTGTGTGAAGATGCTCTCGCCGAGGGCTTCAGCAACAAATCCACCGTCGGCATCCTGCGTCACTTCAAAGATGAGTTCCTTCATGCCGATCATGCCTCCGCAAACTCGATTCTAGCGAAGAGTCTTGAACTCCGTCGAGAAAACTCTTTGTCGGTCGGAGGACCAACTCACCCGGTCCTCGAACCCTTCTTGGCCAATCATGCCAAATCTGGCATCATCGTAATGGGCGAAAGGTGAAGCGCGCCATCGAAATCGATCGGGAACGGGAGAAATGACGATGCCAAAACGTGAACTTGATTACACCGTCAGCAGCGGAAACGTCTTTGCCGATCTCGGCCTGCCGAACCCTGAGGAACTGCTTGCCAAAGCCGAGTTGGCCCACAAAATCACCGTCCTGATCCGCGAGCGAGGCCTCACCCAGGCACAGGCCGCCAAACTTCTCAAGGTAGACCAGCCCAAAGTCTCCGCCCTGATCCGTGGTCGCCTTACCGGATTCTCCATCGAGCGCCTGATGCGCTTTCTGCTCCTCTTAGGCCAGGACATCAGGATCACCGTCGAAGCACCTCACCGCAAGCGCACCCAAGCCCGCGTTCTTGTCGCCTGACGAGCACACGAGTCCCTCAGGAGGACAGAACTATGACTGACAAAGCAGTCGCCGCGGCGGAAAAAATTGCCGCCATGCAGACCGAGGAGTTTTTCCTCACGTGCAGGGGCAGCGCCGACCGCGAGGCCTTCCGCCGCATCCTGAATCGCCAGGGAGGGGAACCCCCTTCCCCAGAAGACACGTGGGACGACCCCGCCGCAACAGGCTAGCCGGTCATCCAACCGCCTCATGCAGCATGGCGTAGCCGAGTTGCCCGTCAAATCGGCGCGCCCACACCTTGTGGTTCCCCAGACTGGGCCGGGAGAAATGGGCGCGCTGGGCAACGGAGAAGCGCAGCCGCAAGCTACTCGATTTGACGCTGCTTCAAAGCGGGGCGTCCGGCAACTCCCGGGATTTCCGCCAGTGCGCCACAAATAATGATGCCAGCAGCGCCGTCAAGGCGAGAGCAGCCGTGGCCGGCTCAGGTGTCGGTGCCGGAGCCGGTTCCTCACTCCATACTCCCGGCGTTGAGTTTAACGCGCTCTGTAGGTAATAAACAAATCCGTTCGCGAGGAAGTAGTCGAAAGAATGGTCTCCACCCGGGCTATAAAGATCGACTAATGAGAATGTGGGAGAGCCTTGAAAAGGCGGCAAATTTATCCGGAGTTGAATATCAGTTCCCGTAATATTCCCAGAATTGTCCGTGTCGACCTGGAAGGATGAATACACTGTGTTTAGATTTGTGAAATCGTAAAGGCCATTCACAAAGTCGAAAGTGAGCGGCGTCACAATGTAGTCGACAAGATTCGGACCGAGAGCCATGGCCGCAGTGAAATCCCCAGAAACACTCATCGAGATGGTGTAGGAGCCATCTGCGTATGTGTAGTCGTATCCCAGATAGGCGTAAATTGCGTCGGCCCGGGCGGATCGCGCCGAGACAGACACGACAAGGAGGAGACCGAGGACAAGCGCTCCCCGCTTGAGAAATGATGGTGATGTGAGATTTTTCATCGGTTCTCCCTTTCATTGGTCTTCTTTTTTTTAAGACCCGACTTAATCCACCGGAATTTTATCATGAGAATGTTTCGATCAGAGGAACTTTGCGTGGTCCGTAGCCGGGCGGGAGACCACCCGCCTAAATCTTCCGGCGACGGGTGGCCCATATCCTACGAGACTCGATCATCCGCTTGTTGACCTGTCGAGGAGCGTTGCCAGGTGCCCCATCCTTTGCTTTCTTCTAGCGAAGGGTGGGAGACCACCAATCCCGCTTCGCGAATTCATTGCCTGAATTATGCGAAATTCTGTATATTCGTGAAGTGGATCGACCACCAAGGCCCCATCGAACTTCGAGGCAGCTCTTTGGAGGATCTGTCCCGATTTCCGGCGGTCGCGCGGCGCAAAGCTGGTTTTCAATTGTTTCAGGTGCAGGAGGGCGACGATCCCGAAGGCTGGAAGCCCATGGCCGACATCGGCCCGGGCGTAATGGAGATCAGGGTCCGCGAGAAAGACGGAGCGTTTCGCGTGTCGTATGTAGCTTCCCTCGCGAAGGCCGTCTATGTCCTGCATTGCTTCCAGAAGAAGACGCGTAAGACAAGCGACGCCGACAAAGAGCTGGCCAAGCGACGCCACAAGGAACTGGTAAGGGAGACTGGGAAATGAGTAAGTCCAAAGTCTACGAAAACGTCTGGGACGCCATCGAACAAGATCCGGCGAAAGCGGAGAACCTCAAGCTTCGCTCCGCTCTGATGTCCGCTCTGATCAGACACATCAAGAGCGAGGGCTTGACCCAGACCCAGGCAGCCAAGGTCTTCGGCGTAACCCAGCCGCGTATCTCGAACCTAATCCAGGGCAAAATCGATGCCTTCGCGCTGGACATGCTGGTCAAGATGACCGCCGCCGCCGGCCTGCGCGTAACAATGCATGTGCGAAAAGCGGCGTAAGAGAAGATGCAATTCTCATGGACTTTCAGGACTATCCTGCCGAACGCCCACGAAATCTTCAACATCCGGGTCTCCGGCGCCGTGATCTGGCAGCAGAATTGGGCCACGCCGGATGCCATCAACTGAAATGGCGCCGAGAATCGGACCATGCGTTCAATCTTCAAAAACGCGCGGGGCATTCGCGCAGGCTGGCGGCTGTTGATCTATGCCGCGCTGGTCTTCGCTTTTGGCTATGCCGCAACGAGATTATCCGACGCGCTCTCTCACGGCCGGCAATGGGATTATGCCAGTCCCGTTGTTCAAATAGTCGCCATGGCCGTTCTACTGGCGGTCTTGCTCTCGGCCGCAGCGACCATGGCAAAGATCGAGGGCCGCAGCATCGCAGAGTATGGCCTGCCGTGGTGGCGAGCGTTCTGCGTAAAGTTCTGGCAGGCTTCTGCCATCGGTTTCATTTCGCTCGCAGTTCTGCTCGCGGTTCTCCGGGCGGCAAACGCATATTCCGTCGGCTCGCTCCAGATCCACGGAATCGAGATTCTAAAGAATGCGATCCTCTGGGCCGTCGCGGTCATTTTGGCGGCAATGGTTGAGGAGTTCTTTTACCGTGGTTACATTCAGTTCACTCTCTCCGATGGAATTGGTTTCTGGCCTGCCGCGGTGGTGGCTTCCGCCATCATGGGCGGAATGCATGCGCTCAACCCCGGCTGGACGGCGCTGGGCCTGGCCACAGTTTTCGGCTTCGGGCTCATAGCCTGCTTCTTGTTGCGCAGAACCGGCGACCTGTGGATGCCGATTGGCCTGCACGCCGCATGGAACTGGGGCGAGATCTATTTCTTCGGCGTGCCCTGCAGCGGACTCATGGGCAACGGGCATCTGCTGCAAGGCAGCTTTCACGGCCCTGACTGGCTGACCGGAATGCCGTTTGGCGTGGAAGCAGGCTGGCCCAATGTGGCGCTGTTCCTGATCTGGTGGGCCATTTTTGCGAAGTGGCTAAGGAATGTGAAATACCCGCGGACCGGCCTTTAGCGCCGGGTGTCCCTTCCTTTGCCGGTCCCATTTCCCATCAACTCCCCAGATCATCCCGCAATTCCGCTCCGGCAAGCGTCGTAACCAGTTCTAGTTCTCGATCGCCAGAACGTCGTAGTAGTAGTTGATTGACACGCGCTTGGCCGGCCCTGGCAGCTTCTGCAGTTGCAAGGTGCGCTCTGTGGTCGTCGAGCCGATCATCTTGATCGCGCCGAGGCGGCTGATTCGGCCGTCGGCCAACTCCAGGTAGATGGGCACCATCATCTTGAATTCCGGCGACACCCCGGATTGCGTCAGCTTGAAGTGCAGGGTCGCCCCATCGCCGCTGGGCGTAACCTGGCTCTCGAAGTGATACACCGGCAATTCGGTGCCGTAAACATATTGGTTGAAGAACCAGTCCATGCGCTGATTCCCGTCCAGGTCCATCTGCGGGCTCATGTGCTTTTCGACGGTCGCCTTGAAGTCCTCTGTGGTAGCGGCTTCCATGCGGTGGCTGGCCAGAAAGTCCTGCATGGTGGCCTTGAACCGCGCGTCCCCGTCCGCCTGCGTCCACATCATCATCCGGACCATGTGGAGTATGAATGCGCCTTTGGGATAGACCAGATCTCCGTAGACGTTCCCGCCCGTTTTGGTCGAGCTGAGCCGGAAGCCCATGGTAACCGGTCCAACATCGATGGGACGAAAGCCATAAGCATTCTTCTCGGTAAGGGCGCGGCGCTCCTCTTTCCAGAAATCGAGAAACTGGGTGGAGTCGGACTGCGTCGCCTGTAGAAAAATGGAGGCCGAACAGTCGGCGAATCCTTCGCTCATCCACTGGTCGCGGTAGCCCCGGAAGCCGACCGTCTGTCCCCACCACTGGTGCGCCACCTCGTGCGGGGTCACCACCTTCCAGTACAAATGCTTATTCAGATTCTCCCCGCCCAGTCCCAGAAAGTGCTGCTGGGTCGAATCGAAGAAGCCGCAGATGGGCAGGAAGACGAGCATTGGCCAGCTTTGCCCGTAGTTGCAGGCCGATTGCTGGGTCAGCGCAATGTGCGAGAACGGCAGCGGGCCGAAGTAGTTGGTATATACCTGCGCGGCCGCCTCGCCTTGTCTGAGCTCGCTGGCCAGCATGGGCATGGTCGCGAGCGAGCCAAATTGTCCTGAATCCGATGCCCCTTTCAGAAAATCGGGAACTTGCCGGTTGGCGTAGGCGCTGATGGTCAAATCGCCCGTTAGCACTGCGCCGAATTTGGCTTCCTTGGTGGCGAAGTCGCCGAAGCTGAAACCGACGACGGCCAGCGGCGCCTCGGTCTTCCACTCCGACGTGGTGATTCCGCCATCGTTGCTCTCGCCGACCTTGGTCCCGGTGGCGATGATCTGCAGGCCCTTGGGAACATGGAAGAACATATGGTAGTTGGCGTAGTCGCCCAGGCCCTGGCTGGAGCTTGGATACCAATTTTCGCGGGCGATGGGATAGTAGTTTCCGTTCCCCTCGTTGATGACGATATTCTTGCCGCCATATTCCACGCGGAAGGTGGCCGTGGCGCCCTTGCTCAGCGGCTGCGCCAGCACCACGCCAAAGTCAGGATCGTAGTCCTTGTTCTCCTGCACAAAGTCCAGCGGCTCGCTCTTGCCAGTGTCAACGCGGCTTACGCGCAAACTTGCCTCCCGCTCCGAATAGAGGCTCAAGGGGATCACCGCGACCCCGTCCTGTTCCGCGCGCACGTCCACCGTGGCCAGGCCGGAGAGCTGTCCGCTCTTCTCGATCGAAATATCGAGGTTCTCATTCAGAATCTTGTAACTTGCATTGTGCTCGTTGCCGTTGGCGGTGTTATTGACGTATTCCTTGGCAAGATGGAATGCGAGTGGAAACGTCTCTCCCCAGTCGGTCCAGCTCATCACCGAGACCTCTTCGGGAGCAACATCCGGAGCCCCGTTGGGATCGAGCGTGAAAAGAAGATGCGGAGCCTTGAGGCCGTGAATCGCCGCCAGAAAGTAGCCGCCTGGAGCGGGGCTCAACACATCGGCAAGCAGGCGCAGATCGAAGTTGGTGTGCAGCTTCTCGCGGGCGAAAGTCTTGAACTCCTGCGCCTGGTGCGCGTACGCCGGGTCAGGATCTCCCTTGCCTGAGCCGGCCTTGCGAAGCTCCGCGGCCGTACCGTCGGTAAAGCGCAGGACCGCGTAGTCGAAGTCCTCATCGAACTGTTCGGAATGGGTAACGAGGGAGAGATTGTGGCGCTCTTGCGGCGTGGGCGGCGTGACATGAAAATGGCCGTCGCCTTTGAACACAGCACCGGTCGATTTGCCGTTGACCTCCCCAAAAAAGGCAAAGCCTCCACTCCGAAAGGTGAAGACGGCGGCATCCCGATGCAATTGAAGGTTGCTCACCGTAACCACGTCGCCGCCGGGTAACAAACCCCGGAGCTGCTGATAGATAGCGTTGCTGTTGGAAGCGCGTTGGGCATTTACGCCCAATGCGCAGCAGACACCGAGAATGGCAAGAAACAGGGCACGGCTTCGCGTAGGCACGGTAGATTTCCTTGTGAGATTGATCGCGCCAACATTAACACAAACCTGAGGACTTTACCGTGACATGCCTCGTAAGTCATTAGAGATTGAGTTACCGAGCATAAGGCACTTCTGATTGGATTGACTTCCGGGTCCCCATCCTTGGCATTTTCTTGTCGTTGGACCGAAGGCGGATGAGCACGAACACCAGCATTGCGAACGCCATTCTCCCGTTCCTCGCCTGATTCGAAAGGACCTCGTGCCTCCAAAACTTTCGCCAATTCGATTGCAGATAATAACCCGCTGAAGGAGCAGAATAGGAAAAGTGAAACCCTGTCCAAACAACGAGCGCAGTTTTGAACCAATCACCCGGCTGCAAAACTCGGCGCCGCCAAACAAAGCGTCGATTCTCGGCTGTGAAACTGTGAACGCCCCGCTAAAACAAACAACATCAACCACTTAGCCAAGAGAACTCCACAGAATCACCCCGCGGGTGTATCCGTGAAACTGTGCACTTTCCCAAGCCCGCGCCCGAACGCAACTCACTTACCCCAAAAGGGTTCGCGGCATGATGATGCGGATGGATTCGATTCGAAGGAGGCCCGGATTCGCAACAAAGGTTCGGCGGAAGACCAAGCTGCGGTATAGTGTCTGGACGGGATCTGTGCTCTCCAACACCCTTCAAGAAGTGAGGCCGGAACGCAGCGTAATTTGAGGTTAGCGTGTCTCGGATTGATCGTCGGCGCAATCGCAGCAAGCATGGCCCCGCAAGCCCTCGCGCAGGGCAGGACACCGGATGCCGCCACCATCGCCCGCCGCAACAGTATTGAAAAGGATCTCGAATCCCTCGCCATCGTCGAACGCAAAGTGATGGTGCCCATGCGCGATGGCAAGCGCATGCAGGCGGATATCTACCGGCCCAAGGACGAATCGAAGAAATATCCCATCATCTTTGTCCGCACCCCATATAACTTCAACTACTGGGATGTCGAGCTTGGCGCGCCGCGCGATATGACCATGGCGCTGGAAACGATCAAGCACGGCTATGCCGTCGTCGAAATGAACGAGCGCGGACGTTACTTTTCCGAAGGCGATTACGACATCCTCGGCACACCCCTCACCGACTCCGACGATGCGCTCGATTGGCTAGGCGCATTGCCGTGGTCCGCGGACAAGGTCGGTCTCATCGGCTGTTCCTCAACCGCCGAATGGCAACTGAACGTAGCCTCGCGCGGCAACAAGGCGCTCGCCACATTTATTCCGGAGAGCTTTGGCGCCGGCGTGGGGCGCGTAGGCCCTTACTACGAGCAGGGCAACTGGTTCCGCGGCGGCGCGGTGCAAATGCTCTTTGCCCCCTGGCTCTACGACTACGGCCTTTCCACCAACGACGGCAAACCCAACTTCCCGCCGGGCATGTCGCATGACGCTCTGGTTACAGCCGCCAAGTCGTACGACTTATCCGCTCACCCGCCCACGGTCGACTGGGGCAAGGCCTTGTGGCACCTGCCGGAAAAAGACATCCTCGCCGCCGTCGGCAGCCAGCACGGCATCTTTGCCGAAACAACGCCCTCGGGCCAGCCGGCCATGATTCTGCGCACTCCCAACGATCCCGCATGGTTGAAGGGCGGCCTGTGGAACGATTCGATGCGCATCGACATTCCCGGCCTGTGGATGATGACCTGGTACGACATCAGCACCGGCCCCAACATCGCCGCATATAACTACGTCCGCAAAACAGCCAGTCCCGAAGTTGCCAATGAGCAATACGCGGTTATTGCGCCCATGCCGCATTGCGCTTACCAGGGCGCCACAGAGCACACAGTCGTTGGCGAGCGCGACCTGGGCGACGCGCGGCTCGACTATAACGCTCTCACCTATGGCTGGTTCGACCATTTCCTCAAAGGTGAGGACAACAGCATCCTTACCAAAACGCCCAAGGTGCAGTACTACACCATGGGCATGAATAAGTGGCAGGCCTCTGACACCTGGCCGCCGGCGGCTGCAAAGCCGGTCACCTTTTACCTTGCCGGCAGCGGCCACGCCAACTCCCTCAACGGAGACGGCTCGCTGCTGACCGCGCCGGAGCAGAAGGACGCGGCCGACAAGTTTGTCTACGACCCCATGAATCCTGTGCTCACGCACGGTGGAGGCTTCTGCTGCATGGGCGCCGATTACAAGCCGGGCGCAATCGACCAGCGCAGCATGGAAGCGCGCGACGACATCCTGGTGTATAGCATCGGCCCGTTGACCGAAGGCATGGAAGTAAGCGGACCGGTCGATGTAACACTCTATGTTTCAAGCGACGAAAAAGACACTGACTTTACCGTCAAGCTCATTGAAGTGCTGCCTGACGGCACGGCCTATAACATCGACGAGAATATCCAGCGCGTGCGCTATCGCGAAGGATATGACAAGCCTCCCGTGTGGATGGAAAAAGATAAAGTGTACAAAGTTACTTTCCAGCCCATGGAAACGAGCAACTACTTTGCCCCCGGACACCAGTTGCGGATCGAAGTTAGCAGCAGCAACTTCCCCCGCTACGACCGCAACCTCAATACGGGCGGCGATAACGTCAGTGAGTCGCAAGGCGTGGTTGCGCACAACCAGGTTCACCATTCGGCGCAATACCCTTCCAGCATTACTCTGAGTGTGGTGAAGAAGTAGCCTGGGGGACTGATTTTCGACCCTGCGCGAGAAGAGCAGATGCTGCCCCTCGATGATCCGGTTCGAGATCCCCGCCACATGGAAATTGGCGTTCGAACTCACCCTGGACCGACCCTTTACCGAAGTGATTTGAAAGCTGCTCTCTGCACACAGGCACGCGGCACTTGCATAAATGCGAATGTGAAATCATAGTCAATGCGGAGGAGGAGCCCTGAGCAGCATCGACGCATCACTCTCGAATCGCGACCTGGCGCCGACAACGCCGGCACAGCGCACGTGGGGCGCTTATAACTACATCGCGTTATGGTTCTCCATGTCGATGGAGATTACGACTTACCAGCTAGCCTCATCGCTGATCGCCAAGGGCATGGATTGGAAGCAGGCAGTGGGGACGGTGCTGCTGGGAAATCTCATCGTTCTCGTTCCCATGCTGCTCAATGCTCACGCGGGCGCCAAATATGGAATCCCGTTTCCGGTTTTTATCCGCGCGCCATTCGGAGTGCGAGGCGCAAATCTACCGGCGATTCTTCGCGCAGTTGTGGCTTGCGGCTGGTTCGGCATTCAATCGTGGATTGGAGGAACGGCGATTCACTCGATGCTGGCCGTCATCTGGCCGTCTATCGCGGCCAAGGATGGTGTGGTGTGGGTCTGCTTCCTCGGCTTCTGGCTCTTGAACATGATCGTGGTCTGGCGCGGCGTTGAGTCCATCCGCCACCTGCAGGCCTTCGGCGCGCCTTTCATGTTTGTCATGGCTGCGGCGCTCCTCATCTGGGTACGCATCAAAGCGGGAAGCTTTGGTTCCATGCTCTCGGCGCCCAGCCAGTTTCATTCGACTGGCGCATTTCTCGCTGTCTTCTTTCCTTCGCTCACGGCGATGGTAGGCTATTGGGCCACGCTCGCGCTGAACATTCCCGACTTCACGCGATACTCGAAATCGCAAACTGCGCAAGCCTGGGGTCAGGCATTTGGATTGCCCGTCGCTATGACGCTCTACACCTTTGTCGGCATCTCCGTAACTTCGGCGTCGGCAGTGCTCTTCGGCCATCCCATCTGGAATCCGATCCTGCTGATCGGCGCGTTTCATCAGCCTGTTGTGGCCTTCATTGCGCTGATCGCAATCCTCATTGCCACGCTTAACGTGAACATCGGCGCAAATGTCGTTTCGCCCTCGAACGATTTTTCCAATCTCTATCCGCGGCTGATTAGCTTCCGCACCGGCGGCTTGATTACCGGCTTTCTCGGTCTAGCCATGTGCCCTTGGAAGCTGCTGGCCACGCCCGACGCCTACATCTTCGGCTGGCTGGTCGGTTACTCCGGCCTGCTTGGCCCCGTTGCCGGCATCATGATCGGCGACTACTTCTTCATTCGCAAGACCAAGCTGGATGTGAACTCGCTCTATCATCGCGAGGGCGCCTATCACTACACGAAAGGAATCAACCCTCGCGCGATTGCAGCACTGGTGTCGGGTGTGACCCTCGCCCTGGTTGGTTTAATCTACCCGCCTCTGCATTTCCTTTATGACTACGCATGGTTTGTGGGGCTCTTCAGTTCGTGCATTCTCTACATTGCGCTGATGAGGCTTGTGGCGCCCGCCGTCTACGCTCAAACTCCAGCATGACAACTCATGCAAACGGCGATACTACTGTTTGAGTATTGGCGTTTGCTGCTAAGCCTCCACAAGCGCATCCGCAATCGCCAGATGCTCATCGAGCGCGGCGATGCCTAGATCGAGTTCTTCTTTTGTCACAATCAACGGCGGCGCAATCACGAAATGGCTCACCCAGGCCTGGATGGAGACGCCCTGCGCCATCATCTTCGCAGCAATTTGATCGACCACCAATGGCTTCCCTTCAACTTTGTCGAGCATGGTGTTGAAGGGCCGCTTCGATTCGCGGTTTTTCACGATCTCAACAGCAAAGAAGAGGCCAAGTCCCCGCACATCGCCTATCGACACATGCCTCGCCTTGAGCCCCTCGAGTTTCTCGCGCACATACGGTTCAAGCTCCGCAGCGCGCTCCACCAGCTTGAGACGCTGCATTTCTTCGATTGTCGCAACAGCAGGGCCAAGGGTGATGGGATGCGCTTCATAGGTATGACCATGCGAGAAGTAGTGGTCCTCGAAGTAGTCCGCGATCTTCCTTGAAGTCGCGCAGAGACCGAGCGGCACGTATGCCGATGTGATTCCCTTCGCCGTAACCAGAATGTCGGGTGTGACATTCCAGTGGTTTACCGCAAACCATTTGCCGGTGCGCCCCCAACCGGCCATCACTTCGTCGGCGATCATCAGCACACCATGGCGATCGCAGATTTCGCGCAAGCGCGGGAAATACTCTGGCGGCGGCACCAGCACGCCATTCGTGCCGACCACGGGTTCCAGGATAATGGCCGCCACATCGCTCTCGTTGCGAATCATGTGCTCAATGTAGTCGGCGCAAGCGATGTTACAGCCGGGATAAGTATGCTTGATTGGACAGTCGTAGCAGTTCGTCTCCGGTGCGAACACAAAGCCCGCGCCTTTGCCGCCCGGCTCCATTGCCCAGCGCCGTGGGTCGCCGGTGGCCGCGATGGAGGCCATGGTCGATCCGTGGTACGAACGATAGCGCGAAATGATCTTGGTCTTGCCGGTAAACATGCGTGCAATTTTGAATGCTGCTTCATTGGCCTCGGTGCCGCTCGTGGCGAAAAAGAATTTGTCCAGCCCCGCGGGAAGCACCTCAAGCAGCTTGTTGCTTAACCGTGCGCGTGCATCCGTCGCGTAACCCGGCGCAACATACGCCAGTTCGCGGGCCTGCTGTGCAATTGCTTCCACCACGCGCGGGTTCTTGTGCCCAAGGTTCACGCACATCAATTGCGAACTGAAATCGAGGTACCGCTTGCCTGCGCCATCGGTAAACCAGCAGCCTTCGGCATCGGCGATGTGCAGCGGCTTCCACGTCTTCTGGAAGCGCCAGGTGCCATAGTTGGTTTGCCGCGTAATCGCGGCGATTTCTTCCGATGTGAGTGACTTCAATTCCGCAGTCTCGCTCATTGCGCGCGCACCTCAAACGATTTCCACATCGTATCATCGCGGCTTCATGCTTGCACTGCATCGCGGATGCTTCCTTGCTGCATCAGCGAACCTGCGGGAAGCCCAGGTCAACCTTGCTCGCGCCAGGGTCGGGCCAGCGGCTGGTCACAACTTTCGATCGCGTGTAAAACTGAACGCCCTCCGGCCCGTACATGTGCAAGTCGCCGAAGAGGGAGGACTTCCATCCGCCGAAGCTGTAGTAGGAGACGGGAACGGGAATGGGGACGTTCACGCCCACCATGCCCACTTCGACATCGAATTGAAACTGCCGCGCCGCGCCGCCATTCTGCGTAAAAATCGCCGTGCCATTGCCATAAGGATTCTCATTGATCATGCGAAGCCCTTCAGCATAAGTATCGACGCGCACCACGCTGAGCACCGGGCCGAAAATCTCGGTGTCGTAACAGCGCATGCCCGGCTTGGCATGATCGATAAGCGAAGGGCCTAGGAAGAAGCCACTTGATTTTGTGGCGGGGTCGAGACGGCCGTCGATCGGAAGCGTTGCTCCTTCCGCAATGGCGGTATCGAGGTGGCCCGCCACGCGGTCGCGATGCTCGCGCGTGATGAGCGGCCCCATTTCGCTGGTGGGTTCCGAGCCGCGTCCAACCTTGATGCGCGCTACTCGTTCGCGGATGGCATCGATCAGCCGATCGGCAACATTGCCCACAGCAAGCACGACAGAGATCGCCATGCAACGCTCGCCCGCCGCGCCGTAGCCGGCGGAGACCGCCGCGTCTGCGGCCATCGCGATGTCGGCGTCAGGCAGCACCATCATGTGATTCTTTGCGCCGCCCAGTGCCTGCACGCGCTTGCCGTTGCGCGTTGCGGTCTCATAGATATGCCGCGCAACAGGCGTGGAGCCGACAAAGCTGACGGCCTTGATGTCCGGGTGTTCGAGCAGTCGGTCGACAGCGACCTTGTCGCCTTGCAAAAGGTTCAGAACTCCGTCGGGAACGCCCGCCTCCTTCGCTAGTTGCGCAAGAAACACACTGGCTCCAGGCACTTTTTCCGACGGCTTGAGAATGAATGCATTGCCGCAGGCGATAGCGGTTGAGAGCATCCACAACGGCACCATGGCGGGGAAATTGAAAGGCGTGATTCCGGCCACAACACCAATGGGCTGGCGAATCTGATAAACATCGACCCCGCGGCTGGCTTGCTCGGTATAGCCGCCTTTCAGCAGGTTGGGAATCCCGCATGCAAACTCGACATTCTCCAGGCCGCGCGCTACTTCGCCGAGCGCATCGGCCATCGTCTTGCCGTTTTCCGTGCTGATGATTTCGGCAAGTCGCGTGCGATTCCGCACGATCAGATCGCGCAAGTTGAACATGACCTCAGCGCGTCGCGAAAGGGGCGTCGAGCGCCATTCGCCCGCCGCAGTCTTCGATGCTGCAACCGCACGGTCCACATCTTCAATGCTCGCGAAACCGACGTCGGCAATCAGGTCACCCGTTGCAGGGTTGGCCACCGCACCCTTGCGACCCGACGTTGCGGCATACGCCTCGCCGTTGATCCAGTGGGAGACCGTTGCCGGGGCCAATGTCTCAAGAATGCTCATTGTTCATCCATCCTTTCCAGCTTCGTTTCGCGTGCATTTGATTCTCGGTTGGTCATGCTCTCTTTCACGCCGATTGAATCCACTCCATGGTCTTCGACGCCAGTTTGTCAAATGCCTCGATGGCCACCTTCAGATGCTCCTCGCGCGTGTCCTCGATCTTGTTGTGGCTGATTCCCTGGAGCGATTGCACAAACATCATGACGGTTGGAATGCCGGCACGCGAAACCTCGGCAGCGTCGTGCAAAGGGCCCGAGGGCATGCGATGCGAGCGCCCAATCGTTTCGCGGATCGCTTCTTCGCACAACTCGATCAATCGCGGATGAAACGGTTCCGGCGCAATATTCCAGATGCGCGACCACTCGACAGTGCATCCTTCTTCCGCCGCGAATTGAATGCTCTTCTGCTGTGCCTCGCGATACATTTCGGCGAGCACGCCGGCGTCCAGATCGCGCTGATCGAGCGTCGCCTCGCAGCGGCCCACAACGGCAGTCACGATTCCGGGGAATGTCTTTACGCTGCCCATGGTACACACCGCATCGGGATGCCGCCTGGCGATGGTGCGGATTTCAAGCGCAAGCTTGGCGGCCGCGGCCAGCGCATCGCGCCGGGCCGTCATGGGCGTGGAGCCGGAGTGTGCCTCCTGGCCGTGGAAGGTGATAGCGTGCCGCTCAACGCCTTTGGTGCCGAGCACAGCAGCCAACGGCAGGTCCATCTTCTCAAGCACGGGTCCCTGCTCGATGTGCAACTCAAGATAAGCGGCGGCATTCTCTCGTTCAAGGCCGGCGTCGCCGACAGCATCGATACTCACGCCACAGGTGGCGAGCGCCTCTTCAAGACGCGTTCCGCCTGCATCGGCGCGACTGCGGTCCTGCTCAATGCTCTGCGTGCCCGCAAATGCAGAGGAGCCGAAGAGGCTGCGGCCGAAGCGCGCGCCTTCCTCATCCGCCCAATCGACGAGGCGGACGGTGATCGGAGGCTTGCTCTGGTATTCATCGGCAATGCGGCGCAGCACCGCGACTGCTGCAATGACACCGAGGCAGCCGTCAAGCCAGCCTCCATTGGGAACTGAATCGAGATGACTGCCGAGAATGAGAGCTTTCGGCGAAGCGCCGGCGAGCGTTGTCCAACTGTTTCCTGCCGCGTCGAGATGATGTTCAACGGGCAATTCACGCAACTTGGATTGAAACCACGCGCGCGCCTTGAGCCACATCGGACTCCACGCCAGCCGCTGCGCGCCGTTCTCATCGGCAGTGAGAGCGCGCAGCTCTTTCAGCATGTCGATCGCGGCTTGTGCGTCAACCGGCATTCTTTGCCCCTTGCGCGCCATAGTGCGGTTCCCGTTTGATCATGCGGCCCCGGCCCGGCTCGCCGACAAATACGCCGTCGCGGACTTGCACCCTGCCGCGAACCGTTACGTGAGATGGCCGGCCTTCAATCCTGAATCCTTCAAATCCGTTGTAATTATTGTTTGAGTGCTGCGTTGCCGCTGAGATGGTGCCGCGATAGTCCGGATCATAGACGACAATGTCGGCATCCGCACCAATGGCGATGGTCCCTTTGCGCGGAAAGAGTCCGAACAGCTTGGCGGAGCGTGTGCTGAGCGCATCTACGAACCGATGAATATCAAGCGCGCCGCGCCTCACGCCATAGGTGTACATCAGGTTCACTCGATCTTCGATGCCGGGAATGCCGTTGGGAATTTGCGTGAAGGCTTCCGAGCCAAGAAGCTTCTGTTCCGTGTCGAACGGGCAATGATCGGTGCCCACCGTGTCGATCAGGCCGGCCTGCAAGGCGTTCCAGAGAATGGGCAGATTTCGTTTGTCGCGAAGCGGCGGCGACATCACGTGCTTCATGCCCTCTACGTTTGGCCGTTCTGCATACGTCTTATCGAGAAGAAAATGGGGCAGCACCGATTCAACGTAGAGCCGGACCCCGCGCAGCTTGGCCTCGACTGCCGCCCTCAGCGCGGGCGCACAGGAAAGATGAACCACGTAGCCGGCGGCGCCGGTCTGCCCAAGAAAAGTCGCGAAGCGGCCGGTGCCTTCGGCTTCAACAGCCTCAGGGCGGCTGGGTTCATGCCACTCCGGGCCGGTCTTGCCTTCGGCGAGAAGAATCTGCTGCAACTGGCCGACCAGCTCCGCGTTTTCGCAATGAGCGGTCGTGATTACGCCCAGTTCCGCAGCCAGCTTGAGCGTCGAAAACATCTCCTCATCGGTGACGCCGAAGAAGTTTTTGTAAGCAAGGAAGATTTTGAAAGATGCTGTTCCATCGCGAACAATCTCGCGAAGTTGCGCTTCTGTGTTGGTATCGTAGCGGGTCACGGCCATGTGGAAGGCGTAGTCGCAGGCGCTATTGCCTTGAGCCTTTTGCTTCCACGTGTGATATCCCTCCAGCGCATCTTCAGTCCTCGATGGGCAGCACATTTCGATAAACGTGGTAGTGCCGCCGATAAGAGCGGCCTTGCTCGCAGTGGCGTGTGTGTCTTTGGCAAAAGTGGCCATGAAGGGCAGATGAATGTGCACGTGCGGGTCGATGAAGCCGGGGAAGACCAGCTGTCCCGCCGCATCGATCACCTCGGTTCCTGGCGGCGCGTAGAAGTCGCGCCCTATACTGCTGATGGTTTCATTCTCGATGAAGATATCGCCGCGCGATCGCGACTCCGCAGTAACGATCTCTCCTCCCTTGATCAGCAGCCCCATTCGACCTCTTCTCCCTGCTTCGACTTACCCTGGCTCAATTTCTTGTGCGACCGCAAGTTAGTGAATGTGAATTCCTACCCTCTCGCGATACGCTTTCATCGTTTCCCAGTCTTCGGTCACTTCCACTTGTTGTTGCGAAAGCTCGCTCCAGGTGACCGCGTCGCGGCCGGACGGAACCTCGACCATGGCGATGCAATCATCCACCGGACACACGTTATAGCAGAGCCTGCAGCCTACGCAATCTTCCTCGCGAACCTGCGGCTGCGGGCGGGTCTCCGTTGCTTCGTGTTTGCCGTTCGAGCGCACATCGTACGAATGTGGAGCAACCAATGTGCCTTGCGGGGAGACTAGGTCAATGCACTGATGTGCCGTGTCGTTGCAGGCCACATAGCATAGATTGCACTTGATGCATTTCTCTTTGTCGATGCGTGCCACGGCGCGATAGGAGAGGTCGAAATTCTTGAACTCTGAAACGCAGTGCAGGCTGTGTCCGCTGACATCGGCAATGGTCTTGAAGCCTTTCTCATCCATCCAGTTGGAGAGGCCGTCGCAGAGATCCTCAATAATCCGAAAACCATAATGCATGACCGCTGTGCAGACCTGCAGACTGGAAGCGCCGAGAAGAAGAAACTGCGCTGCGTCCTGCCAGGTTGCAATGCCTCCCATGCCGGAGATGGGAATGCCGGACTTGGCAACGATCTCGTCGGTGCCCAGCGAAGCAAGCATGTTGAGCGCGATGGGCTTCACTGCCGGCCCGGCATATCCGCCATGGCCGCCTTTGCCGCCGATGCTCGGCGTCAACTCCAGCGTCTCCAGATCAATGCCGACGATGGAGTTGATGGTGTTGATGAGCGAGAGCGCGTTGGCCCCGGCAGCTACTCCCGCGCGCGCGGGCAACACGATGTTAGTGATGTTCGGCGTGAGCTTCATGATCACGGGAATTGTCGCGGCCTCCATCACCCAGCGCGTGATCCGTTCGCAATATTCCGGAACCTGGCCAACGGCTGAGCCCATGCCGCGTTCGCTCATGCCGTGCGGACATCCGTAATTCAGTTCGATCCCGTCCGCTCCTGTGTCTTCAATGCGCTCGACGATCTCCCGCCACGCTTCCGGTTTCGAGTCGACCATGGCGGAGACGATCACCGCGCGATCGGGCCATGCGCGCTTGACTTCCGCGATTTCACGCAGGTTGATTTCAATGGGACGGTCGGAGATGAGCTCGACGTTATTGATGGCCAGCATCCGCTGCCGCCCATAGTGCCATGCGCCATAGCGATTCGATACGTTGAGCACCGGAGCGCCGATGGTCTTCCACACGGCACCGCCCCAGCCGGCCTCAAACGCCTTGTGTATTTGCGCACCGGTGTTGGTGGGCGGAGCAGAGGCCAGCCAGAACGGATTCGGTGATTTGATGCCCGCGAAATTGATGCGAAGGTCTGCCATGCTTATCTCACCTCGGCCATCGTCTGGCGCGGAAAAAGCTGTTCATGGATAGCTTTCGCCGCTAATTTTCCATCCTGCACGGCCATCACCGTGGAGGCAGCCCCGATGGAGCGAATGCAATCTCCGATTGCATAGACGCCGGCGATGCTGGTCTGAAATCCCGCATCGACCGCGATGAAGCCCTTGTTCGTATTGAGGCCCATGGTCGCCGCCATTGAAGGCTTTTTCTGTCCCACGGCTTTGACAATCTGATCGGCTGCAAGCACAAACTCCGAGCCGCCAACCGGCCGCGGCGATGGTCGCCCGGATGCGTCCGGCGCGCCTAACTCAACGCGCAAGCATTCAAGGCCGATGACAAGACCATCTTCGAGAAGCACACGCGATGGCTGGCTCAGGAAGCGAAACTCGATGCCCTCCTTGCGCGCAAAGTCGTATTCGTGTTCGTAGCAGGTCATCTCGCGATCGGTACGGCGATAGACCATGGTGACTCGCTCCGCTTCCAGTCTCTTGGCAATGGTGGCGCAGTCGACAGCCGTGTTGCCCGCGCCAATTACAAGCACGTTGCGGCCCACGTTCATGCTCGCCGGGTCAGTCTTGCTTGCTTCAATGTACTCAAGTCCATCGACGATCGCCTCTTCGCCTTCGATTCCGAGACCCGGCGTGCTGCCCAGACCAACGCTGAGCACCACAGCATCGAAGTCCTGCTGAAGTTGAGCCAACGATATATCACTTCCGAAATCGACCCCGGTCTCGATCTGCACGCCCAGCGACTCGATCATGCGGGTTTCTTCAAGAGCAACTTCGACCGGCTCGCGCAGCCCAATGATGCCGTATGTGGAAAGCCCGCCAGGCATGTCTCGTTTTTCGAAGATGGTTGCCGCATGGCCCAGCCGCGCAAGTTCACCGGCACACGAAAGTCCTGCGGGGCCGGCGCCGACGACGGCAATCGATCTGCCCGTGAGCTCGGAAGTGACTGCGGGATAGCTTCGATGCTCGCGTGCGTAGTCCATTGCGAAACGCTGCAGACGCCCGATCGCGATAGGCTTGTGGTCTGCGCCCAGCACGCAGGCTCCCTCGCACAGTTCCTGGACCGGGCATACGCGCGCGCATGTTGCGCCCAGAAGATTGGAAGCGTAAATTGCTTCCGCTGAGCCGCGCAAATTGTTGGACGCAATCTTCTTGATGAAGCGAGGAATATCGATGTGTGTGGGACAAGCATGCGTACAGGGCGCATCGTAGCAGTAGAGACATCGGTCCGCTTCAACCGCGGCGGCATACGGAGTGAGAGGCGGCAGTTGTTCGGCGAGCGCCTCGCCGATCTCCCCTTTGCCGATTTCTCCCTTACCGTTTCCCATGGAGGCCAAATCCATCCACTCGCTCCTCGCAAAAGTCTCTGGCTCCGACTGCAACGCGGTCTTCTAGGGCAGGGGATTTATCCGGTTCCGAGCTTCAGAAAGGACCCATCTACCTGTCGCAGAGTTTATATTCTAGTGCAAATCCTTCGGGAAGCAAGGGCCATGTCGCGAATCAATCCGCGACTGTGGCATGAACTGCGCGCACCTTGCGCAATGGCAGCGCGGTCGCGGATGCGCGGTATTTCTGGATTTCCGCAAGGATGGAGAGAGCGATGGTTTCCGGCGACTCCGCGCCCAAGTCAAGACCGGTTGGGGCATATAATTCGGCCAGCCAACGCTCGGCTTGCTTTGCTATTGCGCCTGCAGGCAGATTGAGCAGACGCGCCGCTTCGCCGAGAAGTTCGCGTGTACGGCGCTGCGGACCGAGGACGCCGACATAGGCCGACGGGTTCGATTGTGCCAGCAAGCACGCCAGGACTTTAGAATCCTGCTCGAAGCTGTGAGTCATTACAATTGCCGCATCATCGGATTGTAGACCGGAGAAAACCGCCACCGGCCCGTTGAGTGCAATCCGCGGGAGATCATGGATAGACAGTGTGCTCAAAGCATCCGCCTGGGGAAAACGTGCCCGCGTGACCAATTGCGTTCGCCCATCTGCCACGGAAACAAACCAGCCAAGTTCCTTTCCCAGTCGAAGCAGTGGCTGAGCATCGTCGCCGGCACCGAAGATAAACAGGCCGGGCCGGGCGGACCGGTAAACGGCCCAGACTTTCGCCACGGAATCTCCGATTGCGAATTCAGCTTCGACCGATTCACCGCCCGCCAATGCCCGCTCCGCAAGTTCCCGAAGAGAATCGATCCCGGTTCGATCCGGCGCTTCTTCATCGGAGATGTTCTCCGGCAAGTCCGGCGTTAGGCCAGCAAAGGCGCGGCGGCCGATTTGCGGACCATCGAGAACAGTTGCCACCGCCAGGGGAATACGGCGGGCAAACGCTTGCTCCAGCGCGGCCAGAAGCGGCCCGGCAGTCATTTTCCGTTCGAGAAGCAGGAAGATGACACCACCGCAGCCGGAACCGTAGGGCCGGTCGCCGTCGTCTTCAGCGGTGGAATAGCGCTGGATGGTTGGGCCATTGTCAGTGAGCCACCAGGCTCGGCTCGCCACCTGGGCCTCAAGGCAGCCACCGCTTATTGTGCCAATCCGGCGGCCATCCGCCGTGAGCATCATCAACGCGCCCGGCTTTCGATAGCTGGGGCCCTGGACTGCCACAACCGTAGCCAGCACATAGTCTGTCCCCTCGGTTTCAAGCTCTCGCCAAACGGATAGAATGCGTTCGAGGTCGGTCACTCCTCCATTATCACTGAAAACCATTCACAAATGTGAGCGAGTAGGCGGTCGCCGGGTCCACTGGTCCATGCAGGATTCCGAGACTCTTAAGCTGCGCGCAGAGGGTCTGCCAGCGCGCGGCAGTCATCTGTCCCGTTTGCGCTCTGGCGTCAGTGCCGGTAATGAAAGCGCCTTCGCGTAGCGCCCGCGCAGAATAGGCTTCTTGCGCTGGGTTCAGCGCGGGGTTGAGCTTAAGCAGAAGGGCATCGGTGGCTGTCGGGTCGGCCATATAAGCCTGCCAGCCGCGAATGCTCGCCCGTACGAACCTGGCCACCACGTCAGGGTGTTGGGCGACGAATTCTCGGGTGGTAAACGAAACCCGATACGGGTCGTAGCCGGACGAGCTGATCAGCAGCGTGCGCACCTCCGCGCCAGCCTGCTTGGCGAAAAACGGCTCGCTGGTAATGAATATCTGCTGCACATAGTCCGGCTCAGCCAGAAAGTTGGCGATTGAGAGTGTTGCTGGGACCTCGCGCACCTGGCGCAGGTTATACCGTTGCGTCACGTACTTCAGCCAAGTCGCACCGGTCTGTGCAGCAATGGTGTGGCCTTCCAAGTCTTTGAATTCGTAGATCGGCGAATTCCTGTGGACCATAACCGCCTGCGGATCGTGCTGCATGGTGGCCGACACGGCGACCAGCGGCAGCCCATTGGAATTCCACTCCAGCACCTGGTCGCTCGACCCCAGTCCGAAGTCCGCCTTGCCCGAGGCGACAAGTTGCGCCACGCTGCCGTATTGCGGCAACGGCAACAGCGTCACATCAAGCCCCTCGGCTTTGTAGTAGCCCAGCATTTGCGCGGCAAAAAAGCCGCCATGTTCCGGCTGTGGGTACCAGTCAAGTTGCAGGCGAATGGGTGTAGGGCCGGTTGCCGCTGCCGGCTGACCGCCATGGCAGCCCAAAGCCATGAATACGCTTGCAGACGCAAAGAGAAGTGCGGCCAGGGAAAAGGGATTGCGGAAACTCAACGCTGACCTCGTCGGCCGGGAAATTGGCCTGCTTGAAATGAAAGTTATCACGCCCGCGATCCCCGCCGAGAGGCCATTTCGTGGCAAGTTGTCCTGGTTTAAGTCGCTCCGGCTAGTTGGGATGCCAATTGCAAAAGCGTTTCATCAGCTCCGCGCGCGGCAGCCAGTTGCATGCCTCCGGCAGCGCATGGGATGGTCACCACGGGCACTCCGGCCAGACTAAACGGAGTGGTATAGCGCAGCAGCCGGGCGCGCGTCTTGCTGTGATCCGCACCTGCCGCCAGCCGTGCAACCGGCGTAGCAGGGAGCAGGAGAAGCTGGTGCGTAGTCAGCAGTTCGTCGATTCGCTCGCGGAAGACTTCGTGCCTTTGGCGCAGCGCGACCAGTTCATCCGCGCCGATGCTTGCGCCCCATGTGAGCCGTTCGCGGATCGACGATTCAAACCGGTCGAAATGGCCTTCATGGATGCGCGCAGCCTCCGACGCTTGGATCGGCGCAAAAATCTCGAACGAATCTGCCCACCAGCCTGTGCCGATCCGAGCCCCTCGCAAGCCGAGAGCCTTCAAATCGCGAACGGTGTCGCGCAGACTGTCTACGATCTCAGGTTCGCAATCATGAAGAAAGCCATCGTCTACAATCGCGAATCGAGTGAAGTCCTGGGGCCGTGCAGTTGGCTGTGGGGCGAACAGCCCGGCCATCAACGGCCCATCCGCGAGGTCGCGGAATAGGCAGCCCATCGTGTCGAAAGATTCGGCCAGGTGCGCTCCGCCGCGCCAGTCGCCGCGCCCAATGGAAGCGCGATAACCGGCCAGTCCGCAAAGCGCTGCTGGAGCCCTGATGGAGCCGCCCGTATCCGTGCCGATCGCGATTACCGCCGAGCCCTCCTGCACGCTGGCGGCCGCCCCTGAGGACGAACCACCCGTCAAAGCGGTCGAGTCGCGCGGTTGCAGGCAGTCGCCGAACTCCGGATTCTCGCCCGTGATCCCGTAAGCCAGAGGATGCAGATGTGTCTTGCCCGTGATCACTGCGCCCACCGCGCGCAGCCGCTCTACCAGCCAGGAATCCTGCGCCGCGTTGCCGTTTAAATCACGATAGAATTGAACACCGCAACTGGTGGGCGCGCCGGCTAGGTCAAAGCAGTCCTTCACAGAGATCGGCAGTCCCCAGAGCGCGCCACGCCCGTTGCCGAATTGTCCGTCCACACCGCGTGGCATTGCCTCAACGCGCGCCGCTTCGGCCAAAGTCCACGTGCTGTCTTGCCAAAGATAGGTATTGAGTCCGGCGTTTTGGCAGGAGCGCGCAAGAGCAAGCTCCGCGAGAACAGATGGCTGCACAACTCCATCAGCCAAGGCGGCGCGGACGGCGCGGACGGTCCGGTGGGCTGGGTCCATAGGGAGATTGTATGCGCTGAAATCAGAGGCGGCCGTCGGTGAATTTTCGCGTACGCAGCAGGTAGATGCCATGGTAATTTCGAGTATGGGAGTTGCTTCCGCTAACAAACTCAGACCGGCTGTCAGGCGGGCAACGTCGAAGCTATCCGTTGTCCCTGCTCTCGATCTGGCCCGGATGACTGCCATCGCGGCCTTCACAGCGCGCTCGATGCGCACCGCCCGTCCGCGCCCATTTGGCGCTTCCATCGTTCATTCAAAATCCGGGAAGTTGCTGCTCCGCGCGTTGAATGCGGTGGCCCAGGAATTCGATCCCAGCTCCCACGCCGAAGTCCGGGCCATCCGCAAGGCAACCAGGCGGCTCAAGAAGCTCTCCCTGGCCGGATACACCCTCTACTCCACATGCGAGCCATGCCCCATGTGCATGAGCGCTGCACTGTGGGCAGGCCTCGATCGCGTCGTCTACGGAGCCACGATTGAAGATGCAAACCGCCACTGTAATCAGATCCGCATTCCGGCAGCCGAGGTGGCTGCCCGCAGCGACATGACTTGTATCGTAGACGGCCCCTTTTTGCGCGATGAATGCTATGCTCTTTTTACTCATCCTCGCATGCTGAGGGCATTTCGCCTCTGGTCAACCCGCAAACGATAACGTGAGAGGTCCTGAATGCACAGCGGACTCGTCGCAGGATTGTCTGAAGCTGTCCCCGATCCAGCACGCGTGCTCACTGCGCCGGCCGTGGTTGATCGTCTGTCGCACGACTTCTACTGGTATTCGCCTATACTGCGCCCCATGCTGGCGGGCAAAACCGGCGACGTCGCCGTGCAGCCGGTCAGTGTGGATGAAGTGCTGGCAATTCTCCGCTTCGCCGGCAAACACGAGATCCCCGTCACCGTCCGCGGTGCAGGCACCGGCAACTATGGCCAGTGCGTTCCGCTCCAGGGCGGCATCGTTCTCGATTTTTCGTTGATGGTCAGGCTCGAAGCGATTACCCCGGATGGAGTGGCCGTTTGCCAACCCGGACTCCGTCTGGCGGTGCTGGAAACGGAGGCGCGCAAGCAAGGCTGGGAGCTGCGCATGTACCCGTCAACGCTGGCCAAGGCCACGGTCGGCGGCTTTCTGGCGGGTGGGTCCGGCGGCATCGGCTCAGTGATGCACGGCGGCCTGCGCGACTTCGATAACGTGCGCGCCTTTGAAGTCGTGACCATGGAGGAAGAGCCGCGCGTGGTACTGCATGAAGGCGCGGCTGTCCACGAGATTCTGCACGCCTGGGGCACCAACGGAGCGCTCACGCGCATTTGGTTCGCACTCGCTCCGGCCGTCGAGTGGACCCAGTTCACCGCCGCCTTCGATACCTATGAGCAGGCATTCCGGTTTACGCAAGCCATTGCCACAGATGTCGCGTGGACCAAGCGTCTCGCCACCGTCTTCGAGTGGCCCATCCCTTCCTTTTTCACTCCCATCAAGCAAGTCGTGCGCTCAGAAAAGTCTCTCGCGCTCATCATGATTGCAACAGCGCAAGCCGAAGCCTTGCGCAAAGCGGCCGAAGAGGCCAAGGGCGAAATCACTTTTGTCGGCGAATATACCGGACCGCGCACCCAGCCGCTGCTCAGCGACTATACCTGGAACCACACTACGCTCTGGGCCATGAAGGCCGACCCGGCCTACACGTATCTGCAATGTGGGTTCTCCCCGGAAAACTGTGAAGAGCAGTTCCGCCTGCTGCGCGCTCGCTACGGCCGCGAGATCCTCTTCCACATTGAATTCATGAAGAACGGCGATGGCGTTATGATCCCCGGCGCAATTCCCGTTGTGCGTTTCATCACCGAAGAGCGTCTGAACGACATGATCCACTATTGCCGCGATATCGGTGTCTTCGTCGCCAACCCGCATGTAAATTACCTTGAAGACGGGGGCCGTTTTCGCGCCGACAACATTCAGCTGCAAGCCAAGCAGAAATACGATCCGCGCGGTCTGCTGAATCCCGGCAAGATGATCAGCTTTCGCAAGGAGACAGTGAGCCGATGAAGACGTGGATTCCCGACGCGCGCAACTTTGCCTATCTCACCTGGACGCAGGTGCATGCATTGCCCCGCGAATCCACGCTGCTGGTCCTGCCGACAGCGGCCATCGAGCAACACGGCCATCATCTCCCTCTCGCGACCGACACCCTGATCAACAATCTCCTTCTCGGCAAGGCCCTCGCGCAGCTTCCTTCGGCCCTGCACATCTATGCATTGCCGCCTGTCTGCTATGGCAAGAGCAATGAGCATCTCGGTTTTCCCGGCACTCTTTCCGTGAGTGCGCAAACGTTTCTCGCCGTGGTGCGCGACCTGGGCGCGAGTATCGCTGCTAGTGGATTCAAGAAGGTGGTTCTCTACAACACGCATGGCGGCAACACATCGCTGGTTGACGTGCTGGCCCGCGATTTGCGCGCCGAATTCGGACTGCGTACCTTCTCGTTATTCGGTTCGCCCGGCGCCACGTTCGAAGGGATGAGCAATCAGGAGCGCACTTATGGCTTTCATGCCGGCGAGATCGAAACAGCGTACCTGTTGCATGCAACGCCGGAACTGGTGCATCCCGACGAGTACACATCGAATTACATCGCGCGGGTCGATGAGCCGGAGTTGCTGAAGCCGGAAGGTTCTTCGGCAAACTTCGCGTGGCTCACCAGAGACATTGCACCGAGCGGCGTAATGGGCGACCCCTCGCCCGCAACAGCGGAAAACGGTGAGCGATGGTCGAATGAAGCAGCCGCGCGCATCGCGGAGATTTTGCTGGCCATGTACAACTTTACGCCGAAGCAAGGAATTTGAAGATGGCACTGGTCGATTGCGGGAGCGGTGCACGCCTGGAGCGCGCTGTTGAATGCAGGCTCGCAGACGGAACCGCTCTCGTGTCCGATCATTACTATCCCGCGGGCGATGGCCCCTGGCCCACGCTGCTGATGCGCCAGCCCTACGGCCGCGACATCGCTTCGACAGTTGTCTATGCGCATCCGCTCTGGTTTGCGCGTCATGGCTATCACGTTGTCATCCAGGATGTGCGCGGGCGCGGCGGTTCAGAGGGAACCTTCTATCCGTTTCGCCACGAAGGCCGCGACGGCGCTGAAACCATCGCTTGGCTGCGAGCGCACCCCGCATGCAACGGCCGCATTGGCATGTACGGATTCTCCTATCAAGGAGCAACGCAGTTGCTTGCTGCCGCCGAGCAGCCGGAGGGCTTGCAGTGCATCGCTCCGCACATGACGGCCGTAGATCTCTATCACGGCTGGTTCTATCACCAAGGCGCGCTGCGCCTGAGTTCCAGCCTTGGTTGGGGCATCCAGATGCTGCGTGAAGATGCGCGCCGCCTGGGACTGCACGAGGCAAGCGACAAGCTCGAATCCGCATGGGCGAATATCCGCAATCAGACGGCTCACGTTCCATACGCGCAGCATCCGGCAATCGCCGACCCTTCGTTGCCCACTTATGTGCGCGATTGGTTTGCCCATCGCGAGCCCGGCGAATATTGGACAAGCATGGACGTTAGCACGCGACTCGATCGGATTCGCATTCCCGCGCTGCATATCGCGGGCTACTTTGATACCTATCTCGAGGGATCGATCGCTGGCTATCTCGCTCTTCGAAGCCACGCGGGCAGTGAATTCGCCCGGGAGAATCAATACCTGATAGCAGGCCCGTGGGTGCATATTCCATGGGGTGATCGCGTTGGCGATGCAAACCTCGGCGAAGCGGCAAATCTCAACACGGATGAAATCCTTCTGCGCTGGTTCGATCACTGGCTCAAGGATTCATCGAGCTTCGATCACGAACCGCGCATTCGCTATTTCTCATTAGGCCCGAATGAATGGCGAAGCGTAGAGGAGTGGTCGCCGGCGGCGCCATTTCCCTTGTATCTGCGCAGCAAAGGAAACGCAAATTCGCGCAAGGGCGATGGAATGCTCGCTCTCGAACCTCCGTGCGAAGACGAAATTCGCGATGTGTTTGTGTACGACCCTGAAGTGCCTGTAGCCGCACCGGGCGGCCCTCAGGCTTTGAGCGGTCCATTCGACCAGGCTCAGCTTGAGATGGGAAACAACCTCCTCGTCTATACGTCGGAACCGGCCGCCCGCGCGGTGGAGGTCTTCGGCCGTCCACGAATCAAGTTGCATGCAGTTACATCGGCATCTTACTCGGATTTCACCGCCAAACTCGTTCGCGTTATGTTAGTTGGCCGTGCAGAATTTCTCTCCATTGGAATCGCCCGCAGTTCATGGCTGTTTGGCAGCGCGGGCTACGCGCCGGATCGCATTCATGCCTGGGAGTTCTCACTGGAACCCGTCTCATTCGTCCTTGCGCAAGGCGAACGGCTGCGGCTCGAGATCGCAAGCTCGGCGTTTCCGCTTTACGACCGCAATCCATCCAATGCGATTCCTCCGCAGAAAGCGGACAACTGGAACTGGGCGCGAGCCACGCAGCAAATCCTGCATTCCACACGCTATCCCTCCGCGATTTACCTGCCATTCACAGGATTAGCCGCATGGTGACCGAGAACAAGGGATCTATTCCGGAAATCGCGCTCGAAGGAGTAAGCAAGCGTTTTCGCAACGCGTCCGTCGCGTTGAAAGGCATTTCGCTCACGATAGATCGCGGCGAGTTCGTGACTTTCCTCGGACCCTCCGGCTGCGGAAAATCCACGCTGCTCAAACTGGTCTCGGGATTGAGCCCGGTCAGCGAAGGCACGTTGCGCATAAACGGAATGACGCCTGAAAACGCCCGCGATCTGATTAGCTTTATCTTTCAAGATGCGACTCTGCTGCCCTGGCGCACCGTTGAGCACAATGTCGAGCTCGGATTGGAACTGGAACATGCTGCGCGTGCTGCCCGCAAGGAGCGAGTGGCCCGGATGCTGGAACTGGTAAGCCTTTCGCACGTGGCCAAGCACTATCCGCGCCAGCTCTCCGGCGGCATGAAGATGCGTGCGTCCATAGCCCGCGCGCTGGTGAGCCGTCCGCGAATTCTCCTAATGGACGAGCCCTTCGCCGCACTCGACGAAATGACACGGGACCGGCTGAATGAGGAACTGCTGCGCCTCTACAACGAGCAGAAATGGACTGTTCTTTTCGTCACTCACTCCGTTGCCGAGGCCGTCTTCCTCTCTACACGCGTTATCATTCTCGCCGCCCATCCGGGCCGCGTGGCACAGGAAATCAGCATCAATCTTCCCTGGCCGCGTACCGCCGAGACCCGCGAGTCGGAGGCCTTTGAGGAGCATGTCACGCATGCATCGCGTTTGCTGCGGGGAGTCTATCAACCATGAAGAAGCGATGGCTCGTTGTAAACAGCGTGATCGTATTCGCGTGCCTGCTTACCATCTGGTCGCGTGTTGTTGCTTTCGCGCATGTGCCGGTTTATATACTTCCAGGCCCCCGTGCGGTCGCGGACGCGATACGCGACCGCTATCCTTCGCTACTCGGTTCGCTTTGGATTACGACCGGGGAAGCCGCCGCCGGTCTTGTCGCCAGCATTATGGTGGGCGTTGCAATTGCCATGACCTTTGCGCAATGGCGCGGACTCAGGCAACTCGGATTTCCCTACACAATTCTTCTGCAGACAGTGCCCATCGTGGCGATTGCCCCGCTGATCATCAACTGGGTAGGCGCGGGCATTCTTGCTGTCAGCGTTGTCACATTTATCATTTGCCTCGCACCCATCATTGCCAACACCACTCAAGGACTTATCAGCGTGGATGAGAATCTGATCCATCTATTTCTCATGTACAAAGCAACGCCCGCGCAGATTCTTTTTAAGCTGCGCCTGCCGAATGCGCTGCCGAATCTCTTTACCGGCATCCGCATCTCCGCGGGCATCAGCGTCATTGGCGGACTAACCGGCGAATTGTTTGCCGGCTCTACGCGCGTGGGTGAAGGCGGACTTGGTTATGCCATCGTTTATGCCAACAATCAAATGGAAACTGCGTACCTGTTCGCATTGGTCTTTGCCGCCACTGTGCTTGGTTTTTCATTCTTCTTTATCGTGATGTTTCTGGAGTGGCTGACGCTGCATAACTGGCATGAGTCGAGCAGGCCGCAAATGGCGGAGTAAGGAGAGCGCTGGTGTTACGCATGGAATCGGAGGCGGGCTGGTGGCTGATCACGCATCCAGATCACGCGCACCTTGCCGGGGACTTTGCGGCCGCCTGGGGCAATGCTCAATTCCGCAGGCCTGAGCCGCGGGTCCGAGTGCTCAAGGGAATCGCCTGCCACGACGATGGGTGGGCCGCGCGCGATGCGCATCCGTGTATCACACACCAGGGGAAGCCTTCGGCGTTTTCTAGAGAACTGGTCGGCAAATACTCCGCATTTGAGGAAATCGACCTTGAAGAGTACCTGGCCGTACGCGATCGCGCTGTGCGCATCATCGCAGAAGAGGACCCGTACGCCGGCCTGCTCATCTCCAAGCATACCTACAACCTGCTCACAGCACACGCCGGCCGCTCGACCATTGCGCCCGAAGGGCTCGTATTGCTCGATTCGTTTCTCTCTCGCCAGCAGGAATACCAAGACGAATTACGTTCAGCGATAGCCAGCGACGCTTCGCTTACCGAGGCAGAAAAAGCTGAGCAGACCATTCTGGAACACTTCCGCCTGCTGCAAGCCTGCGACAATCTCTCACTCCTGGCCTGCGTTGCTTTCGCCTCGCCCGCGCATCTCTTGCATCCCTTGCCGCTCAACGGCGGAGGGACAGCAGAAGTGAAAGTGCTCCCAATTGGACCTCGTCATTTCAACCTCTCGCCCTGGCCTTTTGCAGATGCGGAGCTAAG
>Ga0302319_10001200_pt1 | contig 58222 bp, 44 predicted proteins | sample Bog_T0_2_FD_203319 | JGI IMG/M metagenome (GOLD analysis project Ga0302319, IMG submission 203319) | Peat permafrost microbial communities from Stordalen Mire near Abisko, Sweden - Bog_T0_2 | ecosystem: Environmental > Terrestrial > Soil > Wetlands > Peat | place: Sweden: Abisko, Stordalen Mire...
CTGATCCGGACCATTGTCTCTGGCGTTCCGCCGCCCCTGCCATCCTGACCCAAATTTCGCCCCGCCATCAAAAAAAGGTTCTTCACGATCCGAACCCAGACACATGAACCCATAGTGAGAACCGCTGACGACACGGGAGACGTCTTGCTCGTGACTGAGACACCCTCTTTATTGTCGACTATCAACTGATTTTCGACTTTTTTGCGATACATGAACTGGGATGGCGCACTGTAGCTCGACATCTCACATACTCCTTACGACTTGCCGAAGAGTGGGGCACAGGCGGCCGAGGCCGTAGCCAACGCTTGAAGGAAATGGCCATCTGCAAATGCCAGCACAAGATCTTCCTCGCTGTCAATACATAGGACGCCGAGCGGCTGCGGACGCAATGCCGGTGCCGCGATGGACCACGCCCCGTAATCTTCGAAAACGGGAATCGCAATCAGCGAAACTACATGGGATGGCACCAAAGCCAGCTCATACTTGGTAAAGAAGGGCAGCGCCCCGGCTGCACGCGACTTCGGAAGAAGGAGGAAGGCCGGCTCCCGTGTCCGATAAGCCTCGGGCGCGCCCACCCCCCGGAGGTCCAGCTTCAGCCGATCCTCGGAATCCTGATCCATGTTGATGCTATGGGTGACACGCATTGAGCGGTCGCCGAATCGCTGGATCATGGCGACACGAAGTCTGGTGATCGGCGGTAACGTCCTGGTGCTGCGATGGAGATTCAAAGCGTCAAGCACCCCATCATGAAATCGGACCAGTTCCGCCCTAACTTTGCCCGGCTGAATTCTCATCGTCCTCCGTAAACGTTCGGCACCACTCCGATACCCGTCCTGGTAGGCGGCTCTGGCATCATTAATACCAAGGTCAAATTTCAGAACCGATAGGGAAGATTCGAGCACAATGACATAGAGATCTTCCATATAACGCTGAATCCGCGATTGGCTTCCGTACACCGCGGCACGCGCCACCATCCCAACGTATTGTGGTAGCTCGAGACCATCTTTCAACGGCACGGCCCCATCCGCAGCGGCCACTCCGCCCGCGTCTGGTTTGGCAACTTGCTTGACCGGGCTATCGACCAGGGAGAACGCCAGCACCGGAACCCGCGGCGCCAACGGGGTGATCCGCTCGAATTCCTGCTTTTCTTCTTCGAATGCCCACACGGGCAAATTTGACACCAACCCGCCATCGGCAAAAAGAGCGGTTTTCGCACTCCCGTTATGCCTCCATGTAATCTCAACCGGCTGAAACACCAGTGGAATGGCAACGGAAGCCGCCACGGCCAAGGCAATCTCCACATCAGGCGTCTCAGGGCCAAAGATAACCATTTCCTGAGAATGGATATCTGTTGCGATAATCTTAAGCGGACAGCATTCCGGAACAATCTTGGAATCAATGTCACAAAACCTGACCCGATCAGGGAGCGGCGGTTCGGTAGTTCCATTGGTGGCACGTAACCATTCAATCTTTTGATGGATCAATTTGTTAACAATTTTTCTTATTTTTTCGGTAGAAAATACCCCTTTCGTCCTCCAGACATCTCTCACCACCGAACCAACCCCGGGAGAACGGCTTATGCCGCCCAATACCCCCAGCGCCCATGTCCAGTTAACGAATCGTCGAAGTCTTGCCTCAAAGTTTTTGACCTGAGACCATTTGTCCACGCCCAGTAAATCAAGCGGCTTGATGTTGTTAACCGAAAGAATATTGGCATTATTGTTCGGGTCAAACAGCGAATCTGCGGAATAGCCAACCGCCACCAGCGCCGCGATTACGGCTCCTGCCGAGGTTCCGGCAACGCCGATGAATTCAAAATCATTCACCTCCGCGGCTTTGAGGCCGCCGATATGCGCAATCCCTTTCGCGCCACCCCCTTCAAAAATTCCATAGGCCGGCAATTTTTGGGACATCGACCACAATCTCCTGACGGGTCTGCAAGACCATGGACGCTGCCGCAAGAAAAAATTGTATGGCTTTTTATGATAAGCTACGCTGCGCCCCAAGCACGCTCGCGGATTCGTATCAGCGCCGCCTCGCCAGATCAATATAAAAAGCAGATCGGCCACGGCAATCGGCAATCGGCAATCGGCAATCGGCAATCGGATGACTGGTCGTATGCCCGGTCGGCGGGCGCAACGGGAACCCGGCCCCAGACGCCAAAGACCGCAAGCTCCCTGGACGCTTATGACCCGGACCAGGCCAGCGCCCCCAGCCAGGCCGGCAGGTCATCGATGATGTGGTGGATGTGGGCGGTGTCCCCGGCCGCCGGCTGGCCCCAGGCCGAATCGGTGCGCAGCCAGACCGTGGTCATGCCCAGCGCCGCCGCCGGCGCCAGATTGCCGGCCATGTCCTCGACCATGCAGGCCCGCGCCGGATTCACGTCATAGCGACTCACCAGCCCGGCATAGGGCCGGGGATCGGGCTTGGGCAGAAAGCCGGCGGCGACGATGTCATGGATCGCCTCGAAGTGGCGGGCGATGCCCAGGCGCGCCATCACCCCCTCGGCGTGACGGCGCGAGGCGTTGGTGAACACCAGCTTGCGGCCGGGCAGCCGGCCCAACGCCCGGTCCAGGGCCGGATCGGGTGTGATCACCGACAGGTCGATGGCGTGGACATACTCAAGGAAGGCCAGAGGGTCCACGTCATGTTCCAGCATCAGGCCGCGCAGCGTGGTGCCATGCTCGTGAAAGAACCGCTTCTGGCGCCGTCGCGCCTCTTCCAGGGTGACGCCGAGACGGCCGGCGATGAACCCGGCCATCCGTCGCTCGATCGCCGGGAACAGATTGCTCGAAGCAGAATAAAGCGTATTGTCGAGATCAAAGATCCAGACATCCGCCGCCGCCAACCGGCACACTTCGACCGGAAGGAAAAAACCATTAGGTGTCGATGGGGTATTCGGGACATCAACCGGCATGACCCGATAATAGGACGCCACGGCCAGTGCCTGCAAGCCCGGACGGTTGCGGTCTTTGCGCCACGGCCAACCCGGTCGGTTGACAGAAATGATTTAATCTGCATTTTACCAACAAGACAGACGCGAAGTCAGGTTTCATCGTGCCGCTGCCCACCGACCCATTAACCTGCGCCGCCCCGCCGGTCCCGGCCGGACCGCTCCCGGAGGATGGGGGTGCCGAAACCTCGAGTCTGGCGGTAGTAATCACCGGCTATCCCGGGCCGGCCCTGCTGGTGTCGGAGGACGATATCGTGCTGACCGCCAACGGCCAGGCCCGGGCGCTGCTGGCCGCCGATCCGGGCTGGTGGCGGAACACCGCCTTGTGGCGCAAGGCGGCGCTGGCCGGCCTCGCCGATCAGCGGTCGACCGGCCACCGCGGGCCGGACGGACCGATGGTCTATGACTGGCTGGCCATCGGCCTGCCCCGCTCCGAACTGCTGGTGCTCGGCCGCGACGTCACCCTGGAACGACGGTTGCAGCAAACCCTTACCGAATCCCGCCAGCGTTACAAGGACCTGGTGGAAGCCTCTTCGGATTTTGCCTGGGAAACCGATCGTGACGGGCGCTTCGTGTTCGTCTCCCGGCGCGGCGCCCTGGGATTCGCCGCCGAAGCCCTGATCGGCCGGCATCCCCGCACGCTGGTCCATGACGACGACTCCGAGATGCCACTGGCCTTCGAGTCGCGCCGCCCCATCGACCGCATCGAGTTGTGGGTCCATAAGGCCGACCGCAGCCTCGCCTGCCTGCAAACCTCGGTCAAGCCGCTGATCGACGGCGACGGGCTGTGGCAGGGCGCACGGGGGGTCTGCCGGGACATCACCGAACAGGTGATGCGCAGCGCCGAGTTGAGCCGGATTCGCAATCGGGAATCCGTTCTCAATCACATCGTACACACGCTTCGCGACCAGGTGGACGCCGCCAAGGCGCTGGAGGTCGCGGCCTACGAGACCACCCGGGCACTTGAGGCGATCGGCTGCGCCATCCACCACATCGACGACGACCACAGTCCCTCCCTGGCTGCGGCCTTTGGCGATGCCATGAACGGCCGGCTGGCGGGCGGCCGGCTCTCGGAGCTGCTTGACGCAGTCGCCGCGACCGAGGCGCCGATCGAGCGAATCATGGGCGACCTGTCCGTGCTCGCCTGTCGCACCCGTTTTCGCCAGGAGGTCAACGGCACCGTGTGCGTGTGGCGCGCCGCCACCGCCCCGCCGTGGGACGAAGACGCCCGCCTGCTGATCGAGGGCGTCGCCGACCGTATCGGGATTACCCACGCCCACCTCGCGTATCAGGAGAGATTGCGCCATCTTTCCGAGCGTGACAGCCTGACCGGCCTGTTCAATCGCCGCACGTTTCTGGAGCGCCTGGAAGAAATGCTGACATGGCGCGATTTCGGCACCTCATCGCTGCTGTACATCGACCTTGACAACTTCAAGGCGGTAAACGATCAGCACGGCCACCACCAGGGCGACGAGGTGCTGCGGGCGGTGGCGGCGCTGATCGATGGCGGCATCCGGCCCGGCGACCTGGCCGGCCGCATGGGCGGTGACGAGTTCGTGCTGTGGCTCGCCCGCACCGACGAACGGACCGCCATCGCGGTGGTCCGGCGCCTGCTGGCCGGCATCGAAAAGGCGCAATCATTGTCGGCGGACCCGGACCATCCACTTGGTCTGTCCATCGGCATCGCCGTCCACGCCCCCGGCCGGGGAGAAACCGCCGCGGCCTTGATCGAGAGAGCCGACGCCGCCATGTACCGGGCCAAGATGCAGGGCAAAGGCGGCTACCGGTTGGCCTCCGCCCACGGCGACGCCGACCCGCCGCTCGAAGAGAGCCCGCCATGACCTGGCCCAACCCAGAAGACGCCATCGACTACGAAACCGCCAAGACCATGGCGCGCAGCGCCGACCGCACCGTGCGCCAGCGACTGGCCGCCCGAGACGACGTCCGGCCGGAATTGCTCTATTTTCTGGCCACCGACCACGCGGCCGAGGTCCGGCGGGAAATCGCCGCCAATACCCGGACCCCGCGCAAGGCCGACCTGTTGCTGGCCGGCGACAGCGACACCCATGTCCGCACCGGGCTGGCGCGCAAGATCGCCCGGCTGGCCCCCGATCTGCCGCCCGAACGGCTGGACCAGATCGAACGCATGACCCTGGACATCCTGGAGACGCTGGCGCGCGACCAGGCCACCGAGGTCCGGCGGATTCTGGCCGACGAACTCAAGGACGTGGCCACCGCACCGGCCACGGTGATCAACCTGCTGGCCCGTGACGTGGAACTCAACGTCTGCGGGCCGGTGCTGCGGAACTCGCCGATCCTTTCGGACGAGGACCTGCTGGAGATCATCTTTGGCCAGTCGCCCGACGGCGCCCTGTCGGCCATCGCCGAGCGCGCCAATGTCGGCGTGGCGGTGGTGGACGCCATCGCCGCCAGCAACGACGCCGGCGCCATCGCGGTGCTGCTGGTCAACCCCAGCGCCCAGATTCGGGAGGAGACCCTCGACCGGATCATCGACCGCGCCACCCAGAACGAGCCGTGGCACGGTCCGCTGGTCCGGCGGCCCAAATTGCCGGCGCGGGCCGCGGCGCGACTCGCCGCTTTCGTCGCCGATTCCCTGCTCCAGGTGCTTCAGGCGCGTACCGATCTCGGGCTGGACGCCGCCCGTCAGGTCGCCGAAAGCGTCCGCCACCGCCTGATACGCCAGCCCCCGCTCCCGGCCGGCGGCATCGCGGTTCCGGCGCCGGCCCCGGTCGGGGCCGGCGAGGTCGACCCGCCCTGGGTCACCGCCGCCGCCGTTCCCCGACCGCCGCCGCCCATGGCCGGACCGGTCGACCCGCCCTGGGCCCAGGCGGCCGAACCGGCCGCCGCGGCGGAGCCGGCGGCAAAACCCGGAGCCGGCGGCAAGGCCGAAGAGAAGGCCGCGGAGCGACCGGCCGACCGGGTGGCCCGCCTGCACGCCGAAGGCCGGCTCGACGAAGCGGTGATCGCCGCCGCCCTGTCCGAAGGCGACCGCCCGTTCGTGACCGCGGCGTTGGCCAGGTTGCTCGGCACCCCGGTTACCACCGTCGACCGGGTGCTGGCCACCCACGCCGCCCGGCCGGTCACGGCCCTGGTCTGGCGCGCCGGCCTGTCCATGCGGATGGCCCGTCAGATACAATTGCGGCTGGCGCAGATTCCGCCCAAGGACACCCTGAACGCCCGCAACGGCACCGACTACCCGCTGGCCGAACGCGATATGATCTGGCAACTGGAGTTTTTCGGCATCACCTCGTGACCATACCCCTTTTACGTCAAGGATGCCCGCCGATGGCGAATTTTTTCCCGGCCCGCCGGCCCATGGTCCCGCCGACCCTGGCGCTGGTCCTGCTGCTGGCCCTGGTGCTGTTTGCCGTCACCCCGGTCCGGGCTGCGGACGCCGACGGTCTCGCCCCACCCCCCGACCCGCGCCTTCTCGCGGACATCGAACGGGTGTTTACCGAGGCCCGGTCGGCCCTGGCCGCCGGCAACGGCATCGCGGTGCTGCCGCTGCTGTCCCGCGACAGCCGTTCGCGCCTCGAAGCGATCCGCACCGCCGCCCGCGCCGGCGCCGCCGCCGGCCTGACCCGGTTCAGCCCGGCGGAAAAGATTGCAGTGCTGTCCCTGCAACGATTCCTGACCCCGGCCGAACTCCGGCGCTGGACCACCCCCGACCTGATCAATCACGCGCTGGCCGCGCACTGGCTCAGCCCGGCCACCATCGCCGAAAGCAGCCTCGGCAAGCTCACCCTCGACGGCCCCCGGGCCAGCGCGCCCTTGCTGCTCAAGGGCAAACCCAGCCTGGTCAGCGCCACCTTCGTGCGCGACGGCGGCCAGTGGCGCATCGATCTTGGCCGGACCGTGGGTGTGGCCGACTCGCTGCTCCGCGCCTTCGCCGCCATCGCCGGACGCAGCGAGGACGCCTATGTCACCGAACTGGTCGGCCGCCTGCACCCGCCGGCACGATGACCGGCGACGGCAGCGGCCTTTGACCGCCCCGCGGCCGGAGGCCGGTTCCGACACGCCGATTGCCGCGGCCCGGCGCCTGACTGTTGATTTTTCCGGCGGAAAACTTCTAGCTACCGCCCCAGCCATTTCCAACCGAAGGCGCCCCCGATGTCGGACTCCACCGTCAAATACCTGTTGCCCGAAACCGATCTGCCGGTCGACTGGTACAACATCGTGGCCGACCTGCCGGTGCCGCCGCCGCCGGTGCTGCACCCGGGAACCCTGAAGCCGGTCGGTCCGGCCGATCTCGCGCCACTGTTCCCCGAGACCCTGATCCTTCAGGAGGTCGCGACCGGGCGGCGCATCGAAATTCCCGGTCCGGTCCGCGACATCTACCGGCTGTGGCGGCCGACGCCGCTTTATCGCGCCCGCCGGCTCGAACGGGCGCTCGATACTCCGGCGCGGATTTTCTACAAATATGAGGGCGTGAGCCCGGCCGGCAGCCACAAGCCGAACACCGCGATCCCCCAGGCCTTCTACAACAAGGAGGCCGGAACCCGGCGCATCGCCACCGAGACCGGTGCCGGCCAATGGGGCTCGTCGCTGGCGCTGGCCGGCTCGCTTTTCGACCTGGAGATCGAGGTCTTCATGGTCAAGGTCAGCTACCACCAGAAGCCCTACCGCCGGGCGCTGATGGAGAGCTACGGCGCCCGCTGTGTCGCGAGCCCGTCCCCTGAAACCGCTGCCGGCCGGGCCATCCTGGCCGCCGACCCCGAAAGCCGTGGCTCGCTCGGCATCGCCATTTCCGAGGCGGTGGAGGTGGCGGCCAGCCGCGACGACACCAAATACGCGCTGGGCAGCGTGCTGAACCATGTACTGCTGCACCAGACGGTGATCGGCGAGGAGGCCATCGCCCAGATGGCCATGGCCGATGCCTACCCCGACGTCATCATCGGCTGCACCGGCGGCGGCTCCAACTTCGCCGGCATCGCCTTCCCGTTTCTCGGGGCCAAACTCCGGGGCGGTCCCGATGTCCGAATCGTGGCGGTGGAACCGGCGGCCTGCCCCAGCCTGACCCGGGGCCGCTACGCCTACGATTTCGGCGACACCGCCGGCCTTACGCCGCTGACCAAGATGCACACCCTGGGCTCGGCCTTCGTGCCCCCGGGCTTCCATGCCGGCGGCCTGCGTTACCACGGCATGGCGCCGCTGGTGAGTCACGTCAAGGAACTGGGGCTGATCGAGGCGGTGGCCTACCGGCAGACCGAGGTGTTCGCGGCCGGCGTCCAGTTCGCCCGCGCCGAGGGCATCGTCCCCGCCCCGGAGGCCAATCACGCGGTCAAGGGCGCCATCGACGAGGCGTTAAGGTGCAAGGCCGAAGGCCAGGCCCGGACCATTCTGTTCAATCTGTGCGGTCATGGCCACTTTGACATGCAGGCTTATACCGATTATTTTGCCGGAAACCTCGAAGACCGCGCCTATGCCGAAAGCGATCTGACCCTGTCGCTGGCCGGATTGCCGAGAGTGGCCGACTGAATATCCTAATTTAGGGAGCTTGGTACCACCATGGCGCGTCTCGGCATCGATCTTGGCGGCACCAAGACCGAGGGGATCGTGCTGGATGACCAGGGCCGGGAGCTGGCCCGCCGCCGGGTGGCGACGCCCCGGGGCGACTATGACGCCACCCTCGCCACCATCGTCCAACTGGTGGCGACCCTGGAACACCAGGCCGGAACCGGTGGCGGGGCCAGCATCGGGGTCGGCATTCCCGGAGCCCTGTCGCCCGCCACCGGCCTGGTCAAGAACGCCAACTCCACCTGGCTGATCGGCCGGCCCTTTGACCGGGATCTGGCGGCGGCGCTGGGCCGGCCGGTCCGTGTGGCCAATGACGCCAACTGTCTCGCGGTTTCCGAGGCCACCGACGGCGCCGGCGCCGGGGCTGCGGTGGTGTTCGCGATCGTCCTCGGTACCGGTTGCGGCGGCGGCATCGTGGCCCATCACCGGGGACTCACCGGGGCCAATGCCATTGCCGGGGAATGGGGCCACAGCCCGCTGCCCTGGCCCGCCGACGACGAGCGCCCGGGGCCGCCCTGTTACTGCGGGCGGCGGGGTTGCCTGGAAACCTGGGTCTCGGGAACCGGCCTTGCCGCCGACCACGCCCGCGTCACCGGCCAGACCCTGGACGCCGCCACCATCGCCGCCGGCGCCGCGGCGGGCGACCCGGCGGCGCGCGCCACTCTTGCCCGCCATCACCGGCGGCTGGCGCGCGGTCTGGCGGTGGTGGTCAATCTGCTGGACCCCGACGTGATCGTGGTCGGCGGCGGCCTGTCCCGGCTCGACAGCCTCTATCGGGAACTGCCCGGACTGCTGGGCGAGTGGTGCTTTTCCGATACCCTCACCACCCCGATCCGTCCGGCCCGGCATGGCGACTCCAGCGGCGTGCGCGGCGCCGCCTGGCTGTGGCCGCCGGGCGAAACCGCCACCCCCGCACCGGGAGCGTCCTGATGACCGGACATCTGATCACCGTCCTTGGCCAGCGCCTGGAGTACCGCTGGATCGGCGGCCTTGCCCCCCACGCGCCGCCGCTGGTGTTCCTGCACGAGGGGCTGGGCTCGGTCAGCCTGTGGCGCGACTTTCCCGACCGGTTGGTCGAGGCCACCGGTTGTCCGGCCCTGGTTTATTCCCGCCGCGGCCTCGGTGCCTCGGAGCCGCTGACCCCACCCTATCGCCGGCCCAGCAACTACCTCCACGTCGAAGCCCTGGAGGTGCTGCCCCGGGTGCTCGATCATTTCGGCATCCACCGGCCGATCCTGTTCGGCCACAGCGACGGCGCCACCATTGCCCTGATCCATGCCGGCGGCGCCGGTCGGCCGGTGGCCGCCGCCATCGTCGAGGCGCCCCATGTCATCGTCGAGCCCGAGACCCTGACCGCCATCCGCGCCACCGTCGAGGCGTGGCACACCACCGACCTGCCCCGTAAACTGGCCCGCCACCACCATCACCCCGAAGGAACCTTTCTGGGGTGGGCCGAAGCCTGGCTGCATCCCGAGTTCCACGATCTTGATGTCAGGAACCTGCTGCCCGGCATCTCGTGCCCGGTGCTGGTGATCCAGGGCGAAGACGACGAATACGGGACCCTGGCCCAGGTCGACACCGTGGTCGGCCGGACCTCGGGACCGGTGGACTCCCTGATTCTCCCGCAATGTGGCCATTCGCCCCATCGCGACCGGCCGACCGCGGTGCTGGACGCCACCCTGACCTTTCTCGACCGCCACCTGCCGCGGCACGCCGACTGACCCGCGGGCGGCTTCGCGCCATGGGCGCCGGGAGATACGACAGATCGTTGAAATAATCGGGATTTTGTGGGCTCTGCCCACACCCGCAAAGGGCCGGGCGGCCCTTTGAGGCCATGACGTGAATGAGGTCAAGGAGGCGAGCCTCCTTCGCGGGTGCAAGGCAGCGCCCTGAAAAATCAAGGCAATCTGCTCACCATCACCGCCCATATCGTCTTCCCGACATGGGCCGACCTTGTTGCCGCAGGCGCCGACGCCAATGCCCGAACGCCCTGAAAAAGAACGCTCCGGCCGGCCAATGAGAATTGCTGCCCGCCCTTCCGACGCCCCGCCACGCGCGTCGTTGCCCGTACAGAGTCCCGCCCGCTAAAAGTCCTTGATTCGGAGCGACGGGTTGGTTACCTCTGTCGCGGTTCGCGGTCCCCATCGTCTAGAGGCCTAGGACACCGCCCTTTCACGGCGGTAACACGAGTTCGAATCTCGTTGGGGACGCCATTGCCGCATGCGTCCGCGCGCCGAAAGGATGGTGCGGTATGCGAGGTGGATGCGAAATGGCTGCACAGACGCTTGGACAAAATTACGAGGAATTTATGTGCTCGGCTGCGCCTGCGGCGAAGTCGGTTGCCGGCCTTTGGTGTGCAAGGTTGAGGTTACGGACGCAAATGTGACCTGGAATGGTTTCCGGCAACCCTTTCGCCCGAAGCACAGCTATTCCCGGTTCGGGCCCTTTGTTTTCGCCACAGCCGATTACCTGATCGCGGTACACGAACTCTCGGCGAAGATATCGCCTGAGCCGTGATGTCGACGGCGGCAAAAACTCCGTGGCAGGCTACGGCATCCCGGGTTCAGAGCCGCCGCTTCCCGGCTCGCCCATCCCGCGGGTCTGTCCCGGGAAATCTCGACGATGGTCTGCCGGGATTGGTCCGTATCCACAGGATACGCCATTGGAGCAGCCGGAGTACCTCAAGGCCGGTGAAATTCCGGCCGGTCGGACGTGCGGACACTGCACGGCGCCGAATCCCGCCGTCTCCATTGGCCCCCAATCGCTCCGACCCGTTTGCCTTACCGGGATGCGTCGGCGCCGCATCGGAAGATCGACGGGGACTCGCCACCCGACGACGAATGCGTTATTCCCGCTTGATGGCTGTCCCGGCTTCCAAGCCCTTGACAGGCGGCCGGAGCCGACTCTCGCTCGAATCAAGGTTGCCGCCCCGGGCAGGACGGTGTTACGCTATGGACTCTGCGGCAAGTCTGGGGACGAACTCCGTGTCCATCAAGATCGACGGGCCGGGCGCGCTTCGCGGCGGCCCGGTCAAGCGTAGCGGGCGCAGCGACGGCAGCGGTTCGGGCACGTTCTCCCGGATGGTTGGCGAGGACGCCACGAATGTCGCCGGCGTCAGCTCGGCCAACCCGGTTACGGCGGTCGAGAGCCTGTGGGCGTTACAGGAGGTCGACGATGCCGCCGCACGGGAGTCGAAGGGCAAGCGGCGGGCACTCGACCTGCTCGACACCCTGGATGAGTTGCGCCACGGTTTGCTGATCGGCACCATTCCGCGGGAGAAACTTTCGTCCCTGAGCCGGATGATCCAGAGCCGACGCGCGCACGTCGACGATCCGAAGCTGGCGGCGCTGCTCGACGAAATCGATTTGCGCGCCCAGGTTGAACTGGCCAAGTTCCACCCGTAACGGAACGCCCATGGCGAACGGGGGAGCCGCCGCCGCCGGCCCCGGCGGACCGGTCCGCGCTGTTATCGGCTGAGCCGGTTGCGCAGTTGCTGGATAATCAGCGCCGTCTGATGCAGCATGGGGTCGCTGCCGGCCATGGCCATGAAGGTTTCGAGGGCGGTAATGGCGGCCGGGATGTTGCCCAGATGCGCCCGCAGCAGGCCGGTCTCGCGCCACAGCGCCGGCTCCTGGGGGGCGAACAGCAGCATGTCATCCAGCGTTTCCAGCGCCCTGGCCACCTGGCCGTTGCGCAGGTGGCGCAGCTTGATGTTGTTCTGGAGCCGGAGCAGGATCGACCGGTTATCCACCGGCGCGTAATGCTCCGGTTCCAGCTCCGCGGCGGCGCCGGCCGTCGCCTTGAGCAGATCCCGCAGGTCGACGGCACTGCATTCCAGGCCGCGGCGAAACGGATCGATGATGATCCGCTCCCCCGCCGCCTCCAGCCGGACCAGAAAATGGCCGGGAAAGTTCAACCCGACCATGTCCCAGCCGCGAATCCGGGCAACATGGAGGAACAGGATGCCGAGCGCCACCGGCAGGCCGCGCCGGCGGTCGATCACGCTCATCAGATTGGCGTTCTGCAAATCCTCATAGGTCTGGGTGTCCCCTTGGTAACCGTAGCGGTTGACCAGGGTTTCGCGCAGCGCCGCGGTCCGCGCCGCCACATGGTCGTCGAACCCGGCGTGGCGCGCCGCGACATCCTCGGCAAGTTGGCCCAGATGACGGCGGTAGCTGTCGAGATCGCCGCTGGGCCGGTCAAGCACCGCCAGCATCAGAGCGGCTTCGGCCAGCTCGATCTGACTGTCGGCCTGCTGACCGACCTGACGGAGGAATTCCCGGGCTTCCGGACGACTGGGCAAGGCTGGTGCGCTCGTACTGGCGGTTACTGACGGTTACTGACGGTCGGAACGGTGGCGCTTCGTGATCCGCGGCTCTCGACGATACGGCCGCTCTCAACTGATGCAGATGACGTAGACCAGGAAGCCGGCTCTTGTCGACGCTCTCTTCACCGGCCGTTCCGTAAACCGCGGCCGGTGCCATCGGCCCCCGAATGGCGCTCACGGCCGCCAGGCATCGACCAGATGGCGGGGCCAGCGCCATGGGCTGACCAGCATCACATCGAAGCGCACCGCAAGACCCGACAGTTCGGGATGCCGGGAAAGGAAGACCGTCGCCGCCCGGACCAGCCGCTGGCTCTGACGCCCCGAGAGCGCCGCGGCCGCGACCCCGGGATCCCGCCGGGCCTTGACCTCGACGATGGCCAGGATGCCGCCCCGTTGCGCCACAATGTCGATCTCGCCCAGCGGCGTCCGCTCTCGAGCCGCCAACACCCGGTATCCGGCCAGCCGCAGCGCCAGCCGGCACACCGCCTCGGCGTACCGGCCAAAACGCTCGGCGGCACCCCGGGCCGTTCTACCGGTCGCCGCCGCCCCCGTCGTCGTCTTCCTCATCATCTCCGGTATCCTCTCCCCCATGGCCCGCGGTGTCCGGCCCGGTTCCGGGTGCGGTGGCGCCGACCAGCGCCAGCGCCCGGGCATAAACCTCGCGCCGGGGCCAGCCGCTCAGTCGCGCCACCTCGGCCACCGCATCCTTGAGACTGGCCCCGGCCAGGGCCTGGCCGAGCGCGCCGTCGATACCGGCCGGGTCGAACACCGCCCCGGCCCCGGCCGCGGCGGGCGGTCCGATCACCACCACCACCTCGCCCTTGGGCGGACCGGCCACGACATAATGCGCGGCCAGTTCGGGCAGCGACCCGCGTCGGACCTCTTCGAACCGCTTGGTCAGTTCACGCGCCACCGCCGCCGGCCGCGGCCCCAGCACCGTCGCCAGATCACCCAGGAGCGCCGCCAGCCGTTGCGCCGATTCGTAGCACACCAAAGTCGCCGGCACCGCCGCCACCTCCTCGATGGCGGCCCGCCGGGCCGTGGCCCGGGCCGGCAGAAAGCCGCAGAACAGGAAGCGGTCAGGGGGCAGCGCCGAAAGCTGGAGCGCGGTCAGCACGGCGCTGGCGCCGGGCAGCGCCGTCACCGCGAACCCCGCCTCCACCGCCGCCAGGACCAGCTTGTAGCCGGGATCCGAAACCAGCGGCGTACCGGCGTCGCTGACCAGCGCCACCACCGCGCCCTCGGCCAGCCGGGCCAGCAGGCGCGGCCGCATCTGAGCGGCGTTGTGTTCGTGATAGGAAATCATCGGCGTCCGAATATCGTAGCGATTCAAGAGCTTGGCCGTAACCCGGGTGTCCTCGCAGGCGATCACCGCGGCGGCCCGCAGCAGCTCCAGCGCCCGTATCGTGATGTCGCCGGTGTTGCCGATCGGCGTCGCCACAAGATAAAGCCCAGCAGCGGGTTTACAGGACGGCCCGCGGTCGCTACCCTCTGGTGGGTACTTGGTCTGTTCAGGCATGGAGACCGTCGGTGGCAGGTTTTGCGAAGAGCGCGGCATGGCTCGGAAGAGCGGCACCCCAGCGGATGGCGATTCTGGCCATCCTCGTGGCCCTCGCGGCCTGCGCCAGCCCCAATCTCACTCATCCGGTCCCGCCCGCGCCGACGGTACCGGCAGAAACCGGTCTGCCGCAAGCCCCGCCTGCCCTGCCGACCAGGCCCGTGACCGAAACGCCCCTGGAGCCGCAGAGTCAGGTCCCGGTGTCCACCGGCCCGCTCAAGATCGGCCTGCTGTTGCCGCTTTCCGGCAACGGCGCCGCCGTCGGCACCGAAATGCTCAACGCCGCGCAGATGGCGTTGTTCGATTTGGGCGAGGATCGCTTTCAGTTGCTGCCGCGCGACACCAAGGGGTCCCCGGCCGAAGCCGCCGAAGCCACCCGCCGGCTGATCTCCGGTGGCGCCCGACTGGTGCTGGGACCGCTGTTCAGCACCGAAGTCACCGCGGTCAAGCCGGTGGCGCAGGCCGCCGGCGTCAACGTCCTGGCCTTTTCCAACGACTGGACCCGCGCCGGTGACGGCATCTACATCATCGGTCTGGTTCCGGCCGATCAGGTGGCGCGGATCGTCGGCTTCACCCAGATGCGCGGGCTGGCCCGGCTGGCGGTGCTGGCGCCCCGCGACCCTTACGGCGACGCGGTGGTGGCGGCGGTGCGCGAGACCGCCCGGCGGGTCGGCGTCACCGTCACCCGCGAGGAACGCTATGGCAAAAACAACGCCGAAATGGCGACCGCGGTCACCCGGCTGGCCAGCGCCTCGCCGCTGGAGGACGAAAAGCGCCAGCTCGCCGGCCGCACCGACGAGGCGTCGCGGGCGGCACTGGCCCGGCTTGAGGCCCAGCCGGCACCCGCCGACAGCAGTTTCGACGCCCTGCTGATCGCCGAGGGCGGTGACCGGCTCAAGGCGCTGGTGCCGATGCTGGCCGCTCACGGTATCGACAGTGCCCATGTCCGCCTGCTCGGTACCGGGTTGTGGGACGATCCCGCCATCGGCCGGCTGCCGGGCCTTGCCGGCGCCTGGTACGCGGCACCGGCCCCGGAAACCCGCGCCGATTTCGAAAGCCGGTTCGAGGCGCTCTACCATCACCGGCCGCAACGGCTGGCCACGCTGGCCTACGACGCCACCGCACTGGCCGCGGTGCTGGCCAAGTCTCCCGCCACCTCCGGCTTTGGCGCCGCGGCATTGACCAACCCCAGCGGCTTCGCCGGAATCGACGGCATCTTCCGCCTGCGCAACGACGGCCTGGTGGAACGGGGACTCGCGGTCATCGAAATCGGCCCTGACGGTCCCCGGGTGATCGATCAGGCGCCGGCCAGCTTCGAGGCGCTGACCAACTGATCGCTGTGACCGACGAAAAGGGGGGCTTTGCCCCCTTGCCCCCGACCAGGGCGTTGCCCTGGACCCACCAAAGGCCCGTTGCCCTGGACCCACCAAAGGCCGGGGGCCTTTGGAAACCGGAACCTTGGAGCATTATGGGGCCGGGGGCGGCGGACCGTAGAGACGCTCCGGCGGGGTTTCCACCGGCAGGATGGTGGTGAAGCCGTCGCGCCCCCAGCTCCGGTAGAAGCAGGAGCGGCGCCCGGTGTGGCAGGCCACGCCGTCCTGCTCGACCACCAGCAGCACGGTATCGCCGTCGCAGTCGATCCGCAGTTCCTTGAGCCGCTGGCTCTGGCCCGAGATCTCGCCCTTGCGCCAGAGGGCGCGGCGCGAGCGTGACCAGTAGCAGACGCGGCCGGTGGTCACGGTTTCCACCAGCGCGTCACGGTTCATCCAGGCCATCATCAGGACTTCGCCGGTTCCCCATTGCTGGGCGATGGCCGGCACCAGGCCGTCCTCGTTGAAGCAGACCGCTGCCAGCAGCGGCGCAGGCTCGGGTCGCTGGTCGGACATGGCGGTTGGCCTCCCTGACCTCAGGACATCATGGGTTCAAAGGGCCGACCGGCCCTTTGCGGGTATGGGCAGCGCCCACAGACTCGTTTTCCTTCGGCTCTTCGCCCTCGTCCAGTGCCGCCCGCAGCCGCCCGAAGCCCCGGTCAAGATCGGCGATCAGGTCGTCGATGTCCTCGAGTCCGGCGTGAAAGCGGATCAGCGGTCCCGGGGCATCCCAGCGGGTGGCGGAGCGGTGTCGGCGCGGATGGACCGGCAGCACCAGGCTTTCGAAACCACCCCAACTGTAGCCGATCCCGAACAAGTCCAGCGGGTCGAGCAGTGCGGCGACCGCACGCCTGGAGCAAGGCCGGAATTGCACCGCGAACAGGCCGCTGGCCCCGCCGAAGTCCCGCCGCCACAGGCCATGGCCGGGATCCTCGGGGCGGGCCGGATACAGCACCCGCTCCACCTCGGGCTGGACCGAGAACCAGTCGGCCAGCGCCAGCGCGGCCTGGCCATGGCGCCGGAGCCGCACCGCGAGCGTGCGCAAGCCGCGCAGGCCGAGATAGACATCGTCGGGACCGGCACAGGTGCCGAAGCGGACCGCGGCGCGTTTGACCGGTTCCCAGGCCGCTTCGGTGCAGACCATCAGGCCCAGCATGGCGTCGGAATGGCCGACGATGTACTTGGTGGCGGCATGAATCGAGACGTCGACGCCATGATCGAAGGGCCGGAAATACAGGGGCGTGGCCCAGGTGTTGTCCATCAGCACCACCGCCCCGGCGGCCCTGGCGGCGGCGGCGATGGCCGGAACGTCCTGGACCTCGAAGGTCAGGGAGCCCGGCGATTCCAGATAGACCACCCGGGTCTCGGGACGGATCAAAGCGGCGATGCCGGCGCCGATCAGCGGATCGTAATACTCGACGGCGACGCCGAACCGGGCCAGCACCTCGGAACAGAACCGTCGGGTCGGGCCGTAGGCGCTGTCCGTGACCAGGATGTGGTCGCCGGCCTTGGTGAAGGCGGTCAGCGCGGTGGCGATGGCCGCCAGCCCCGAGGCCGCGGTCACCGCCCGGAAACCCCCTTCCAGTTCCGCCACCGCCTGTTCCAGGGCCTGGGAGGTGGGCGTGCCCATCCGGCCGTAATTGATGGTCTCGAACGGCGTGGCATCGGCGGCCTCCAGCGCCGCGACGCTGGGGAACAGCACGGTGGAGGCGTGATAGACCGGCGGGTTGACGATGCCGTGGTGATCGAACGGCGCAGTGCCGGCATGGGTCAGAATGGTTTCGGGCCGGGCATCGGTCATGTCGGGGCCTTCTTGACGAACAGCGGGGAATCCGGTGGCCGATCGGGGCTCAGTGCAGCCCTTTGTCGTTCAGGAACCGGCTGTATTTCTGATCGGTGCCCTGGATATGCCGGACCAGCCAGTTCTTGAGGAAGGTCATGACCTCCATGCTGAGCATTGCCGAGGCGCCGGCATGGTACTTGCGCTGGATGTCGATCACCTGGCGGGTCAATGCCTCGTGTTCCTTGTGATGACTTTCCAGATCGGGGTATCCGTACTGCTTCAGGGCGGCTTCCTCGCCCACGAAGTGATTGCGGGTATAGGCGATCAGTTCATCAAGGGTTTGGCCCAGGGCTTCCCGGCCGCGACCGGCCTGCACCGCTTCGAACAGCGCGTTGATCAACGACACCAGCTTTTTGTGTTCGTCGTCGAACCGGGCCACGCCAACGCTCAGACGTTCGGTCCATTCCATGAGAGGCATCGACCTGTTCCTTTCCCTGATCCCTGACGGCGTCGGGCGCCATCCTAGCAGGCACGGGCCGCCAAACGTCAAGGGTTCAAAGGGTCGCCGGCCCTTTGCGGGTGTGGGCAGAGCCCACAAGAATCCTGGATGATTCCCGGATGCATCCCGCCCCCGCCCCGGCTATGCTTCGGCTCCCGTGCCAGCCCCGAGCCGGAAAGGAAGCGAAGCCCGATGAACGAAGGTCAGACCACCGCGGCCGGACGGCGGTTCCGGCGCAAGCTCGACCTGGCCCACGGCCTGATCGACCTCACCCACGGCAGCGGCGGCATGGCCACCACCCAACTGGTCCGGGAGTTGTTCGCCGCGGCTTTCGACAATCCATGGCTGGCCCAGGGCAACGACCAGGCGGTGCTGCCGCGGCCCGAGGGGGCGCTGGTTCTGACCACCGACAGCTATGTGGTGTCGCCGTTGTTCTTCCCCGGCGGCGACATCGGCTCGCTGGCGGTTCACGGCACGGTCAATGACCTGGCCATGGCCGGCGCCCGGCCGCTTTACCTGACCGCCGGCTTCATTCTCGAGGAAGGTCTGGCGCTGGCCGAGTTGAGCCGGGTGGTCGACAGCATGGCGGCGGCGGCGCGGGCGGCGGGCGTGGCGGTGGTCAGCGGCGATACCAAGGTGGTGGAACGCGGCAAGGCCGACCGGGTGTTCATCAACACCGCCGGCGTCGGGGTGGCCCGGCCCGGGGTGGCGCCCTCGGGCGACCGGGCACGGCCGGGAGACGTGATCCTGGTCAGCGGCACCATCGGCGACCACGGGGTGGCCATCATGTCGTGCCGGGAGAACCTGACCTTTGAAACCACCATCCTTTCCGACAGCGCGGCGCTGCACGGGCTCGTGGCGGCGATGGTGGCGGCGGTTCCCGATGTCCATTGCCTGCGCGACCCGACCCGGGGCGGCCTCGCCACCACCTTGAACGAAATCGCCCACCAGTCCGGCGTCGGCATGCTGATCCGGGAAAGCGACGTCCCGGTGCGCCCGCAGGTGGCGGCGGCCTGCGAACTGCTCGGCCTGGACCCGCTCTACGTGGCCAACGAGGGCAAGCTGGTGGCCATCGCGGCGCCCGAGGCGGCGCAACCCCTGCTGGCGGCGCTACGCGCCCATCCCCTGGGCCGGGATGCCGCGGCGATCGGCACGGTTCAGGCCGACCCCCATCATTTCGTCCAGATGCAGACCGCCTTTGGCGGCCGGCGGATCGTCGACTGGCTTTCGGGCGAACAACTCCCGCGCATCTGCTGAGGCCGGCGGCTCAGCCGGCGCGTTCCGGGGCGCCCCGGGCCGCCCGGAGTTGTTCCACCATCGCCGCGAACCGGGCCATGTCGACATGGCCCGGTGCGAACTCGCCGTGAAGGTCCCGGTCCTTGCACGCCGAGAACAGGAAGCGTTCCAACAGACGGTCGGTGCTGCGGATGTGGGTGGTCAGCCAGTCCTTGAAGAACTGCGAGACGTCCTGGGTGATGGGGGCCTGACCCGAAGCCAGCCGCGAAGCGTAGCCCTGGACGTTGCGGCTCAGCGCGCGGTGTTCGGCCCGGTGATGGGCGAGGCCGGGAAAGCCGTGCAGCACCATCAGCGCCTCTTCGCGCAGGAAGTGGTCTTCACATTCGGCGATCAGCCGCTGCACCACCCCGAGCATGCGCTTGCGTTTGCCCGCCCGGCTGACCGCGTCGTCGCCCCGGCCGCCGATGGTCTGCCGGAGTTCGCCCAGAATCTGGTACAGGCGAACATGATCCTCGTTGACCACCGAATAAAGGGGTGCCGGCGCCGGACGCTTCCAGAACCAACCGAAAAATCCCATAATCCCATCTCCCGTGTGGCGGTGCCTATCAGCGGCCGTGCCCGCCCCGGGGTCTACTGTCAGGTCGGACAGGCGTCGAAAATGCCGCAGGACGGCGGACGCGGGCATGCGGAAACACCCCACCCCGGCACCGCCCGACGAGCGAGGTAACGCATTGATACCAATGAGCCTGGTGGATCGCGTCATCGAAGTTGCATGGCGTCCGGGAGCGCGGCCGTCCCGGCGCATAGGGGGCAAAGTCCCCAATGGGTCAGCCTTTACGCTCGCCGGTGGAATTTGACGGCGGCATATCCCGCGGTGCCACGGGATATGGTAGCGTAACCTCGATCCGCAGCCCGCCTTCGGGGCGATTTCGGAAACGAATGTCGCCGCCATGGCCGTGGATCACGGTGCGGGCGACGCTGAGGCCAAGCCCGACGCCGCCGGTGCTGGCGTTTCGGGAGGATTCCAGGCGATAGAAGGGCGCGAACACGTTTTCGTGCTCGGCCGCCGGAATCCCCGGACCGTCATCCTCGACCGTGATCAGGATGTTCGCCTCAAGCGCCGACAGGGCGACCCGAGCGGCGTGACCGTACTTGACCCCGTTCTCGATCAGGTTGGTCAGCGCCCGCTTGAGGGCGGCCGGGCGACACTCGAAAGGCAGCCGGCCCGTGGGCTCGAACGAGACCGGCAGGCCGGCATCGGCCAGATCGTAGCAGATGCTCGACAACAGGCCGACCAGATCCATCAGCCGCGGCTCGCTGGTGGCGTCGTCCCGCGCGAAAGAGAGGGTGGCGGCGATCATCGCCTCCATCTCGTCGAGAGTCGCGCGCATCCGGGCCTGTTCCTCGGCATCGCCAATGAACTCGGTGCGCAGCCGCAGCAAGGTAATCGGCGTGCGCAGGTCATGGGAAATCGCGGCCAGCATCCGGGTCCGGTCCTCGACAAAGCGGCGCAACCGCTCCTGCATGCTGTTGAAGGCGCGGGCGACCAGGCGGACCTCGAGGGAACCGGTCTCGGCCAGCGGCAGGGCGTCGACGCCCTGGCCCAGGCGCTCGGCGGCGGCAGCGACCTCGGACAGCGGCCGGGTCAAACGACGCACCACCCAAAGCGACAGCAGCAGGATTGCCGCCGCCATCACCAAGGACGAAACGCCGGTATAGCTGGCCCAGAACGGATGGACATGGGACGGATCCGGGCAGGCCGGCGCGCCCGTCTGTCCGACGGTGAACACGACCAGGCTCACGAGGTGCGAGGCGCTGAGGCCGACCAGCAGGGTCAGGATCGTGCGGCCGGCCAGGCTCTGCGGCACCAGCCGCCACAGGACACGGACAGGCATCAATCAGCCCTCCCGAACAATTTCGGGAGCGAAAAGGTAGCCGCCACCCCACACGGTCTTGATCAGGGTCGGGGTCTTGGGGTCGGGCTCGATCTTGCGGCGCAGGCGCATGACCTGGGTGTCGATGCTGCGGTCGTTAATCGCCGTCGAATGGCCGCGTGCCAGGTCGATCAACTGGTCGCGGCTGAGCACCCGCTGCGGATGCTGGATGAAGGCCATCAACAACTCGTATTCGCCGGTGCTGAGCGGCTCGATCACGCCGTCGGCATTTTCCAGTTCGCGACGGTCGGCGTGGAAGCGCCAGCCGGCGAAGCGCAGCGGCGCGCCCGAGACCACGGCCGGTTCGGCACTGCCCTGCGCCCGGCGCAGCACCGCCCGGATGCGCGCCAGCAGTTCGCGGGCGTCGAAGGGCTTGGTGACATAGTCGTCGGCGCCGATTTCGAGGCCGATGGTGCGATCGACCGGCTCGCCCATTGCCGTCAGCATGATGATCGGAATGGTCGAGGAGGCCCGCAACTGACGGCAGAGGGCGAGACCGTCCTCTCCAGGTAGCATGCGGTCGAGCACGATCAGATCGATGCGAGCCTCCTCCAGCGCCTTGCGCATGGCTCGGCCATCGACGGCGGTACTGACCCGAAAGCCTTGCGCGCCAAGAAACCGCGCCAACAGGTCGCGAATTTCGCGGTGGTCGTCAACAACCAGAATATGCGGCAATCGTTCCATGGCAACGAGGATAACAAATGCCGACCGGCGGCGGCCAAAAATGTTGTCACAAAGTGTCACCAGAGCAGGCTCCGTCGAATCTCGTGACAACCTGACCCTTCGCTGCCATCAACCGGTGACAACGATCTGTTTTGATAGGTCCCATCGCAGACAGCGATCCAAGCAGACAGCGATCCAAGTTGATGGAGATCAAGATGACGCGCAAGATCGATTGGACCCTTTTGGCCCTGGCAACCGGCATGATCGTGGCCGTATCCGGCGTCATGACGGCCCGCGACGCAGGCGCCGCCCCGGTCGCGGCAAGTCCGGAACAAGTCGCCGAGGCCACGGTGAGCACCCAACATGAATCGATGACCACGGTCCGCCAGGGTGGCATCTCCTACAGGGTTCACCAGGACGCCGCCACCGGGCGGTTGCAATTATGCACGCCCACGGGCAAGCAGCGATTCCTTCGCTGAACGGCACCAGGGGAGCAGCGCGCGTTGAGAATGGCCCATAGTCCGTTGGGGGGCTTCGTCCCATATGCGCGTGGATAATGCACTTGTCTTGATTTTGCAGGGCTCTGCCCTGCACCCGCGAAGGAGGCTCGCCTCCCTGACCTCCAGAACTCATGGGTTCAAAGGGCCGACCGGCCCTTTGCGGGTGTGGGCAGAGCCCACAAAATTGCATCCTGGCGCATAGCGGGCAAGGCCCCCAACAGGCCGTCTTCCGCGCTTGCCGGTATGACACGGCTGGCAGCGTGACTTTGTCTGACCTTTCAAGGCCGGCGGTTCCGCCCGACCTTGACGGCGTTTCGGATTTCGATCGATCCCGCCCACCCGGTCATACTTCTGTGACATCTTTCTGGCAGACGGGGGCTGCGGAACCGTACCCGACCGACCTTGTCCCTCTGCCTTCGAGAACAATCATGATGGTGAGACACCGTAAACGTTGGCGGCCTTGCGCCCGCCGGGCTGCGATCGGTGCGGTGTTGCTGGCCGGCATCGGCGCGCTGCTCGCCGCAATGCCGGCGAACGCCGCCGACCAGCCCGCAAATCGGACGATGGCGACCGTGTCGGCGACGGGCCACACCCTCGACGAGTTGCTGGGGATCGCCCGGCGGATGAGTCCCGAACTCGCGGCCAGGGCGCTCGAAACCGAGGCGGCAGAGGCCCGGGCCGACGCCGCGGACAAGTTGCCCGATCCCAAGCTCTCGGTGACCTACGACCAGTGGCCGCTGGCGAGCCCCGGCGCGGCCCCCAGCCTGACCCGCCTGGGATTTGTCAAGTACATGGTCGTTCAGGAGTTTCCGCTGGGTGGCAAGCTCGACAGCAAACGTGAGCAGGCGCTGGCCGAGAGCCGCGCGGTCGCGATCGACCGGGAGAACGCCGAAACCGAGTTGGTGGCGCGGGTCAAGACCGTATTCGCCGAGTACGTTCAGGCCGGGCGGGCGATCGAACGGACCCAGGCGACCTTGACCATCCTGAAGTCGATCGCCGACCAGGTCCGGCTCCGCTATGGCCAGGGCGTCGGCACCCAGGTCGACGCCATCCAGGCCGAAATCGAGCGTAAGGACCTGGAGTCGGAGTTGGTGAGGCTGGAGTACGAGCGCCGCCAGGCCGGCATCCGCATCAATACCCTGCTCAACCGGGCCTCGGAGGCGCCACTGCCGGCCGGGGGCGGCTTGCGCCCGTTGCCGCCGGCCCCGGCCCTCGACCCGGTGGCGCTGACCGAGCGGGCGCGCCATACCAACCCGCAACTCCGCGCCCAACAGGCGCGGATCGATGCCGCCGACCGCGGTCGCGACCTCGCCGACCGTAACTGGTATCCCGACATCGGCGTCGGGGTCGGCGTGAACCAGACCGACCGCGGGCTTGACAGCTACCAGGCAATGGTCGAAGTCAATCTCCCGCTGCAATGGGGCCTGCGCCGCGCCCAGCAGGCCGAGGCCACGGCCATGGCCTCGGGGGCGCGCCAGCGTTTGGCACAGATGGATCGCCAGCTCGAAGGCGACCTCGCCGAAGCGGTGCAGGGGCTGGCGTCCGCACGCGAGTTGGAACGGCTGATCGACAGCGGCCTCGTGCCCCAGGCCGAGGCCGGCTTGCAAGCCGCGCTCAAGGGCTACGAGTCCGGCCTCAGCGAATTCACGGCGGTACTTGAGGCCGAACGCCGGCTTCAGAAGGTTCATATCGACCACCTCAAGGTTCAACTCGACCAGCAGATGCGCCTGGCCGAAATCGAGCGTCTGATCGGCGAGGACTTGTGATGAAGCACGCCCCTCTCTTTCTTGGTTTTGCCCTGGTCGTTGCCGCTGTCCCAGGGTCCGGCCGCGCCGCAGAGTCGGCGGCCCCGGCAGCGGCCCATGCCGGCCACGAGGCGGCGCCCGCGCTTCCGACCGGCGAACGGAAGATTCTCTATTACCGCAACGCCATGGGCCTGCCCGACACCTCGCCGGTGCCAAAGAAGGACGGGATGGGCATGGACTATGTGCCGGTCTATGAAGACGAGGTGGCCGGCGTCGCGCCGGGCACGGTCAGGATCAGCCCGGACAAGGTCCAGAAGCTGGGTGTGCGCACCGAGGCGGCGGCCCTGCGTCCTCTGGCCCGCACGGTCCGGGCTCTCGGCACCGTCCAGCCGATCGAACAGAACGAGGTGGTGGTCGCGCCCAAATTCGATGCCTGGATCGAGATTCTCCATGTCAACACCACCGGCCAGCCGGTCACCCGCGGCCAGTCGCTGATGGAGGTCTACAGCCCCGCCCTGGTGCTGGCTCAGGAAGAATATCTGCTGGCCAGCGGCGGCGCCGTGCCCGGCCTGGCCGAAGGCGCGCTCCAGAAACTCCGCAACCTCGATGTTCCCGAGGACGAGATCGCCGCCTTGCGCAAGCGGGGCAAGGCCAGCCACACCATCAGTGTCCGCTCGCCGATCACCGGGGTCGTCACCGAACGCAAGGCGATCAAGGGTATGCGCTTCATGGCGGGCGAGCAGCTCTTCAGCCTCGCCGACCTGTCCAAGGTCTGGGTGCTGGCTGACGTCTTCGAGCAGGATGTCAGCCTGGTCGCGGTCGGCCAGACCGCCCGGGTCATGCTCAACGCCTTCCCCGGCCAGACCTTCACCGGCACCGTGACCATGATCCACCCGACCATGACCGCGGAAAACCGCACGGTGAAGGTCCATCTGGAACTGCCCAACCCCACCGGGGCGCTGCGGCCGGCGATGTCGGCAACCGTGGAGTTGGCGGCGCCGGTGGCGGCAAGCCCGGTGCTGGCGGTCCCGGACTCGGCGGTGCTCGACACCGGCAGCCGGCAGGTGGTGCTGGTCGAGCGCGGCGAGGGCCAGTTCGAGCCGCGGCCGGTTCGCCTCGGCGTCAAGGCCGACGGCTACGTCCAGGTGCTCGACGGCGTCACCGCCGGCGAAAAGGTGGTGATCCGGGCCAACTTCCTGATCGACGCCGAAAGCAACCTGCGGGCCGCGCTGGGTGGCTTCTCGGCCAAACCGTAAGAACACATTCGGGGGCGCGCGGCGCCCCCGGACCCCCTCGCCAAGGGCCGGCCGGCCCTTGGAACCCGGGACTTTTACCAAGGGTCGTCCGTCCATGATTGCCGCCGTCATCCGCTGGTCCGCCCGCAACGTCTTCCTGGTGCTGCTGGGCACGCTGGCCGTGATTGCGGCCGGGGTGCTGGCGGTCGAGAAAATCCCGCTCGACGCCCTGCCGGATCTCTCGGATGTCCAAGTCATCCTCATGACCGACTATCCCGGCCAGGCACCCCAGGTGGTCGAGGATCAGGTCACCTATCCGCTGACCACCGCCATGCTCAGCGTGCCGCGCTCGAAGCTGGTGCGCGGCTTCTCGTTCTTCGGAACCTCGTTCGTCTACATCATCTTCGAGGACGGCACCGACATCTACTGGGCGCGTTCGCGGGTGCTGGAGTATCTCAGCTTCGCGGCGAGGCGCCTGCCTGCCGGGGTGACCCCGGCTCTGGGACCGGACGCCACCGGCGTCGGCTGGGTCTATCAGTACGCGGTGCTGGCCAAGGACCGCACGCTCGCCGAGTTGCGCACACTCCAGGACTGGTTCCTGCGCTACCAGCTGGCCAAGGCCGGCGGCGTCGCCGAGGTCGCCGGGGTCGGCGGCTTCGTCCAGCAGTATCAGGTGGTGGTGGATCCCCAGAAGCTGCAAGCCTACAGCCTGTCCCTGGACAAGGTCACCGGCGCGATCCGCAACAGCAACCTCGATGTCGGCGGCCGGGTGATCGAGATGGCCGAAACCGAGTATGTGGTGCGCGGGCGCGGCTATCTGCGCGGTATCGACGACCTGGAAAAAATCGTGCTCAAGGTCGAGCGCGGCGCGCCGGTATTGCTGCGCGACGTGGCGCGGATCGAGATGGGACCCGACGAACGCCGCGGCCTGACCGAACTCAACGGCGAGGGCGAGGTGGTCAGCGGCATCGTTCTCCAGCGATTCGGCCAAAGTGCTCTGGAGGTCATCCGCAACGTCAAGGCGCGCATCGCCGACCTTGCGTCCAGTCTGCCCTCCGGGGTCGAGATCAGGTCGGTTTACGACCGCTCCGACCTGATCCTGCGCGCGGTCCAGACGCTCCGCCATACCCTGATCGAAGAGAGCGTGATCGTCGCCCTGGTCTGCATCGTGTTCCTGATGCATGTGCGCAGCGCGTTGGTGGCCATCCTGATGCTGCCGGTGGGCCTGCTGATCGCGGTGATCGTGATGGAGCAGTTGGGCCTGACCTCGAACATCATGAGTCTCGGCGGCATCGCCATCGCCATGGGCGCCATGGTCGATGCCGCCATCGTGATGATCGAGAACGCCCATAAACGCCTGGAGCGGGCACCGCCGGGCGTGCCCCGGGGCGAGGTGTTGATCGCCGCGGCGTGCGAGGTCGGGCCGTCGCTGTTCTTCGGCCTGCTGATCATCACCGGCTCGTTCCTGCCGGTGTTCACGCTGGAGGCCCAGGAGGGCCGGCTGTTCAAGCCGCTGGCGCTCACCAACACGCTCGCCATGGCCGGCGCCGCCTTTCTCTCGGTCACGCTGGTCCCGGTCCTGATGCAGATCTTCGTGCGCGGCAGGATCATGCCCGAGGCCAGGAACCCGCTGAACCGGCTGTTGATCTGGCTCTATCGGCCGGTGATCCGGCTGGTGCTGCGCTGGAAGACCCTGACCATCCTGCTGGCGCTGGCCGCGCTGGCCGCCAGCGTCTGGCCGATGCGGCAACTCGGCAGCGAATTCATGCCGACCCTCAACGAGGGCACGTTGCTCTACATGCCGACCACGCTGCCCGGTCTTTCGATCACCAAGGCCGGCGAGTTGCTCCAGACCCAGGACAAGATCATCAAGAGCTTCCCCGAGGTGGACTCCGTGTTCGGCAAGGCCGGACGCGCCGGTACCGCCACCGACCCGGCGCCGACCGAGATGTTCGAGACCGTGATCAACCTCAAGCCCGAGGAGCTGTGGCCGGCGGGCATGACCATCGACACGCTGATCGCCGGGATGGACGAGGCGCTCCAGATGCCCGGGGTCAGCAACGCCTGGACCATGCCGCTGCGCGCCCGCATCGACATGCTGTCCACCGGCATCCGCACGCCGATCGGGATCAAGGTGTTCGGCACCAGCCTCGACGACATGGACCGGGTCGCCCGCGAGATCGAAACCGTGGTCAAGTCGGTGCCGGGCACCACCAGCGCCTACGCCGAGCGCATCGTCGGCGGCTACTATCTCAACATCGACCCAGACCGCGACCAGCTCGCGCGTTACGGCCTGACCATCGGCGACCTTCAGGAGGTGATCCTGACCGCGCTGGGCGGCGAGACCGTCACCACCACGGTCGAGGGCCGCGAACGCTTCGGCGTCAATGTCCGCTACCCGCGGGAGTTGCGCAGCGACCCGGACGCCATCGCCCGCGAGGTGCTGGTTCACACCGCGGACGGAACCGCGGTGCCGCTGGGGCAACTGGCCCGGGTCAGCCTGTCCCAGGGACCCGCAACCATTCGCACCGAAAACGCCCTGCTTTCGGACTACATCTACGTCGATATCCGCGACCGCGACCTCGGCGGCTACGTCGCCGAAGCCCAGAAGGCGGTGAGAGAGCAGGTCAAGCTGCCCCCAGGCTACTTCATCCAGTGGAGCGGCCAGTTCGAGTACATGGAGCGGGCCAAGGAAAAGCTCAAGATCGTGGTGCCGGTAACCCTGCTGATCATCTTCCTGTTGCTGTACCTCAACTTCAAGCGCATCACCGAGACGCTGATCGTGATGCTGTCGGTGCCGTTCGCGACCATCGGCGGCATCTGGCTGCTGTGGTGGTACCATTTCAACATCAGCGTCGCCGTCGCCGTCGGCTTCATCGCGCTCGCCGGCGTCGCGGCCGAGACCGGCGTGGTCATGCTGATCTACCTCGACAACGCCCTGAGGGAGCATCGCGCCCGGCGGCTCGAAGCGGATGAACCGTTTCGGGTGTCGGACCTTTATGAGGCGGTGATGGAGGGCGCAGTCGACCGGGTGCGGCCGAAGATGATGACGGTGTGCGCGATCATGGCCGGCCTGCTGCCAATTCTGTGGAGCACCGGCACCGGCTCCGAGGTCATGCAGCGCATCGCCCTGCCGATGATCGGCGGCATGATCTCTTCGACCATCCTGACCCTGATCGTGATTCCGGCGATCTACACCCTGATCAAGGAGATCGGCCTGCGCCGAGAGATGCGGCGGTCCCCATCAAAGACTCCTCGGCGCGAGGTCCCGGCATGACCGTGAAAGGCCCGGTCGGCCCTTTGAACCCATGAGTTTTGGAGGTCAAGGAGGCGAGCCTCCCTGCGGGTACAGGGCAGAGCCCTGCAAAATCAAAACACATGCACGATCCTGGCGCCTATGGGGCGTCGCCGCCAAACCCCCGACCAGGGCTTTGCCGGACCCACCAAGGGCAACGGCCCTTGAGACCGGCATCGTCTTCTGAGCCGAAAGGCTGGAGTGGACAATCCGGCTCCCGCCTGCTCTCACCGATGTCGTACTTTGTCATAGAATCGGCGATGTCCGTCATCACCCGGTGACTTTTTGGCCCGATACCTCTTCCCATCGGACCGATCTTTTCGTCAACCCGTCGGTCGGGAGGAGAACATGCTTAAATCGCTGAAAATTTCCGCCATGCTATTTGGGGCCGTCCTGCTGGCGAGCGGCCCGGGCTTTGCTCAAAACACGTCGACGCAGCCGGCCGGTCAGGTCGCACCGCCGGCCGCCGGTTCGGCCCAGGCGCCGGTTCACAGGGTCAAGTGTGGCGAGGGCACCTATATCGAACCGATCCACGGCCATGAGGTTTGCGACGATCCGGCGACCGGCCGCGAGAGAATGATCACGCCTTCGGGCAAACACGACAAGATGTAATAAATCTCAGACGCCATCATGCGACCCGGGCGTAACCTGGACATAATAATACTCGCATCCAGGTTTTCGTCCCGGGCCATCAGGTCGAGTCACAGCACAGAACACAGGCGGTATTTGTTTACAGGGGATAGTTGCGTCGATGGGGAGAACGAATTTCCTGTTTCCTTCTTCCGGGTTGCGCCGCCGTCGCTGTTGCCGCCGCCTGTTCGCCCGCCTTTGCCGATACCGTGCCGGAAAAGTTCGACATCAAGCTCGGCAGCGATGCTTATTTTACCGGCGGTTACGTCGGGCGGAGCGCCGCTCCTGCCACGCGCTTGCGCCTTCTGGTAACGCCGCGGGCTCAGGCCGACAACGGCAGGCAGTACGGCGCCCGTCTGCGCCTCAGAACCTGGATGCCGACCGGAATCCTTCCGGCTACCGCACCGCGGGTTCGGGAACCGATCCCTTCGGCGCCGTCACCACGTCCGCCGCGCCCAACGGAACCGATGTGGCCAGCGGCAATGCCAACCTGATTCTGTGGAAGACCATCGTCACCTTCTGACCCGGTTTATCTGTCACATCCTGGAACCATCCTCCGATCATGTTGCGAAAGTGTTGCAAAGGAAGACCCATCATGCCCCGTTTTCTTTACATCTCTGCACTTACCCTCGCTCTGTTGACTTTGGTTACGGTCGCTCCGACGTTTGCCCTGGCGCAAATGCAGATGAACGGCCACGCCCATGACTCCGCCATGCCTGCTCCCTCGGGTGCGGCGGGCACTACCGGTAGGGTCAATGCCGTCGACGCCGGCAAACACACGATCAATCTCACCCACGGCCCGATTCCGGCACTGGGCTGGCCCGCCATGACGATGGATTTCGGTACGGCACCGTCCGTCGACCTTTCGGGCATCAAACCGGGAGACACCGTCGCCTTCACGGTGTCGATGACCCCGGATGGCATTTATCGTATCGACACCCTGAAGCCGACCAAGTAGGCATTGATCCGACATATCCCGCGCAAGTGCGGGCCAGAGTAGTTTCCAAGCCTGTTTCAGCGGGTTTGCTGTGTCCGGTAAGATTGCCGGCGGCGTGATGTCGGGCGTTATGGACCCGAGATGCCGCCGCCGGAACGCGGATGGAACACACCGTCCATGTTCTTGGCACACTCCCCTGGTTGCTGCTCGCGGCGTGCCCGTTGATGCACCGCCGTTGCCCGTGCGTCCCTCCGGTCGGGCTACGCCCCATGATAGGGCCGGTCGGCCTTTTGCACCCGTCCCCTTTGACAGCTCCTCAACCGGCCATGGTCGTGGCGAGAACCCGGGCCGGCGAAGTGCGCTGCCGCTTCCTTATTGGGTGATCGCTACGTAAAATAGTAGGCAACCCTGTTGTCCGGCCCCCGCCTGCCGACGTTCAACGCATTGAAACACCCCTGCCTTTTATGGTACTCCGCCTTCGTCTCCTGTAGCGGAGCGACCAACCCTTACGGCACGCTCTCGCCGCATTTCACCGATCTGGGAGGGGTTATGCTCAAATTCAGCGCCATACTATCAATCGTAATTGGTGCATTAACTGTAACATATTCTACCAAACATGCGTATGCGTTTGGTGGCGAAACCCTGACCGATGGCCAACCCTGGCATCATCTCGACATCACCTTGCGTGCACTGGCGGGCGATGCCCAGGTCACCGGCACCGGCACCGGCACCGACGCCAACAGTCCGCTGCCCGCGGCCCGACTGATCTATCCGGGGGTCGGCTTCAGCCGCGAGGCCGCCATGAGTATTGCCTGGCATGCCGACAACCTGGACAGCTATCTCTACAATCCCCTGTTCTGGGCCAAGGCGGGCCTGACCACCGTCCGGGTCAAGGCCGCCCTGGTCGGCTATCCCGAAATGGTCAAGTTGCACTTTGACGATCTTTTCAATGCACCGGGACTTATCGACACCTGGAACCGCTATGCCGCCGGCACTCTGATTGGTCTGTACTGGGCTTTTCTCAACAACGACGTCGCGGCAGCTCAGCATATCCTTGGAATTTCGGCACATGCGGTCGCCGATTTCTACAGTCACTCCAACTGGATCGACGATCCCAACCGGCGCACCCGCATCTGGCAGGATACCCCCTTGTCTGAGCGGGAACAAGCCATGCTCTACACCGGCACCTACGAGTTGCCGGAAAGCGCCGGCGCCTATCACCACGGCAAAATCACACCATCCTGCACTGCCTTGCGGGACGCCAACCAAGGGGGCGTAATCGACAGCACACTGAACGCGATCTGCATTCCGTATTCGCCATTCGAGAACAGCGCCCCCTGCGCGGCCCGCAACGAGTGCAGGGATGCCCATGGGTTGCAAACAAAGGCATTGAATCAGAACGTCAACCTGTTCATCACGCCGCCGGGGATCGCACTCGACAGCGCCGCCATGGCCGCGGTGCAGGCAGGCAATCGCAAGCTGGTCGACGGCACCGGCACGTTTTCCGAGGGGCAACGGCGCCGTTGGGTATCGATGGCCGACTGCGACCCCATCGTCCACTTTGGCCTGGTATGCCAGACCGACGGCAAGGAATTGTGCAGCTTCCAACCCTCTTCGCGCTCCTGCACCTCGGATTCCGACCGCGTGTTCGCGACCGCCAAGGATCTGGCCATCCGCTCCGTGATGAAGTGGTTCCAGACCATCGAAACCGAGATGACCAAGGGTGGCTCCCCGCTGGAAGGTCCACAGGCAGAGGCGTTCTGGAAAAGGGTTAAGACCGAAGGAAGCTCGATTCCCGAACGCGCTTCCCAGTTCGAGAACATCGGAAAATTGCCATACCAATTCCTGTCTGCCGGTCCTTATCCGGTCGGCAACGAATCCGCCATGGGTAAAACCTACGAGCGTTCCGCGGCCGGCACTTACTTCCGCATTCTGTTGAAAACCGCCAACACGAAAGGCGCCGGGACAGACGCCGACATCTATGTCGACGTGGGAGGCAAGAGCTTTCTTCTCGACCATGTGCCGACCAAAGACCCGAAGGGCAGAACCCAGAGTTCCCTGCTGGTTTATAACGACTTTGAAGCCAACGACCGGGACGTCTATACTGTCGGCCCTATCCCGACTGTTTTACGTCCTGACGCGATCCGGTTACGTAACGCTTCGGCCGGAGGTGGCGACGTGGCCCGACAGATTCTCAAGAGCGTCGGACAGAGTTTCGACCGCACCCTCGAGACGGCCAAGGGCATATTCGGCGGCGGCATGGATTATGTCGGCAAAGGGCAGAAACTGTTCACCTCCGACGAACTCGTCAAGTTGACCGAGAATGGCCGTGTTCACCACGATCTTCGGGTCGATGGCAAAGATCAGGGCTTTTTTCGTATCGGCTACACTGTCGACCATGCTTCGGGTATACTTAACTCGAGGGAAGAAAGGGACGGTTGGTGCGCCTATACCATCGAGTTGACCCGGTTGGCAGCCGACAGGGAATCGAAGAACGATCGCGACACCAGCTCCGACGAAACTTTCTTCTTCCTGGCGATCAACTCCCTCGGCACTCAACAGGGAACTTTCGCTTACCGCAGTCAGGTCTTTGGGGGCATCAACAGCGGCGACTCCAGAAATCTGCGGGACAGCCCGCCCGATCAGGTGCGGGGCGATGCCGGTCCGTTCAACCGGTTCATCGTCAAGGTCCGACCCCACAGCATCCTCAGCATCTCGACCGAAGTTTTTGAAAGCGACAGTGAAAGCGCGAAAGACCGCACCAACGCCTTCGGCAAGTTCCTCACCGGCATCGATAAACAGGCGGAGGAGCAGGCGCCGGGAGTTCTTGACGCCCTCGGCAGCGCGGTCGCCGCCGATTGGAACCTCGAATATGCCGAGATCTTTGCCTTTGACCGCAGTACACAACCCAGCGCCGGCTACGTCCTGCGCAAAAAGGCGATAGGCGAAATCAAGGGCGGCGAAAGCCGGGAGATCAAACTCGACTGGAGCGGCATGCAACCGCTGAACTTACTACCCAATTAGCCGCAGGCCGTCCCCCTCCGGTGCCCCGGCCCCCGGAGGGGGTACGGTTGGCCGGCGTTCGGAAGCGTCGGTTACGGTTGGGGCACCGCCGACGTCAGAGGCGGCGCCTTCCCGACCGGCAGCGCCATCGCCCCACGGTCAGCCACCCGTTCACCCGCTGCCACCCCCCCCGTTTTATTTTATGATCTCAGATATTATGTTGCGGTGCGGCAATTTTTTGCCTGGTGTTGAAGTCCAGACGGTATGCTATACTTCAGCATCCAAAGACCTGACCGGTATCGTCGGCACCTTGGAGGCCCGGGTTACTTCGATCAGGGTTGGCGCTGGTTCCAGAGAACGGGTTCGCGCAGGAGGGCACCTGGATGACGACCATCGCGTTGCACATAACAGACCTTTTTCGGCGGCTGGCCTTTCCGCTGATCGCGGTGGTCGGCGCCGTGGCCTTTGCCATCGTCGCCCTGTTCCATGGCGAGACCGTCAATGCCGTCTGGCTGGTGGTGGCCGCGGTCTGCATCTTCGCTGTCGCCTATCGCTACTACAGCCTGTTCCTGGCCGATACCGTGCTCTCTCTGGACAGCCATCGCCTGACCCCGGCGGTCCGCTGTAACGACAACAAGGACTATGTCCCGACCAACCGTATCGTGGTGTTCGGGCACCACTTCGCCGCCATCGCCGGGGCCGGACCGTTGGTCGGGCCGGTGCTGGCGGCGCAGATGGGTTATTTGCCGGGTACGCTGTGGATCCTGTTCGGCGTGGTGCTGGCCGGTGCGGTCCAGGATCTGCTGATCCTGGGCATTTCCATGCGGCGGGGGGCGCGGTCGCTCGGCGAGATCATCCGTGAAGAAATAGGGCCGATTCCCGGCGCCATCGCGATGGTCGGCATCTTCGGCATCATGACCATCATCCTGGCGGTGCTGAGCCTGATCGTCGTCAAGGCCATGACCAACAGTCCGTGGTCGGTGTTCACCGTGGCCATGACCATCCCGATCGGCATCCTGATGGGCGTGATCATGAAGGTGGTGCGCCCGGGCCGGGTCGACGAGGCGTCGGCCATCGGCGGGGTGCTGCTGGTCGCAGCCATCATCGGTGGTGGCCGGGTCGCCACCGACCCGGCGCTGGCACCGCTGTTTACCCTGACCGGCGTCCAGGTCACATGGTGCCTGATCGGCTACGGCGCCATCGCCTCGGTCCTGCCGGTCTGGTTGCTGCTGATCCCGCGCGACTATCTGTCCACCTTCCTCAAGCTCGGGACCATCATCCTGCTGGCCTTGTGCGTTCTGGTGGTGGCGCCCGAACTCAGGATGCCTGCGGTCACCCGCTTCGTCGACGGCTCCGGACCGGTCTGGAGCGGCAGCCTGTTCCCGTTCCTGTTCATCACCATTGCCTGCGGCGCCTGTAGCGGCTTCCATGCCCTGATTTCCAGCGGCACCACGCCCAAGATGATCGCCAACGAACGGGATGCCCGCTTCATCGGCTACGGCGGCATGCTGATGGAATCCTTTGTCGCGATCATGGCGCTGTGCGCGGCCTCGATCCTGGAACCTGGGGTCTATTTCGCGATGAACGTGTCGCCGGCGGTGCTGGGCAGCACCGTCGACAGCGCGGCCCAGGTCATCAACGGCTGGGGCTTCGTGCTGAGCCCCGACATGCTGAACCAGTTGACCCAGGAGGTTGGCGAGAAGACGCTGCTGTCCCGCGCCGGCGGCGCTCCCACCCTGGCGGTGGGCATGGCACAATTACTGACTCTGTTCGGTGGAACCGGGTGGATGGCGTTCTGGTATCATTTCGCCATCCTGTTCGAGGCACTGTTCATCCTGACCGCGGTGGACGCCGGCACCCGCGCCTGCCGTTTCATGGTCCAGGACATGTTCGGGGTGGTGTTCAAGCCGTTGGCGCAGACCTCGTCCTGGGCCGCCAATGTGCTGGCTACGGCGGTGGCGGTCGGCGCCTGGGGCTATATCTTATATACCGGCGTGATCGATCCCTTCGGCGGCATTAACAGCCTGTGGCCGCTGTTCGGGATTTCCAACCAGATGCTGGCCGGGTGCGCGCTGATCCTGGCAACGGTGGTGCTGTTCAAGCTGAAACGCCAGCGGCTGGCGTGGGTGGCCCTGCTGCCCGCAGCCTGGCTGGTGATCTGCACCATGACCGCCGGTTTCCAGAAGGTGTTCGATCCCGGCATCGCGGTTGGCTTCCTTGCCCATGCCGAGAGGTATCAGAACGCTTTGGCGCAGAGTCAGGTGCTGGCGCCGGCCAAGACCCTTGATCAGGTGGCACAGGTGGTGGCCAACGACCATCTCGACGCGGCGCTGGCGTTGATCTTCATGGGCGTGGTCGTGACCATGCTGATCTTCGGCATCCGCTCCTGCCTGCTGGCGTGGCGCAATCCTGAAATCAGCGCGGTCGAGGACGTGGCACCTTCGGGCCAGCACAACCCGGTGACGCGCTGCTGTTGATGGCGCCGCCGGACCCGGACCCGGACGTCGGCGCCGGGACCGGCAGTTCCCGCCAGGCCCCCGGCGCCAGCCCTTCAAGGGTCCAGTCGCCGACCGCATAGCGAATCAGGCGCAGGGTGGGAAAACCGACGGCCGCGGTCATCCGCCGCACCTGCCGGTTGCGACCTTCTCTCAGGGTCAACTCGATCCAGGCGGTCGGGATGCGGGCACGGGTTCGGATCGGCGGCTCCCGGGACCACAGGCCCGGCGGCTCGCCGATCATTCGGGCCGGCGCGGGCAATGTCGGCCCGTCGCGGAGCAGCAAACCCCGGCGCAAAGTCTCGAGAGCCGCCTCGGTGGGCGCGCCCTCCACCTGGACCCAATAAATTTTGGGCAGCTTATGGCGTGGCTGCGCGATGCGGGCTTGAAGGCGCCCGTCATCGGTCAGCACCAGCAAGCCCTCGCTGTCGCGGTCAAGCCGACCCGCGGCGACCACGTCGGGCACCGGGATGTAGCGCGCCAGGGTCTGACCACCACCCTCGGCTTCAGTGAACTGCGACAGCACGTCAAAGGGCTTGTTGAACAAAATCAGACGGGACACTGCGGGTCAGGGTAGCAAAGTTTCGGCAAACACCGCCTCGAGACTCGAAGCATTGAGCAGCCGGTCGAGCCAAGTTTCGATCAGGGCCGTGTCGGCAGCCATGACTTGGTTCCGCAACGCCGCCGGCAGCGCCCCGAAGCGCCGCTCCGCCAGCCGGATCAAGGCCCGGGCCTCCCCTTCGGCACGCCCCTGCTGGAGGCCCTGCTGGAGGCCCTGCTGGAGGCCCTGCTGGAGGCCTTTCTCAAGGCCCCGTTCAAGACCGTTGCGTTCCCATTCCCGCTCCCATTCCCGGACCCGATCGGCCAGCACGTTCCTTACCTCCGACAAATCGCCGGCACCCGCCGCTTCCAGATCGATGCCCCGCGCCGGCGCCAGCACCACCTTGATCCAGCGGCCGAACGCCCGCCTGAGGGTGGCATTGGCCTCTTCCGGCAACAGCGCCACCGCGCGCCCGACCCGCTCCTGCAACTCGACCACCGTCCGGCACCGCTCCAGGTCGAACAACACCGCCACGATATTATCCGAACTGCCGGGCCGGTCGCCGGCAGCGGCGACACGCTGCTCGTCAAGGAGATGGTAGCGGAAACGCGGGCGCCAAGGCCAGGGTTGGTTGTCCGGCCCCGGCGCGATCAGGTCGCGCAGCTCCGTGGTCCCGTTCCAGCTCCGGTCACCGTTGTAAAGGCAGATCGGAAAGACCGGCGGCAACAGACCGCCCGCGCCAATCCGCCCCTCTCGAATCAGGTGCAGGTACAGCAGCAGGACATAGATGTTCAGGCGGAGCGCCATCCAGCGATCCACCGTGGATTGGAACTCGATGGCCAGATAGAGGTAAGCCTCGTCGCCGTCCTGCCGGCGCAGCCGCCAGACCACATCGCCGTCGCGGCGCTCCAGACCGTCGGCATGGAACCGGGCGTTGACCCGTTCCAGGGTGCCCAGATTCAACCCGGCCACCCAGGGCTCGTCCACAAAGCCGCGAAGCAGGTCGGCCACCATGCGCGGGTGGGAAAACAGCAGGTGGTAGCCGCCGTCGTGGTCCATGGCCGGTCTCAGAGATCACTGAATGCGATCAGTTCGACGCCCCGGCGCTCCAGCGCCACCCGAACCCGGGGACTGATCAGTGCCTGCAATTCGCCCCGATGGTCATAGTCCGGCATGGTCCCGGTCCATTCGGAACAGTGGCGGGTTGCCGGATGAAAGTAGAGTTCTGATACACTTCTCCCAGGCAACCTCCCTGCCTGCTCCAGCAACGCCAGAACCACCGGCTCGGTCATGACGCCGGTTTGGCTCAGACCCAGCAGATAGTCGTTGCAGCGGATGCCGGCCTGCCGGAGTCGGACGCGCATCAACGCCGTCCAGGGCGTGAGAGCCAGTCCCCCCGGTCCGGCCACCCCCGGTTCGCGGGGCAGCCTGACCGCGCCCATGCCAAACTCCCGGCCGACCTTGAGGATCAATCCCAGCACGGTCGGATGCAGGTGAAAATGATTGTGGGCGTTGACGTGATCAAGGGCCAGGCCGGTGGCGACGAAGGCCGAAAACTGGGCTCTCAGTTCCTGCTCCATCTGGCGACGCGCTCCCGGGACAAAGAAGCAACGCAGCCCGGCCGCCATCAGGTCACGCCGGAAGGCGCCGTCGTCGCCGACCAGCGCCGGCAGCCGGTCCGGCGGCAGCAGCGGCCGACCATCCACCAGCACCACATGAAGGCCGACCCGCAACCGGGGCAGCCGGCGGGCACGCTCGACGGCGTCTTCGGCGGCGCCCGCCCCGACCATCAGGCTGGCAGTGGTCAGTATTCCATCCCGGCAGGCGATTTCCACCGCCTCATTGACGGCAACGGCCATGCCGAAGTCATCGGCAGTGATGATCACGCGCTTCATCGTCCCCCACCACCAGTCCCTTGTCGCACCCAGCCCCCCCGTATACTGTCCGGTCCGCACCGTCGGCCACATCCCAGTGCAGCCGCGGGTGCCGAGCCACGCCGGAGGTCCATCCCTTGCCAATTTTTCGCTATGCCCTTGCCAGCACCCCTGCCCGGCCTGCCCGTCTCCGTGGTCTGCCGCAGGCTGCCGCCGCGCTCGGGATCGCCCTCGCGCTGGCCGCCGGGCCGGCACCACTCCCGGCTTACGCCGAACCGGTGCAGGCGTCCACCGGGACCGTGGCGACGCCCGTGGTCGACGCCTTTTATACCGTTCTGCTGGCGGTCATGAAGGATGGTCCGACTCTGGGTTTCAGCGGCAGGGTCGCGCAGCTCACCCCGGCCATCACCCGGGCCTTCGACCTGCCGGCGATGACCCGGATCGCGGCAGGGGCTCAGTGGCCGACGCTCGCCGCCGACGACCAGCATCGGCTGATCGACGCCTTCGGCCGGTTCAGCGTCGCCAGTTACGCCGCCAACTTTGACAGCTTTGACGGCGAGCGGTTCGAGGTGTTGCGCGAGGTGCCGGCGCCGGGCAGCGGCGGCGGCGTCATCGTCGAAAGCCGGCTTCTTCCCAGGACGGGCGACCCGGTTCAGTTTAACTACCTGCTGCGGCGGGGTACCGACGGCCTTCAGATCATCGACGTTTTCGTCAACGGCACCATCAGCGAGATGGCGGCCCGCCGCTCCGAGTTCAGCTCGGTCCTCAATCGCGGCGGCGCCCAAGCCCTCATCGAGGTCCTGGAGACCCGGATCAAGGCGTTGGCCGCCCGGAAATAGCCGCCGCCCGGACCCGCCGGCTACTTCGCCGGCGGCGCCGGCTCCGAATCAAAGCTGGGATAGGCGGTATCCGCCACCGACTGCCCCAATTCCTTGGCGCGGTGCTGACGGGCCATGCTGCGCATCTGCGCATAAAAGTCGATGGACGACTTCTCCAGGGCGTCGAGGGATTCGATGTACTCGGCGCGTTCGTCCACCGCCGTCGCCAGGAACCGGGCGTCGTTGGCCAGCACCAGCTTGTTCGAGCCAAAGGCGTAGCCGACCGGATCGCCGTACATATCGACACCGAGACCAACGGCATCGCGGGGGTTGGACGGGCCAAGCAGCGGCAGGACCAGATAGGGGCCACCGTCGGATATACCCCAGCTATAGAGGGTTTGCCCGAAATCGCCGTTCCGGTCCGGCAGACCGAAACCGGTGGCGACATCGAACAGACCGCCGACCCCGACCGTGGAGTTGATCAGGAACCGGCCAGCGGTGTCAGCACCATCCGAAAACCGCCCCTGCAACAGCTCATTGCCCAGATCCAGCGGCTGGCCCATGTTGCCGAGAACATTGTGAAGGCGTTCCCGCCCGTAGGCCGGAACCACACGGCGATAGGTATCGGCCCACGGCTTGATCACCAGGAAATCGGCGAATCGATTAACCTCGAAGATATAGCGGTTGGCCGGTTCCAACGGGTCATTGTTCTGCTCGAACTCGGCCTTCGCCGCCGGATCCGTGGGCGGGGTCGCACACCCCGCCACCAGTGCCGCCATCACACCGACCACCGTCAGGCTGAAAAGTGGCATGCTGCCGATCTCACGCCGCCTCGGAACGCCCGCCACCGGCGGAACGCCAACCGGGTTGCTCACCTTCGCCTGTTCCATCGCCATAGCTTTTTATCCGTCTCTGGGAAACCGGAATACTGAGACGTTAATGTGCTTTATATGCTGCCGCTGTCAAGGAGTTGCATCGCCGGTGGGCGGCTCCCGGGAGACCGGGTGCGGGCGCGCCGCCAGACGCACCGGCGCCGTCCGACCGGCCCAGGCCAGCAACGCCGGCAGTGTGATCAAGGTATTCAACAGCGTAAAGCCCAGCGAGACCATCAGCAGGACGCCCATCGACGCCGTCCCCGGGTGATGGGACAGTGCCAGCGTTCCGAACGCGACCGTCGTGGTCAGGGCACTGAATACGATGGCGCGGGCCGTGCTCGACTGCAACGGATCGACCAGTCCCCGCCGCCAGTTCACGACAAAGTAGATGCTGAACGCCACTCCGATACCCAGCAGCAGCGGCAGCGCGATGACATTCGCGAAGTTCAGCACAGGTCCCAGAATCACGCTGATGCTGACCGTCATCAAAGACGACAGCAACAACGGCCCCAGCACCAGCAGCACATCGCCGGCGCGCCGCAGCACCAGCCACAGCAGGGCGCAAATGGCCACCAGCGACAGCACGCCTGCTTCGACGAACGCCCGGATGATGGTGGCCGCTGACTCGCGCACCGTCACCGCGGCTCCGGTGGCCCCGGGCGCCACACTCCGCACCGCCGCGACGAATCGGCCGAGAACTGCGGTGTCGCCGGCATTTCCCGCCGGAAAAACCTCAATACGCGCGCTGCCGTCCGGGGCAACCCAGTCCCGAACCAGCTCCGCGGGCAGATTATCGGGCGTCACCGGCTCGGCCGAGAGCGCGTCCCGCAACGCCTGGAGTCTCGCCGGCAGGCCCGACAGCAGAGCCCGGCCCAGGGCGGCCAACAGCGCGTCGTCACGGCCCAGTGCCTGGTCCAGCAGATCTGCGAGGCGTTGCGCCGCCGGTTCCCGGTCAAGGGTCCGCAACCGCTGCACCGTCACCGCCAGAGTGGCACGGACGGTCCCGCTGTCGGGGGGCGACGCCACGCTGACCGGGCTCAGGGTCGGCCCCAGCAGAAAATCGGCGTCCTCGATCAGCGCCAGTTTGGCCTCTTGCTGCTCCGGCACGAAACTGGTGACGGCCACCACCCGGTGAACTTCGGGCAACGCCTCCAGCCGCGCCACCAGCGCCGGAACCTCGGCCACCGACTTCACCAGAATCGCAGCCGTAAACGGCGAGGTGTCGGGACTGGCCATCAGGTCCAGGGCGGCCGCCACCGATTCGGTGTTGGGGTCACGCAGGTCCATGGGGTTGAAATCGAAGCGCAGCAGCGGCAACAACCCGATCCCCAGCACGCCCAGCGCCAAAGCCCCACCCAGGATCCAGCGTCGCCGCGCCACCACGAAGCGATCGAGCGGCGCAGCCCAGGCGAACCCCACCGAGGCCGGCTCGCCCCGGGTCCGAAACACGGTCAATAATGCCGGCAACAGCGTAAAATTGAGGGTAACCGCAATCAGCATGCCGACCCCGGCGATCAGCCCCAATTGGGAAACGCCGACATAAGCGGTGGGCAGAAACGACAGAAAGCCAAACGCGGTGGCGGCCGCGGCCAGGGTCAGCGCACCGCTGAGATTGACCGCGGTCCGGCGGAGCGCCACGGCCGGATCGGGAAAAAGATACCGCTCCTCCCGGTAGCGCACGGTGAACTGGATGCCGAAATCCACGGCAAGGCCGATGAACAGCACCGCGAAGGCCATCGAAATCGGGTTGAGGGTGCCCACGGCCAGCGCGGCGAAACCGGCGGTGGCCACCAACCCGACCACCAGGGTTACGAAGATCGGCACGATCAGCCGGATCGAGCGCAGGGCGCCGAACAGCACCAGACACACCAGAGCCAGCGACAGTCCCAGGGAAAAACCCATACCCTGGGACACGGTTTGCAACTCGTCGTCTTCGATGGCCACCGAACCGGTCAACCGCACCCGCACCCCGCGCCCGGACGCGAGGTCCAGGTCCCGTATGGCCTGGCGGGCCGCGGCGATCGCCTCGCCCCCGGCCGCCAGTTCGCCGAAATTGCGCACCACCTTCATCATCACGAAGCGGCGCAACTCCTCGGCACGCGGGCTCTCGCCGGTCAACAACCCCTGCCAGGACAGCGGCCGACCGGCCCCGGCCAGCGTCGCGGCAACGGTGGCGGTGATCGCCTCCAGCGGTCGCTCCAGCCGGGAAAACCCGGCGTCGCCCTGGCTCACCCCGGCCAACGCCAGATTGAGAGTGCCGAACAGGCCGCGCAGGCTGGGGTCCGCGGCCAGCGAGCCGATGAAGGGCTGGGCCTCGATCACCTGGGCCGCGATGGCCGAGACCTGGGCCAGCGACAGGAACAGCAAGCCGTCGCGCCGGAACAGCGGATTCGCGTCGGGCCGGCTGACGCTGACGAACAGATCCTGGCGCGGGGCGAGACGCGCCGCCAGCGCCGCGGCGGCATCGTCGGCGGTATCGGGGGTGTCGCCATCCACCACCGCCACCAGCAGGTCGTCGAACTGGGGGAAGGCCCGATCGAAGGCGATCTCCTGCTGGCGCCAGGGCTCGTCGGCCGACAGCAGCTTGTCCAGGTCCGAGTCCATGCCAAGCCGGGTCGCCGCGACCCAGCCCAAGGCGCCGGCCCCGGCCAGACACACCAGCACCACGGCAACGGCAAAACGCCTGCTGGCGTCGACCAACCCCAGGGCCAATCGATCAAGAAAGCGGTCGATCTGTTCCACGTCCCGGCCAGCCCTCCTAGGATTCGCGATAATTCAGCAGAATCGCGCCGATCAGGACAAAGGTCAGCGGCCACAGCCACGCCGCGAGCCGGCCCCGGGGCGGCGGCAGGCGCAGCTCCAGCCAGCGCGCCCATCCCCCCGCGATGCCCAGCAACGCGATGGGAATGTGGGTCCATTCGACCAGCAGTTCCTGTCGGATGTTACCCAGCGAATGGGAATGCGCGAGCATCAGGGTGCCGCCCGCCGCCACCAGCAGCGGGAACACCAGGGCCAGCCCTTTGGCGGCCAGAAAGCCGGTCCGCACGCCCCATTCGAACAGCCCGAAGCCAATCACCAGCAGGGCGAACAGCCGGTGCTGCATGACCTCGGGATCGCGCAGGGTCTCCATGAAACCGAGACTGCCCAGCGGCCAGCCCTCGGGATCGGACCGGACGATCACGAAGGCCGCGAGCGCCAGGAACAGCAGTGGCCAATGCCGGGCCAACGGCACGAAACCGCTGCGCTCCAGCAGCGCCAGCAGGCCGATGGCCAGCACCAGGATGCCCGCCCAGTGGTGATTGTACTCGGACCACGCCAGATCCGCGGCGGTGGGCGGCACGATCACCCCCGCGCCCGGAACATACGCGGTGGGCAGCGAACCGGTGGCCCCGGCCTCCCGGGCCGCGGCCAGCCTCGCTTCAAGTTGGGGAATGGCCAGGGTGTCGTGATCGGGGCTGGTCAGGCGCGGCACCTCGGGGGTCATGCGCTCGACCAGTTGGTCCCAGGTGACCCGGTCCTGCTTCAGGTCCACCGCCGGCGGCAGCGACGTGAGCGACGCCGCGCACAGGAACACCGCGATGCCGACCCCCAGCTCCACTTCGGCAAACCGGCGCATCACCAGCAGCGGTGCGTCGGGCGAGCGCCGCAACTGCCGGACGATCAGCATATTCTTAAACCCGAAGCCCAGCAGGACCAGGAACATCAGGACCTTGGTGGTCAGCATGGCGCCGTAGGCGGTGCCGTAGAGCGCCGCGGCCGAATCGATATAGTGATACGCGATCCCCAGGCCGCTGGCCGCCAGCGCGAACACCGCGGCCATGGCCATCAGCGAGAAGCGGGCGCCGATCCGGTGGCTGGCCACATGGTCCTTCGAGAACGCCAGCGCGGTCAGGAAATAGGGCAAACCGCCGATCCAGACCGCCACCGCCGCCAGGTGGACGATGACCAGCGCGATCAGTTGCCAGCGATCCTCGAGCCGGGCGGCGCCATGGGTCAGCAGCGACGCCGCGCCCAGGATCAGGCACACCACCAACGGCAGCAGCAACGGCCGGCGCTCGTCGAAACGGGTGATCGCCACCGCCGCCGCCAGCAAGGCCGCGCCCCCGATCACCACCCCGGCGCGAACGAAGGTGGCCCCGGCGATGCCGGCCAGGGTCAGGTCGGTGGTTCCGGCCAGCACCATGACGTCAAGCGCGGTACGCCCGGCCACCGCCAGCGCCAGCCCGAGGGCACTCGCGGTCAGGATGAACCGGCTGCGCCGGAGAATGTCGCGGCCGGTGTCGCCAAGCAGCCCGGCCAGTGGCCGGGCCAGCAACACGAGAAAGGCGATGCCGCCCACCGTAAAGGCCAGCGTGACCATGAACAGACCGTCGAGAACGACGGTCAGATAGCCGAACAGGTCGAAAAGCAGGGCCATGGCCGCCTACCGCCCGTCGACGGTAAAGGGGCCGACCGTAAAGGGAATGTCGCCGTGGGTCAGGTGGCCGTCGGTGGCCAGCACCTGCCAGTGCAGCAGCCAGGCGCCCGGAGCAAGGCCCCTGGCCCGCGCGGCGATCGCCGTCGGATCGGCGGCCGGCGCAAGGATGGCCAGCGGCGTGACGCTGCCGTCGGCGCGCCTGAGGGTCAGCCGGGATCGCCCGTGGTCCAACCGGCTGTTGAAATGCAGCACGATCTCCACATCCGGTCCGGCAACCACCGCGCCAGCGGCCGGCTCCGACGACTGGATGATGGCGTGGGCATTGGCCGGAGTCCCGGGCAGGCCGGCGCCGACCAGCACGCCAAGGCCGAGCAGCCCGGAAAAAAACCATGCCAGCGGACTCCGCCGGCCCCAAGCCCTGCCGCCGATCCCCATCGGTGCCCCCTTTTGCCGTCCCCGGTCGCGCGCCCGGACGCCGCCGCCCGGCCAAGTCTGCGATCACCTTAGGCTGCTTAGCAGAACCGGCCATCCTGTGCAACGGGACCGGCACCGGTCGGCCGCCGGCCCGGCGGGCAAGGGGGTGGCCTGTAACGGCGCCCGCGTGCCCGAACCGGTCCGGCGATCGGAGCCGCCGTTACAGGACCGCGAGCATGCAGGCCACCAGCGGGTGACGGACGATGTCGCGTTCGTCGAGATGAACCACCGCGACCCCCGACACCGCCTCCAGCCGCCGGCCGATCTCGGCCAGCCCGGACAGGCCGTCGATCAGGTCGGACTGGTCGGGATCGCCGGTCAGCACCATGGTCGAATGCCAGCCCAGCCGGGTCAGCAGCATCTTGATCTGGACATAGGTGCAGTTCTGGGCCTCGTCGATGACCACGAAGGCGTTGTTGAGGGTCCGCCCGCGCATGTAGCCCACCGGCGCGATTTCGATGGTGCCGTCGGCGATCAGGGCGCGCAGCCGCTTGCCGCCCAGCCGGTCGGACAGCGCGTCATAGAGCGGGCGCAGGAACGGCGCCATCTTTTCGGCCATGTCGCCGGGCAGATAGCCGATGCTCTCTCCTGCTTCGATGGCCGGCCGGGTCAGCACGATGCGGTCGACCCGGCTCTCCTCCAGCGCCTCCACCGCCGAGCTGATGGCAAGATAGGTCTTGCCGGTGCCGGCCGGCCCCAGCGCCACCGTCAGGTGGTGACTGCCGATGGCCTCCAGCAACCGCTTCTGGTTGCTGCCCTGGGGCCGGACCCGGCGGATGTAACTCTGGTCGCGGTCGTCCCGCTCTTCGTGCAGGGGGTCCCAGGCGCCGCCGTGGGGAAACAGCGGCCGGATCAGTGGGGAGACCGGCGGATCGGCGGGCAGGGCTCGGGTCGGGCGCTTGGCCATGGGGTCCTCCTGACGGTGACGACGGGCTCCACCAACGACAAAGCCCCCCACCGGGGGGTGGGGGGCTTGGGCAGGTGGGGCAACGGTTGGCTGAAGACTGCGGTGCGGCGAGCGGTTCGGAGCCCGAAGCGACGTCCCCGGCCCGCCGACCTGGCGGGGATGCGGACGGCCCCGAGGGCCTTGGTGCGTGACTGAGAAGCAACAGAGCGTCGTCCCCGATCAGAATCGAACCGTGCGCCTTGATATCCCCCGGCCGCGGCGTCTGTCACCGGGATTTGTGCCGTTCACAAAAGTTTCGCACAAAACCTGGGATTCGCCGCCACAGTCCCGGCCCCGGGCCGGCGGGTCAGGCGCCGCGGGGACGGCCCCGGCGCTTCTTCGCCGCGGACGACGGCGGCGGCGGCGGGCGGCGGCTGTTCAGCCAGCCATAGAGCCGCTCCGCCGGCTGCCGGACCTCCGGGTTGACATCCAGCAACCGCCGTTCGCCGCGGACATAGGCGACGAAGGCGGCGTAAAGCGGCGCCTGCCGGTCATGATGGCCGCTCCGCTCCAGCCACTCGATCAGCCGCTCGCCATAACCCCGCCGTTCGAACAGCCGCAGCAGGCGCAGCACATCGTCAAAGAAGGCCGAACTCAGGACCTTTCGGTCCGGGTCCAGGACCCGGTCCAGAGTCCCGCTCGCCGCCCCGAAATTGTCCCCGGCCAGTTCGAGCCCGGCATCGGCGATCAGCAGCCCGAGCGGCTCCAGTTCGGTCAGGGCGGCCCGCAAGGTCCGGGCCTCGTCCCCCCGGTCCTGATCCAGCAGCAACCAGAACCGGTTCGCCAGAGCGTAAAGCCCGGCTTCGCCACCCAGGGCGATGGCCTGGGCATAAGCAGCGTCCCCCTCCTCCGGACGCCCCAGATGGTCCACAAGCAGATTACCCAGGCCGTTCCACGCCCGGGCATTGTTCGGATCGAGCCGGAGCGCCTCGCGGTAAGCCGGTTCCGCCTCCCCAGGACGACCAAGGGGGTCCATCAGCAGAGCGCCGAGATTGCTCCACGCCCGGGCATCGTTCGGGTCGAGCCGGAGCGCCTCGCGGTAAGCCGCTTCCGCCTCCCCAGGACGACCAAGGTCGCGCACCAGCAGAATGCCGAGATTGTGCCACGCCAGGGCATCGTTCGGGTCGAGCCGGAGCGCCTCGCGGTAAGCCGGTTCCGCCTCCCCAGGACGACCAAGGTCGCGCACCAGCAGAACGCCGAGATTGTGCCACGCCCGGGCATCGTTCGGGTCGAGCCGGAGCGCCTCGCGGTAAGCCGCTTCCGCCTCCCCAGAACGACCAAGGTCGCGCGCCAGCAGAATGCCGAGATTGTACCACACCAGGGCATCGTTCGGGTCGAGCCGGAGCGCCTCGCGGTAAGCCGCTTCCGCCTCCCCAGGACGACCAAGGAGGTCCATCAGCAAAATGGCAAGGTTGTACCACGCCCGGACATCGTTCGGGTCGAGCCGGAGCGCCTCGCGGTAAGCCGCTTCCGCCTCCCCAGGACGACCAAGGTCGCGCGCCAGCAGAACGCCGAGATTGTACCACGCCCGGGCATCGTTCGGGTCGAGCCGGAGCGCCTCGCGGTAAGCCGCTTCCGCCTCCCCAGGACGACCAAGGTGGTCCATCAGCAGAATGCCGAGATTGTTCCACACCCCTACATCGTTCGGGTCGAGCCGGAGCGCCTCGCGCAAAGCCGGTTCCGCCTCCCCAGGACGACCAAGGGGGTCCATCAGCAGAATGCCGAGAGCGTGCCACGCCGCGGCACCTTCCGGAACCTGCCGGATGATCTGACGCAGGGTTTGCTCCGCCTCGACATAAAGACCCGCTTCAATGTGCGCCGTCGCGGTCTGTTTTTGTGCCGCAATCCAACCATCGTCCGGTCGTATCGTTGACGCAATGGCCGGCCGGGTCCTGGCGCTGGCTTCGACAGCGGCATCGAGGGCTTCGGCATAGAGCGGGTGGTACGAACCGGGTCGGCTGCCTTCGGTGAGGCTGTTGCGCAGGGTTTGCAGTTCTTCGCCGCTGTAGAACACTTGCAGGAAGGTGGTCAGCCAGCGCATGCGGTGGCGGGTGCGGCGGGTGCCGTGGCGCATCAGGTACCAGATGTTGAAGAAGCGTTCGACCAACTGGTAGCCCGCCCGCGCCCCCGAGGTCGGCACCTCCTCGATCAGCCCCTGGTTTTTCAGCCGGCTGAGTTGCGAGGAGAGCGTGGTGATTTCGACCCCGGTGATTTCGGCCAGGGCATTGGAGGTGACGGGGTCCCAGTGGAGGGCCACGGCGTCCAGCACCGCCCGCTGCAACTCGGTGCGCAACTCCTCGACCCGCGCCTTGTAGAACGGGGTCAACTGGTCGAGCAGGCTTTCGAGATCGCCGAACACCGTGGTGCTGTCGGCCCGCTCCAGCAACTGATAGATCAGCGTCAGAATCCGGGGATTGCCGCCGGTCAGCGTGTGCAGCACCCGCAACCGCTGGGGCTCCGCCTGAAGAATCTTCGTCACCGGCACCCCGGCCTCGCCCCGGGACAGGGCCAGACGGCGCAGACACTTCCGCAATTCGTTGGCGGTCAGCGGCTCCAGCAGGTCGATGCGAAAGAACTCGTAGAACGCGGCCTGTTGATCGCCGCTTTGCTTCAGCGCCTGAACCGCCGCGCCATACAGCACCGGCCCGTCGGCCGCCTGGAGCGCCCGGCGCAACTGCCAGCGTTGCGGGTCGGGCAGCGCCTCCAGCACCAGATCCAGATTGTCCACCAGCAGCACCGGCCGCCGCCCGGTGGCCTCGACCCGGGCCTGAAAGGCTTCGCCGGCAGTCTCGGGCTGCTGCCAGTCGGGTTGCCGCATCTCGCGGTCCAGCCGTTCGGCGCCGGCGGCATCGCCCGACTGTTCCAGCCATTCGGCCAGCGCCTCGCCGCAATTGCGCCAGAACTGGTCCAGGCTGCGGACATTGTACTGTTCCTCCCGGAAGGTCAGCGGCAGCAGCCTCTCCTTCAGCTCCGGGTCCCGGGCAAGACCGATGGCCAGCCGGCGGAGCAGGCTGGTCTTGCCCATGCCCCGCTGGCCGACGATCATCCGGTGCCGGGCCTCGCCCAGGACCGGCACCTTGCTCAATTGCCGAAGCAGAAATTCATAAAGCTCCTGGCGGGCAATGAAACCCGAAAGAAAGTCTTCCTCATTGAGCCGTCTTGGCTCGTACAGCGACATGGCGATCATGGGCTCTTACTCACCATCACGGTGCAGCCAATAGCGGCGCAACAATCCAGAACGAAACCGATAATTCCGCTCATCTCCCTCACCGCTCTCGCTCAGGAAGCCGGCTGGCTCCAGAGTGGTCAGCAGATCGCGCACCCGCCTCAGGGTCAGCCCGTGGGGCGGGCGGCTGAGCACCGCCAGCAGCGTATCGAACCGCTCGCCCTCCGCCTTGCGGGCGCAGGCATCCAAAATCGCGTGCAAGGCCGCCTTGTCCTCGGAATTGAAATTTTTCTTGAGATATTCTTCCCAGGTCGCGAAGCAGTACCGCCGCTCGGGCGACAGCAAGGCCATGAAGGCCGTGTCGATATCCCGGATGCTGGCCAACGGATGCCCGGTACCCCCCGGCCGGCCGCCGGGCCGGACCTCGCGGGCAAGGTTTTCCAGATCATAAGGCGAAAGCCAGCCCAGTTCGGCGATCAGATGCTTGAATGCCGCAGCGTCGAGGGAGAACGGCCGGGGGACTTCGCCGTTGTTCGACAGGTGATCAAGGAAGGCGCGCGCGGCAAGCCGGTCAAAAGGCTGAAGCATGAAGCGATGGAGTTCAACCAGGGCACCATCGATCCCCTGGCTTCTGGCGATAATGTCAAGACCAATCGACCCGGAGAATAACCATCGGACATTCTTGTGCTGTGCATCCAAAGCGCGCATTTGATAGAGAAAGCCCTTAGCGCCATCCTGAGTGCCACTCGCCCGCGCAGCAATGAACAGGCTCAATTCATCGACCAGGATTAATGTTTTATGTCCCCGCTGGTCCATCCCTTCGACCAGCGTCTGGAGAAATGACACCCAGTCGATTTGTAAAAGAGCTTGCTGCCAGCCGACGTCCTTGTCTTTGGAAAAAAGCTGGTTCAGCCATTGTCTGATCCGCCCCTCCAGCTTTCCTCGAACCCCATCTCCTTTCTCGATGGTCTGACAGAGATGACGAAGAAACTGGACTTCCTCGCTCATGCCCTCGACATCGCAGAGAACCGTAGTCCAGCCCTTACCCCGCAGATCTGCGGCAACCTGCGCTCGCAGCCAGGTTTTGCCGACCCGGCGCGGCCCCAGGAGCAGGACGCTACGCCCCTGTTCGATCAGACGACTCAACTCCCTGCGCTCTTCGGCTCGACTGAACATGGGATATCTCCCCTCCAGGAATTATGCGGATATGAATAAATTTATTTTTGGATAATGTCAACAGCGACATCATCCCCGGCCGAACCCGCAACCGCCGCCGGACCCCACCGGCAAAACCGACCTCGCCCTCGCCGCCGGTGAGCTTTTCACTCGACGGCACGGTGCCGATGGCGCCACAGTCGCCTGGAACCCGGCGCCACGGCGGCGTTCGGGGGCGGGCGGGGTTCCCGGCGGGTGGAGTGATTCGGTATGGGTGCGGTAACGACCAGGGGCGTGGCCGAGGATGAGGCCGGGCTGCGGCTTGACCGCTGGTTCAAGCGGCATTTTCCCGATCTTGCCCACGCCCGGTTGGAGCGGCTGCTGCGCACCGGCCAGGTCCGGGTCGACGGCCGGCGGGTCAAGGCCGGCGACCGGGTCGAGCCTGGGCAGGTGGTGCGGATTCCGCCCCTGACCGATCCCGCCCTCGGCGAGGCCGAGGGCGGGGAGCGTGCGCGACCGCCGGTCAGCCGCGCCGATGCCGAGGCGTTGCAGGCCCGGGTGATCTACCGGGACGACGAGGTGCTGGTCATCGACAAGCCGGCCGGGCTCGCGGTTCAGGGCGGCACCAACACCAGCCGCCACCTGGACGGCTTGCTGGATGCGCTGCGCTTCGAGGCGGTGGCACGGCCGCGGCTGGTTCACCGTCTCGACAAGGACACCAGCGGGGTGCTGGTGCTGGCGCGCACCGTGTTCGCCGCCGGACGCCTGACCGAGGCGTTTCGCGGCCGGCAGGTACGCAAGCTCTATGCCGCCGTCACCGTCGGCGTCCCGGAGCCCTTGGGCGGGCGCATCGACCTGCCGCTGGCCAAGGAAGCCGGCCCCCACGGCGAACGGGTGGCGGTGGCCGGGGAGGACGGGCTCAAGGCCACCACCCTCTATCAGGTCCTCGATACCGTGGGCGATCAGGCCGCCTATCTGCACCTGTTTCCGCTCACCGGGCGGACCCACCAGTTGCGCGTTCACATGGCGGCACTGGGGACCCCGATTCTCGGCGACCGCAAGTATGGCGGCGCCGGGGCGGCGCTGCCCGGGATGGAGACCATGCCGCCCCTGCATCTGCATGCCCGCCGGCTGGTGCTGCCGCATCCGCGGCGCGGTATGATCGATGTGACGGCGCCGCTGCCGCCCCATCTGACGGCAACCTGCACCTGGCTTGGCATCGTTCCGCCGCCCGCCGATGGCCCGTTCCCGGGTGACACCGCGGGACCTGTTTCAAACTGAAGAGAAGAGAGAGGTGTTTCCATGCTGCGCTTGATTCCCCTTCAGACTCTGGTGGTGGTCGCCTATCTCGCCATCGCCTTCACCGTGCCCAGGGCGGTGGACAGCGTCGTGCTGTCCTTTACCCTGCCGTCGGGCGCACCCTGGACCCTGACCGCCGGCGGCCTGCTGGTGGCCATCGGGCTGGTGCTGCTGTACCTGGAAGTGCTCAAGTCGGTCCGGGCGACCATGGCCTCTCTGATCGACCACGGGTTGTCGCTGATGCTGTTCAGCATCTGTCTGGTGTTGTTCATCGTGCTGCCCCAGGCCGGAACCGCAACCTTCTTCCTGATTCTGGTCATGAGCCTGATCGATGTGATCGCCGGGTTCACGGTTACGCTGGCGGCGTCGCGGCGCTCGGTGGATGTGGGCACCGGGTTCTAGCAACGTATACAAGGGGGCTTTGTGCCCCCTTGACCCTCACCAGGAGCGTGACGCCCCTGGACCCGCAAGACGTCATGGGTTCCAAGGGCGCAGCATTTGGTGGGTCCAGGGCAAAGCCCTGGTCGGAAGGAACCGGGAAAGGCAAACCGTCATGGTTGAGCACCTTCTGGACCGGCCGGACCTCGGCCGCATCTTGTTTCACCCCCGCCGGCAAGGCCCGGAGTCCGGGGAGAGCCCCCGGGCACGGACCGTTCGCTTTGCCGGGACCGACGGGGTGACGCTGGGCGGCCGGCTCTATCCGGCGGCGCCGGCGGCGCCGGCGATCCTGTATTTTCACGGCAATGGCGAGATCGCCGCCGACTATGACGACCTGGGGCCGATTTACCGGCAAATCGGGCTGACCCTGCTGGTGGTGGACTATCGCGGCTACGGGATCAGCACCGGGACGCCGCTGGCCTCGGCGCTGGCCGCCGACGCCGGTTCGGTGTTCGGGCAGACCCCGGCGGTGCTGGCCGAGCATGGTCTGACCCCCATCCGACTGCTGGTGATGGGCCGGTCGCTGGGCAGTGCCGCGGCGCTGGCGGTGGCGGCCGGCGGGCCACCGGGGCTCTCGGCCCTGATCATCGAAAGCGGCTTTGCCGATACCCTGGCCCTGGTCACCCGTCTCGGCGGCATCCTGCCGCCCGGGGCCGACGAGGCCCGCGACGGCTTCGGCAACCTGGACCACATCAGGGCGGTGACGGTGCCGACCCTGGTGATTCACGGCCAGGAGGATCGGATCATCCCGATCCGCGAGGGGCGACGGCTGTTCGAGGCCTCGGGCGCCGCCGACAAACGTTGGCTGCCGATTCCCGGCGCCGGCCACAACGACCTGATGATGGTCGGGGTCGACAGCTACTTTCCGGCGGTGGCGACGCTGGCCCTGGCGCGGTGACCCCCGGGTCGCCCCGGTCGGCGGTGAATCAAAGAAGGCCAGAAGCCAGCTTCATCAACCGGAGCTTGTCTTCGTTGCGCTGGCAGAACGCCACATACTGGTCGACGGTCATGCCCAACCGGCGGGTCAGGTCGGCGACCCGCAGCCGCCCCGACAGATCGGCCAGGATGGTGACGGCCGAATAGAGCGAAGCCTGATCGATCAGCCACAACAGCGGCCGTTTCAGGGACATCTTGGACAGGATCAGGTCGCCGAGCAGTTCGGCCAGTTCCAGCCCGGCCGGGTTGGGCCGGAAGGCGGTGACGCTGGCCTGATAGACCGAACCGGGGTCCAGCCGGTCCATCCTGAAGCAGCCGAAATCGGCGTCGGCCATCGCCTGTTCCACCAGTTCCACGGGATGGCAGAGCGCCACATCCACGTCGAACAGCACCACCGGCCGGCGATAGTGCCGGAGCAGGCCCGCCATCCGCACGAACCGGGCCGAGGCGTACCAGGCCGCGCATTTCAGGGCGCCGCTGCGCTCCCAGCTCAGGGCCAGCCGGTTGTGGCGCAGCGGCGGCAGGGCAACCGCCGCCGCCCCGGGTCCGGGCTCCGGTTCGGGGTCGAGCAGGTGCAGGTGAACCAGCCGGCCGCGACAGAGCCGGTCCACCGACTCGAAAAAGCGCGGCAGGAACAGGTCGGCATAACGGCGGTCGCACGAGACCATCACCACCGACCGTTCCGCTGCGGTCCCGGATTCGGGGGCTGAGGATTCGGGGGCTGAGGATTCGGGGGCCTCGGGTTCGGGCGCGTCGGCCCAATGCAGGGGACCCAGTTGCGCCCGGTTGAGCGCGAGATTGTCGCGATAATAGGGCTGCCCGAGATAGCCCGGGTCGTTGACCAGCAGGGCGTGGCGGAACAGCACCATGAAACCATCGTCGTCGGTGGTCGGCAGGCGGTCGAGGCTGGCGAGGCAGCGGCTGCGCACCGCGCCGAGCAGGGCAAAGCCCTCGTCGAAGCGCCGCCGCGCCAGCAGCACGCAGGCCGCGAAGTAGCCGGGGACGATGGCGAACAGTTCCCCGGCGGGGGCGTCGGTGGCCGCGGCCAGCATGGCGTCGTAAGCCTTGAGCCGGTCCAGAATCAGGAACACGTCCTTGAGAAAGACGATGCCGTCGTCGTCGAAGCGGCGGCGGCGCAGCGGCAGCACCCGGCGGTAAACGATCCCGGCCTGGCCATCGAGGATCAGCGCCAGCGCCTGAAGCAACCAGCCCTCGACCCGCTCCGGCGCAGCGGCCACCAGGGTCCGGGACAACGCCAGCACCTCGCCGCTCCGCCGCTGCCCCAGCGCCGCCCGCGCCCGCTCCAGCACCCCCTCGAAATCCATGTCGTTTTTCCCGTACAAGTCGTGGTTGCCAAAGGCCATGGCCTTTGGTGGGGTCCAGGGGCAACGCCCCTGGAATCCTGAAGCACCGTTTCCCCTTCCCCCCGGCCGGCCGCGCGCGTAAACCGATAACCAGCCAACACCCGGGAGGGATGGAATGGATGTCGGCATCGTCAAAGTCCTGGCGCAGGTGGTCGGCATCGGCGGCGCCGCCCTGGGCGTGTTTCTGATCCTTTACCGCGACATCATCCGAAAGAACATTTTTCCAGGTCTGACCAAACAGCAAGCCTACCGCCTGCTGACGCTGATCGTGGTTCTGGTGTGGTCGGTGGCACTGGCCGGCATCGGCGCCTGGGTCTGGGGGACAGGCCACGGCAAGGACGGACCTGCCGTAACCGCCACCGACCACAGCACGATGACCAGCACCAACGATGACCGACCGACGTTGGAACAGATCAAAGAGGCTGCCGGGAACGGCGAAAAGATGGCGAAACTGGGCGAGCGGCTCGGTGTGACCGACACCGCCCTCTTGGTCTTCTTTCACATTCTGAACGAAAAAAAGGTCCCCGACGAGATGCTGGCCGAAACCCTGATGACCATCGCCGAACGCCACAAGGCGTTGCTGGCCCAGGTCAGGGCCCTGCAAAGCGACGATCCCGAGGTGCGGGCGCTGAGAGATCAAGCCGCAGCGGCGATCACCGCCGGCCGCTACGACGACGCCGACACGGCCCTGGCCCGGGCCGAATCGCTGACCCTGGAGGCCGCCCCCCGACTCCAGACCGCCACCGACCGGCGGTTGTCAGACGCCGCGGCAATCCGGGCCGTGCGCGGCGAACTGGCCCTGACCCGCTTGCAGTACCGCGACGCCGCCGGCCACTTCGCCGCCGCCGCGGTCACGCTGCCGCCAGGACACGACGATCAGCGCCTCGCCTGTCTGGACCGGGAGGCCGAGAGCCTCTATCGCCAGGGTAACGAGGACGGCGACAATCCGGCCCTGCTGGCCGCGATCGACCGCACCCGGGCGATCCTGGTCCTTCGCCCGCGTGAACGGGTCCCGCTCGACTGGGCCGGGACCCAGAACAATCTCGGCAACGCCCTGCGGGTGCTTGGCGAGCGGGAGGGCGGCACCGCGCGGCTTGAAGAGGCGGTGGCGGCCTTCCACGCCGCCTTGCTCGAATGGACCCGGGAGCGGGTGCCGTTCGACTGGGCGATGGCCCAGTACAATCTCGGCACCACCCTGCGGCTACTGGGAGGGCGGGAGGCGAGCCCTGCACGGCTCGAGGAGGCGGTGGCGGCCTTCCACGCCGCCTTGCTCGAATGGACCCGGGAGCGGCTGCCGTTCGACTGGGCGATGATCCAGAACAATCTCGGTAACGCGCTTGGGACGCTCGGGGAACAGGAGAGCGACACCGCGCGGCTCACGGAGGCGGTGGCGGCCTTTCGCGCCGCCTTGCTCGAAAGGACCCGGGAGCGGGTGCCGCTCGACTGGGCCGGGACCCAGAACAATCTCGGCAACGCCCTGCGGGCGCTGGGCGAGCGCGAGAGCGGAACCGCGCGGCTGGATGAGGCGGTGGCGGCCTTTCACGCCGCCTTGCTCGAAAATACCCGGGAGCGGGTGCCGCTCGACTGGGCCACGACCCAGAACAATCTCGGCAACGCCCTGCGGGTGCTGGGCGAGCGCGAGAGCGGAACGGCGCGATTGGAGGCGGCGGCGGCGGCCTTTCGCGCCGCCTTGCTCGAAAGGACCCGGGAGCGGGCGCCACTCGACTGGGCCAGGACCCAGACCAATCTCGGCACCGCCCTCGAGAGGCTCGGGGAGCGCGAACGGGGAACGGCCCGGCTGGAGGAGGCGGTGGCGGCCTACCGCGCCGCCTTGCTCGAAAGGACCCGGGAGCGGGGACCGCTCGACTGGGCCACGACCCAGAACGATCTCGCCACCGTCCTTGAGACGCTCGGACAGCGGGAGAACGGCACCGCACGGCTGGAGGAGGCGGTGGCGGCCTACCGCGAGGTCCTGCTCGAATGGACCCGGGAGCGGGTGCCGCGCTATTGGGCCGGAACGCAGAACAATCTCGGCAACGCCCTCAAGATACTCGGAGCGCGCGAGAGCGGAACCGCGCGGCTGGAGGAGGCGGTGGCGGCCTACCGCGCCGCCTTGCTCGAATGGACCCGGGAGCGGGTACCGCTCGACTGGGCCATGGCCCAGAACAATCTCGGCAACGCCCTGCGGGCGCTCGGGGAACGGGAGAGCGGGACCGCGCGGCTGGAAGAGGCGGTGGCGGCCTACCGCGCCGCTTTGCTCGAAAGGACCCGGGAGCGGGTGCCGCTCTACTGGGCCACGACCCAGAACAATCTCGGCAACGCCCTGCGGGTGCTGGGCGAGCGCGAGAGCGGCACCGCGCGGCTGGAGGAAGCCTTGCAGGCGATCCGAGGGGCATGGCAGACTTACCAGGATGCCGGCTACCAACAGTACCGGGCGGGCTTCGAGGACCGCATCCAGGGCCTGGAAAACGCGATTGCCGACCGGGCGGGCGGCCAAAGCCCGCCCCAGGAACGGCCGGGGACGCCGTGATGCGCCCGAGGCTCTTCCTGGGTTTCGGGGTGGGGGTGTTTGCTGTGAAAATAGAAGATCAGCCCTGGCGTCCTGGGACCGCGGGCATCCTGCCCGCTCTTCGCAAGCCCCCCTCGCAGATCGCCAACCCTTTGATCTTGCGGCAACAGGCGGGCAGGATGGCCGCGGTCCCGGAAAGCCGCCGGTCAGCCGGTAACGCTCTGACATACCGATAAATATCATTTTACCCGGCTATGGGGGAGCGCCGCACGGGGGCAAGGTCAGGCTTCGCTGCCGGCCGGCAGGCTGCGGAACACCACCGGCACCTCGCCGCACCGGCACCCCCTCGAAATCCATGTCGTTTTTCCCGTACAAGTCGTGGTTGCCAAAGGCCACGGCCTTTGGTGGGGTCCAGGGGCAACGCCCCTGGAATCCTGAAGCGCCGTTTCCCCTTCCCCCACACCGGCCGCGCGCGTAAACTGATAGCCAGCCAACACCCGGGAGGGATGGAATGGATGTCGGCATCGTCAAAGTCCCGGCGCAGGTGTTCGGCATCGGCGGCGCCGCCCTGGGCGTGTTTCTGATCCTTTACCGCGACATCATCCAAAAGAAAATTTTTCCGGGTCTGACCAGACAGCAAGCCTACCGCCTGCTGACGCTGATCGTGGTTCTGGTGTGGTCGGTGGCACTGGCCGGCATCGTCGCCTGGGTCTGGGGGACAGGCCACGGCAGGGACGGACCTGCCGTGACCGCCACCGACCACAGCACGATTGCCATCACCAACAACAACGGGCCGACGCTGGAACAGATCAAGGAGGCTGCCGGGAACGGCGAAAAGATGGCGAAACTGGGCGAGCGGCTCGGTGTGACCGACACCGCCCTCTCGGTCTTCTTTCACATTCTGAACGAAGAAAAGGTCCCCGACGAGAAGCTGGCCGAAACCCTGATGACCATCGCCGAACGCCACAAGGCGTTGCTGGCTCAGGTCAGGGACCTGCAAAGCGACGATCCCGAGGTGCGGGCGCTGAGAGAGCAGGCCACCGCGGCGATCACCGCCGGCCGCTACGACGACGCCGAAGCGGCGCTGGCCCGGGCCGAGTCGCTGCCCCTGGAGGCCGCCCACCGACTCCAGGCCGCCGCCGACCGGCAATTGTCGGGCGCCGCGGCAATCCGGGCCGAGCGCGGCCAACTGGCCCTGACCCGCTTGCGGTACCGCGACGCCGCCGGCCACTTCGCCGCCGCCGCCGCCACCCTGCCGCCGGGACACGACGACCAGCGCCTCGCCTATCTGGACCGGGAGGCCGACAGCCTCTACCGCCAGGGCGACGAGGTCGGCGACAACCCCGCCCTGCTGGCCGCGATCGACCGTTACCGGGCGATCCTGATCCTGCGCCCGCGTGAACGGGTCCCGCTCGACTGGGCTATGACCCAGAACAATCTCGGCGCCGCCCTGGAGACGCTCGGGGAGCGGGAGAGCGGCACCGCGCGGCTGGACGAGGCGGTGGCGGCCTACCGCGCCGCCTTGCTTGAAAGGACCCGGGAGCGGGTGCCGCTCGACTGGGCCGCAACCCAGAACAATCTCGGCAACGCCCTGCGGGTGCTGGGCGAGCGCGAGAGCGGCACCGCGCGGCTGGACGAGGCGGTGGCGGCCTACCGCGAGGTCCTGCTCGAATATACCCGGGAACGGGTGCCGCTCGACTGGGCCATGA
>Ga0302319_10001201_pt1 | contig 58217 bp, 59 predicted proteins | sample Bog_T0_2_FD_203319 | JGI IMG/M metagenome (GOLD analysis project Ga0302319, IMG submission 203319) | Peat permafrost microbial communities from Stordalen Mire near Abisko, Sweden - Bog_T0_2 | ecosystem: Environmental > Terrestrial > Soil > Wetlands > Peat | place: Sweden: Abisko, Stordalen Mire...
CCACCAATATTTTCCTCTTGGATAAGTTGCCATTCGGGTCTCCTGTCCTTTCGGTGAGCGCGCCTGTGTGGGCGCGCGACTGAAGATTCAGGCGAAGGCAAAACTCGATCAAATTTCAGGAGTCCCGACGCCACGCGAGAGCGTGGTTCAGGACATGAGGCTGGAGGTCTGGAGTCGATCTATCGAGGGGAGCCACAACTGAGATCGGTTGCTATGGGTTAGCACCGGTTTTGAAAGTGAGTGACGACAAAATTGACTACAATCGGGCCAATTTCGTGTCTTTCTGCTGCTTTCTACTGCTCTAAGTTGTTGATTTGATTGGCTCCTCAGGTAGGACTCGAACCTACAACCCTTCGGTTAACAGCCGAATGCTCTGCCATTGAGCTACTGAGGAGTGACTGGCTTCAAAAAACTTCCTCTACTAAGGTAGCAGAGAGGATGGGGCGCGTCAAAAAAAGACGAACCTTGAAGTTGTGTGCGAATTGGCAGCTTGCCAGACTGCCCAGGATGCGATTGGCCTGCCCGCAATGCGGTAGGCTTGGAGCAGGAGGAATCTCGATGTCCAGGATCTCCCGTCTCGATCGCAGCGAAGTGACCCCGGAAATGGCGGCTCTTTACGACAAGGCCTTTGCCCAGCGCGGAAACGTGCCCAACATGTTTCGCGTAATGGCGCACCGGCCGGAGATTTTCGCCACGATGCAGGCTCATTTCGGGGCCGTGCTCAATACTGGAACGGTTTCCACCAAGCTCAAAGAATTGATCATTGTCCGCACCAGCCAGGTGAACGAGACGCCCTATTGCCTGGCCAGCCACACGATTCTGGCCCGCAACCTGGGCTGGAGCGACGACCAGCTCGCCCACCTGTCTGACTGGCCTCAGCGCGAAGACTTTTCGCCTGCCGAGAAAGCCGCGCTCCGCCTCGCGGAGACTGTAACCCGCGATGCACACGCGGTGAGCGATGAGCAGTTTGCAGGGCTGCGCACCTTCTATTCCGAAGGCGAAATTGTGGAGTTGCTGTGCGCGATTGGGCTGTTCAATTATTTCAACCGGTTTAATAATGCGCTGGGGATGGAGCCGACCAAAGCTGGCGAAGGCGGGCGTGCGACGCGGATCGAGAATGCTGTGACATCGGAGCCAACGCACGCATGATCTAACGAACACTATAGAGCAAAAGAGCGCACCAACAACAAACCCGAAGGAGTTCCCTGTCCACATGAAACTGCCGCTCCCCGCTGGAGATTTCCAGGCCTACCTTTTTGACTGCGACGGCACGATTGTCGATTCCATGCCGCTGCATTACGTCGCCTGGAAGACTGCACTCAGCGAATGGAACTGCCCTTTCCCCGAGGACCTGTTTTATTCCTGGGGCGGCAAGCCAGTGGATGAAATCATTTCCACGCTGAACCAGATGAACGGGCTCAACATGCCGGTGGAAGAGGTGGGCACCCGCAAGGAAGGGCTCTATTTCGACCTGCTACCGGAACTCGCGGCAATTCCAGAGGTCGTAGAGCATATCGATGCGCAGTACGGCCGCATTCATTTTGCTGTGGTCTCAGGTGGGCGTCGCAACTCGGTCGTGCGGTCTTTAACCACGGTGGGTCTTCTGGACAGATTCGAGACCATTGTGGGCGCTGAGGACTATGTGCACTCCAAGCCCGCGCCCGATGGTTTTCTGCTTGCAGCTGAGCGGTTGGGCGTGGCCCCGGCCTACTGCCTGGTCTTCGAAGACACCGACCTGGGGATTCAGGCAGCGACGGCGGCTGGAATGGCATCAGTGCGCGTGCCTTCGCCGGTGGAGCGGAGATAAGCGGGAACCGTCGGCACGGGTGTAGCGTAGTGTCATTCAGGCCAGACCGGTCTCCGAGGTTCTATGCCCGGCACCACGTCATCGCAACCCGCCCCTCTTCCCCACGTGCAGTGGGCGGCGCTGGCGGCCATTTCCGCGGCCATCACCCTGCTGCACCTGCTGACAAACGGCCGCTACGGCTTTCATCGGGATGAATGGCAGTTCCTCTCCGATGCGAGCCATCTGGACTGGGGCTTTGTAGCGTATCCGCCGCTGACGCCGGTTGTGGAGCGGATCAGCCTGGCGATCTTTGGGCTGAACATGGTGGGGTTGCGGCTGATCTCGGTACTTTCCCAGGCGGCGGCGATTGTCGTGACTGGCCTGATGGCTCGGGAACTGGGCGGGCAGAGGCTGGCGCAGGTCACTGCGGCGCTGACGATCGCCTTGTCGCCGTTGCCGCTGTTTGAGGGAACGGAGTTTCAATACACGACTTTCGACTACCTTTGGTGGGTGCTGATTGCGTTCTTCACCATCCGCCTGCTGCGGACGGGCGATGCGCGCTGGTGGCTCGCGATTGGGGCGGCCATCGGCATGGGGCTCGAAACCAAATACGCCATCTCGTTCTTCATCGCCGGACTGCTGGCAGGTCTTGTCCTTTCTGAGGCGCGGAGATTTCTGAAGAGCCCGTGGTTCTATGCCGGGGTGGGGCTGGCGCTGCTCATGTTCCTTCCCAACTTGCTCTGGCTCGTGCGCCACGACTTCATCTCCTACCGCTTTCTGCAACACATTCATGTTCGCGATGTGGGCGAGGGGAGGGCGGACGGCTTCCTTTTCGACCAGTTGAAGATTTGCATCAATATCTTTGCAACTCCGGTCGCGGTTGCTGGGCTGGTGGCGTTCTTGCGCAGCCGGCGCTATCGGATGCTGGGCTGGATGTTTCTGGTCACCGTCGCCCTGTTCTTCCTGGCCAAGGGACGCGGGTATTACACGGCCGCAGCATACCCGATGGTGCTGGCGATGGGCGCCGTAACCGGGGAGCAGTGGCTGGGCAGGCTGCCTGTTTGGGGTCGGCGCACCGTTGAAGGGGTGTACTTCACTGGGCTCATGGTCATCGGCGTTTATGCAATGACAATCCTGATTCCGCTTGCGCCGTCCGGACCACTGCGGGCGTTTGCGCTGCAGCGGAATGGCGATCTGCGCGAGGAGTTTGGCTGGAACGAGTTGGTCGGCGCCGTCGCCGGCATTCGCGATTCCCTTCCCCCAGAGCAGCAAAAGAACCTTGGCATAATTGTGGGCAACTATGGCGAAGAGGGTTCAATTGAATTGCTGGGTCCGGCCTACCATTTGCCGCCGCCGATCAGTTTGACCAACTCAGCATGGCTTCGCGATTACCCGTCGATACAGCCAACGACGATCATTGTGGTGGGTGTCTCAAAGGAAGACGTAGTGGGAATCTTCACCGGCTGCCGCCTGGCGGGGCACAACGGCAACTCTCAGGGCATTCGCAATGAGGAGAGCCGGGACCATCCGGATGTCTTCGTTTGCGGGTCGCCAAAGCTCAGCTGGCCTGAGTTCTGGAAGAAATACCAGTCATTTGGTTGATGAAATGTAAGTCCGCAGGGCCGCCGCTTCCGGTCGCAGCAGCAACACGGCGACACGATAGACGGTGAACGTCGCATTGGCGTCATCCGCAGAGCAACTGCCCACAGCGGCATCGCGGTAGCGCCCGGTGGCGATGCGTTCCAGCAGGGCTTCCGGCAGGCGGTCGAGTTCGGTGGCTTGCCAGCGCATGATGAATTCGGGCCGCCGATTGTCCAGCGCGATAGGCAGTCCGTGATCTTGTGCACATGCGGTGCGGGCGCCGGTTGAGTTTCCGTGGGCGGCAACCCCGGTGGCCTGCACCAGGTTAGAGACGGTAGCCTCAACCTGCTCAGGCGTCAATTGCTTCACGGCATGGGAGAAGTCAGCGACGGCGTAGAGCGCGTTTCCCCGCGCCACCACGGCCATACCGATATGGTCGACCCTGGGGTTGAGCAAGTTGTCCCGGTGCCCTTGCGAGTTCATCCAAGCCTGGTGGATGGAGCCGGGGCCGAACCCCTCAGCCACATTCTCTTCAATCAAGGTGAAATGGGCTCCCGCGTGGCTGGCGCGCTGGCCCAGGTCGGCCTCGCCGGGATACTGATGCGAAATCGGCCCCTGCACTGCCATCATGGTGCAGTGGTACAGTGCAGCGGAGGCAAGTTCCTGATCCCAGACCAGCTGGGTAAGCCCGCGTGCGCTGCGTTCCTGGTTGGCAAGGGCAAACAACTGCGCCACCTGGCTGCGCGCGACCTGACTGCTTGCCGAGGGCACGTCCGCGGCCATGGCAGGGTGAGTGCCGGGTCCAGCAAAGGGGACTTGAGCTGCGAGGGAAGAAGGTGCCAGAGCGAGCGCAAGCAGAACAACCGGGAAGAGCGGCAATTTAGGGAGCAAAACCATAAGAAACAAGCCGCCTTTCGGGTGCTTGAAGCTGTATTCTTTCACTGTGCTCAAAAAAGTAACTTCCACTTTCGGGTTACGCATGGGTCGCTTTCGTGTTACTCGCCAGCCGCTGGCGTTTGCAGGAATTTTGCTTCTCGCTGCCTTTGTTTTGGGCGGCCTCTCAGCCCCTTGGCTTGCGCCGCACCCGCCTGCAAGCATCGATCTACTTCATCGGCTGCAAGGGCCTTCGACTTCACATTTGGCGGGGACAGATGAGCTGGGGCGGGATACGCTGTCGCGGCTGCTGTGGGGCGCGCGGCTGTCGCTGGCTGTGTCAGTGAGTGTTGTCGCGGTGTCGCTGACGCTGGGGTTGAGTATTGGCGGGCTGGCAGGCTACCTGGGCGGATGGGTGGATACGGCGCTGACTACTTTTGCCATGAATACGTTTCTGGCGCTGCCGGGGATTCTGCTGGCGATTGCCTTTGCCGCGTTTCTGGGGCCGGGATTCTTGAACCTGGTGCTGGCGCTGGCCATTGGCGGCTGGGCCGGCTATGCGCGGCTGGTGCGGGCGCAGGTGATGGCCGTGCGGGACCGCGAGTATGTTGACGCGGCGCGGGCGCTGGGCGCGAGCGGGATGCGCATCTTCTTCCGGCACATACTCCCGAATATCGTACAGCCTATCCTGGTGCAGGCGGCGATTGGGATGGCTGGCGTGATTCTGGCGGAGGCTACCCTGAGCTTCCTGGGGCTTGGGATTCCAGCGCCGGCGCCGAGTTGGGGATCGATGCTGAACGACGCGCGGAGCCACCTGTTCGACTCGCCGCACCTGGTGCTGTTTCCGGCAGCGGCGGTTGCCGGAGCGGTACTCGGATTCAACTTTCTTGGCGATGCGCTGCGCGACCGGCTCGACCCACGGACGCGGCTGGAACTGGGGCTGTGAGAAGCAGCGGTTAGTGGTTAGTGGTTAGGGAACCTCTGACGAAGTCAATGTCTTGAAAGGGCACGACTTCAGTCGTGCCGGAAGTAGCACAAAACGAACGTGGGCTTTACAGGCTGCGGAAAAACTACCAAATGGCCGAAGTCTTGAAAGGGCGCGACTTCAGTCGTGCCGGAAGTAGCACAAAACGAACGTGGGCTTTAGCCCCTGAGGCAATGCCGAAGGCCTTTTCAGAGCTTCCTCAGTGGTTAGTGACCGGTTGAGGTGGTGGCTCGAATGAAAATTGGCGTCATCAGCGATACGCACGGGCTGCTGCGGCCGGAGGTTGCTCTTGCGTTGGCCGGCGTTGAGCGCATTCTGCACCTGGGCGATGTGGGCAAGGTTTCGATTCTGCGCGAGTTGGAGAAGATCGCCCCGGTTACGGCCATTCGCGGCAATGTTGACCACGCCGGGGCTTGCGACCATTTGCCGGAAACGGAGGTGGCGCTGGTTGAGGGCAAGTATCTTTACATGCTGCACGACCTGAATTCGCTGCATCTGGACCCGGTTGCGGGGCGGTTTGCGGCGGTGCTCTATGGGCATACGCATGTGCCGATGGCTTACAAGAAAAAGGGCGTGCTCTACTTCAATCCCGGAAGCTGCGAGATTACACCCTGATTTGATACATCCAAATGAGTGATTAGACTACTTTTTGGTCGGTTTTCCTCCAACAGCTCATTAAAAATGGGTATCCTTTGTCTTGTAATCTTTGAGTTCTTACCCTAAAGCTGCATCGGATGTAGAGCGGACTCGATTCGATGAATGGGCAAGAATGCGCCGAACAGAACTTCCAGGCATGGGCGGCGTCCAAGACCGATGGCGACTTTCGGGAGATGGTCAGGCAGAACCAGCTGAACCGCGGGGAAATTTGCCGTGAGTGCAGCTTAGGACGGGCAGCGCTACGGCAAAATCCGCGTATCAAAGAAGCTCTGACCGAACTCGAAGCGCAGCTTCGAGTTCGCGGTGTTCTCGCGGAGCCCGCACATATCATCCGAGCGGCCCCTGGAGATGGTCTTGGCGACAGAGCGGCCCGACACGGCGTGCTTTCCTGCGCTCCACCAGCTACATGACGCCTATCCACGCCCCCACTGAGAACACCGGCCTGAGTTGGAGTTCCACACCGGTCTACTAGCGTCTTCCTCCAGGCAAGGCGTAGGACTCCTCCCCGCTTCGCGTGTCCTCTCCATTTATTCCACGATCCTCTCGACCCTCATTCGGGCCAAGGCGGCTAAATGCCGGCTGGCGCGTTTCTTTAAGGTCGAACATACTTTACTTTGCCAGGACTCAATTTCGATTCGATTGTGATCGTTTCGTCTAGGTCACCGTCGTATTCAGGAGGACGCTGGCTCGACCCTGCAACCGGGCCTGTCGCGCCCAACACTTTTCGGATCGCTTGAGCAAAGCGAATCTCGAATACTTTTTCGCCCTTTTCGTGCATCCCGCTGTGGTTGTAGAGGATTTCACCGCGACCGCCCTCGTACATACCGAGCCTTTTCAAATAGTCGGGCGATATCGCCCTTCGTAAAGCTTCGCGCTCAGATTCGGTGAGTTGTGGGTATGGAGCGACCACTGCGGCTTTGTCACCTTCCGGGCGTTTGTCGACATCGAATATCGTCTTGGCCTTCAGCATATTGAGCTCTGCCTGGAACCGGTTACGCTCAACGATGGCCCGCTGCACGATGGAACGCATGGCTGGGTCCGCGATACGCATTAAGAATTCATGGCTCGCCAGCGTTTTCGGCGGCTTGGGATCGGGCGGCCCAGCGTAGACCGCCCACGCTTCGATCAGTTCCTTGTAACAGTCAGAGTTAGCGTTGTAAAGTGCGCGACCGACCATGATGTCTTCCTTTTCCGCTAGGTCGCCGATGGTCGGCAATGAGAAGTCGCGTGAGCCAGCTTCATGCTGTTTACGGCAAAGCTCATGGATCTTCAACAGGCGTTCGCGCCGGTGCGAACGAAATCCCTTATCAAGCAGAGCTTTCAGTACGGCCTTCGGGTGGTTATCGGTTGCAGCGCTCATGATTCATCTCCAATCAAGAACTGAGGGGCGGGAGTGGACACGCAAGCCACCTCGACATTGCCGCGCTTAGGCAAGAGCGACGTTATGTCAAAGCCAAAGTGTTCGCTGAGACTTTTCCCCGCATCGATGAAGCGAATCACATCGCGCTCTCCCATGTCCGGATTCTCTGGGTTCATCCGAACAGCAAGGTCGCGCACAAAGGCGTTGCCGAATTGCAGTTGCTCCTTTTCGCTCAAAAGCGTTAGCACGGCTGGCTTTCTTTCCCGCAAGATAAGGTGCTTATCGATGAACTGACTGCGATCGAGTATTGCCTTGCCGGGGTCCTCCTCAGGGTAGATCTCGGCGCTTTGGCACACCCGGTTGATCTGGAGCAATTTGGAGGCGTCCGCCTCCCACCCAATTCTTAGATCGCCTATGGTGCCGGCGGCCACTATTTGCCTCTTGGAGGGATCCCCGAAATTGTGCGCCTCGATGCAGCGATCCATCAGACGCGAGCAGGCTGCAATGTCCACGAGGAGGTCGCCGACCTTCCTCCTGGAAGTTTCGTACAGCCGTTCGGCTTGTATGTAGGCTGCGTTGTTGGTTGGCTGGAGGCCAGCATCTTCGGCATCTGCTCTCTCGCTCTTGATGTCTTCTAGTGCGCTTTCACGAACCCAACACTCGATCCGCGCCTCGTCGCAGTGATAGCAGAGATTGTCATGGTGGGCATGCAATGCCGCCAGGTATTTTGGCTCGGTGACGAACCACCGGCATCGCACGCAGTTCTCACTTCCCCCCGGAACAGGCCCATGCTTGGGTCTCCTTGAATGGGTGCCTTCCTGAATTATCGGCCCTCCATTAAAACAGCCACCGGACTTGGCTTTACCATCGATCTCGCTCGTATTGCCGCCGACGAGACACATTCCTATGTGCAATGGCTTCCAGCCGGCGGAGTTTCGCGCCGCTGGATGCCTCGGAATAACAGCGGAAAGACTGGTCTGATCGTTGCAGATGGCCTCTTTTAATAATTGCTCGTACGGTGCGTTAAGCAGAAAGGTATGTATGCTTTTTTCCTTTTCCGCTTCCATGCGCTTCGCGGCCTCGGACAGTGATGTGAAGAGGTAGGTCATACCGGGCCTAATGTAGTAGAGGGTCATAACTAAACGGCTGTGACCAACAAGCCGGTACAGGACTTCAATCGGCAGTTTTCCATCCAAGGCCAGCGCGGTGATGAGCGAAACACGCAGGCTGTGCAAAGGGAAGTAGGTCTTCGTTCCGCCCTCCTTATGTTCCTCCGACGGCGGGACCAAAAGAATTCGCCTGCCGTCGCCACTGGTTTCGCCCCGATTGGCGAGACGCTGCTCCATCTTTTCAAGCAAGCGGAACCAACAAAGATCCAACAATCCTCTTGCTATCGGGAGGTGGTGCTCGCCGCGTTTTCCTTCACGGTATCTGAAAAGAAAGCAAGCATCGGGGTAACCAGCCAGTTGCGCGTCGGTCTTCGCTTCCATATGACGGCAATCGAGTTCCGCCCAAGCTGTGCGCTGCGAGATGGGATTGTACTTTTCCTGCCAGTTTCTCATCTTCTCAAGCCAGTAAAAGACGTCCTCATGTATCTTGCCGATCGAAACCCACGGGAAAACATAGCCCTTCTTGGAGCCCAACTTGCCGATGTCGGCGGTTTTGTTGGTGTTTACGTAAAGCAGGGTATTGAGGTTCACGATCGAAGGGAGATCGTGTACCTCGTTCGGGTTGGGACGGCGGAATACCCCCTGCTGTAGAGGGCGCCGGTCGGTGCCTTGAGCAAGCCTGCTCGAATTCTTCGTCCAGCTTGATTTCGCCCAGCGCCAGGAATCGGCTTCGCCCGAATCCAGCACGGAGACCTGAAACGTGCGCAGTGGTAGGATGAGCTTCACAAGCAGTGCCACCCAACGGACTGGACTCCACATCTCTAAGCGGTCCCCGAAATTCAGAGTCGGACGCGTCCGCCACACGCAGTCCGGGTCGTCGTGATCAATCTGGTCTTCGGTCACTTCGAACCAATCTGAGGCGGGGAACCCCGATTTGCCCACCTCGGCGCCTAGTTCAGACTGCGCCCACTTCCAGTCACAGAAGTTCGGTCCTTCCGCGAGCATCTGGCGCAATTCGTCGATGTAACCGTAGGGCAACGGCGAATACACGCTCTCGCCAAGCGCGGCGAAATTCTTGTTGGACATAGGATCCACGGGATTGAGAAACGCCGGAATCTTTCGACCGTCGTCCATGGCTTCGGTAAATTCGTCGCGCCAGAGCACCCACTCAAGGAAGTTGTGGATAGCGTTGTTGAACGCTACCCCTTTAGTTGAATGTGTACACGCCTTCTTGTAAAAGTTCGGTAGTTCCCGGCCGCGCACGAAGAACAGTCTTGGGTCGGACGGCAAGTTCTCCTTTACTATGTAGCGTTCGAGGAAGACCCCTAATGCTTTCAACTTCCCGCCCAAATTATCCTCTGCCTTGCTTATCCATTCCGCAGCCAACTCTCGCCAGGGTTCGAGAAATGGATACTTCTGTTCGACCCAGCTGAGCGTTAGATCAGCGGTGCGGTGCAAACCTACTCTCCTCTTCTCATAGCCGCTCTTGCTTTGCAATGGCACAGGGTTACGATAGGACGACGAACTGAAATGACGCAGCAGCACAAACTCCAGAAAGTCGTTGATATGATTGTTGTAGGCGACTCTGACAGGATATGTTAACTGTGAATTGGCTGTCTCGAAGTACTTAGGCAACTTATCCGTGCCGAGCGCAAGAAACGCTTTCGGATCGACGGGCAATTTCATTTTGACGATGTATCGTTCTAGGAAGCCCGAGATTGCCGCCGACTTAGATGGCGTAAACGGAATCATCCACTCCTCAGCCAACTCTCGCCAGGCGTGAAGCTCGGGATGTTTCCGCTCAATTCGGATGAGTGCAGGATTACTTGTCATATTCCTATTTGCCATAAGCCGTCCTTTACCTTTCCGAATCAGATTTTGTGCCGTGGTATTTGTCGTGCAGGCGCTGTTGTCCAAGGGCCAACTCCGCCATCATCTCGCGGGTATACACCCCCGTATAGACTCCTTGGCTGTGTATTGAAATGTGGTGCATGTAGCGCTGAATGAGCTTGGGGGAGAAGCCGGCGAGCCTAAGCCGCTGAGCATAAGCGTGGCGATGACCGTGCGGCGTGGAACCCAACGCTTTGCTCACGGTGAGCCCGATGCGCTCGCAAGCACGGGCGTGGGCTTCGTTGTATTGTTTGCGGGTGTACATGCCGCCGACCGGCTCGCGGTACAGGTTGATAAACGCAAAAGGGTGGTCGCGATTGGGGACGCATGCGACCTGCTGGGTGTAGAGATCCCAATACTCCCAAAACATTTCGCCCCACTTGGGCTCAAACCAGTACGCAACCTTGTAAAAGGCGGAATCGTGCAGGCCACCCTTCCATCCTGCGCGCCGGTGCCCCAACATTTTCGACCGAGGTGGAAGGCCATACTCTTGGGCGAGATAATCCAGTCGGGTACCATTGCGTGTTAGGCCTCGCTTGTCCTTCCAATCGCTGGGTGCGGTACTGAGACTCGGGTGATGTATGACTACTCCGGCCTGACCTGGACAAACAGGGTTTTCAAACACGTCGCTGATAAATAAGTGATGAGGCTCGGATTCGCGGAAGCCTGCGCCATGCAGAAGCAATGTGATGAGCCGCCCGCGATAATCGGGGCGGTCGCCCACGCGAAACCCCTTATCTATGAACTCTTCAAAGCGATTATCTGGGAATCTTGGACTCTCTGACAATGCGACCGCAGGCATGCGTGGAGGTCGTACATAGTACCCGGTCTCTTCCGGAGTTAAGTGTGGCTCCCAAGTATGCCCAAGGAAGGCATTGTTACGCCGATACTGATAGGCAGTCTCGGCGATCTTCCGGTCGAACGTGCCAAGCGCATAGCGAGGATTCACCTCGGCCGCTGCGGGGCGCCTTTTGCCGAGCCACTCAAAGAATTCGGAGAGTTGGATGATGATTTTTCGTCGTTGTTCCGCAGAGCGCGGCACCCAGCATAAGTCGCTGGGGTCAAGCCTGCTCCGTAAGTCGAAGGTGCCCTTGGAGAGCGCGTGGGCGAAGTTCTCGAACAGATCGATTGAATTGTGTTCGTGCGTGTTGGCTAGCAGATATCCAAGGAACAATCGCACCGCGTAGGCCACCTGGTTCATCCACGACACGCTTCGCGTGTCGCTAGAAAAAACAAAATAGTCGAGCAACGGATCGATCAAACCGGCAGGCGTCAGCACTGCCGGAATCTCTATTGAAACTCCTGTGGCGTCCTTACGGACGCGAGCTTTGACGGTTAGGAAGTACACAGAGCGGCATCCTTGACCATGTCAGCTAAGGCAACTCGGCGGTGAAAGGCATGCGGTGGCGCCTCGACGGCGCGTCGTGCGACGTCGATATCACCGACCATGATGATCTGTTGTTTGGCGCGAGTTATGGCTGTGTAGAGCATCGTGCGGTCCAGATTGCGCGCGGCATAAACAGGGACAAGCACACGCTCGAATTGACTACCCTGAGCCTTATGCACCGTCACCGCATAGCCAAGTTCCAGGGCATCAAGTACCTCTTCGGTAACCGGCCGGCGTTCGCCATCATCCCAGCGCACCCAAGCAAGGGCCATGCCTTTCGGCTCGCCGTCGGATCCCTCGATCGGCTGCGGCGTATCTTCGATCTCGTCAATTCGCCCGAGGCTGCCGTTTTGTACGCCCGCGTTGTAAAGGTTGCGCATACATAGGACCGGTTCGTCCAGGCGAAGACCGCTATCTTCCGTTCGGTCGCGTTCATCGTTCCACACCAACAGGCGCTGAGCATCGCCAGCCAGAAAACGCTGGCAAAGGCCGTTGAGCGACTTGGCCGATGCCACGCCGCGCTCGCGGGTGAAGGTCAGCACCTGCGTATTGGAGGGGTCAGACAAATAGAGCTGGAACACTGTATCGGCCAGCGCATCGGGCGTGCAGCGCACGAAGGCCAGTGCATTATCGGGACTACCGGGCAAAGATGGCCACTGCCCCTCCCTGATCGCCGCCGCGCCGATTGCGATGTCTCCGCCGAAGCGCCGCACCTCGGTCAATCTCACCTGGGGCACATGCGGAACCGAAACCAGCGCATGCAAGGTTAAGCCTGGTCCCACCGGAGGCAACTGAGATGGGTCGCCGATGAGGATGATGCGGCACGACGCAGAGATCGCCTTAATCAACCGATAGGCGAGCACGATGTCGAGCATGCTCGCCTCATCGACCACAAGCACGCTGTTCTCGTGGAGGCCGTTTGGAGCGATGTTGCGCAGGAAACCGGCAATCGTCATTGCCGGACGATGCGTGGCATCGGCCAGTCGTTTGGCTGCGCGGCCCGACAGCGCCATTGCGTAGATATGTTGACCGCAACTCTCCAAAAACGTTTCGACCGCCTTAAGGACCGTAGTCTTGCCCACACCTGCTCCGCCGGTGATAAGGGTCAACGGATGACTTGCTACCAAGAACACGGCATCACGCTGTGCGGCGTTCAGCGTGAAGGCAGGAATTCCAAGGGAGATGGCCTCGTCCTGTTCAAATCGGTTCAGGAACGCTTCCACTTCAAACCGGCCGGCGAGGATCTCTTCTCGCCCAAGCCGGGCCTGAAGCTCGCCGGCGACGGTCTTCTCGATTAGATATGGCCCAAGGGCATGAAAGCGATTCCCTAAAACCTGTACGCAGTGATGCGCCTTTGCCAAGCTAAGAGCGGCAGACACGTGATCCTCGCCGACCAGCCCAGCAAGAGCGGCTTCGAGTACCTGGCGCTCGCAATACGTGTGCCCGTCGTCGAACGCCTGATAGAGCACAGCTTCGACGGCGGCGGCCAAGCGGCGCTCATCGTCTAACGCGAGTCCGAAATGCTCACAGGCCAAGCTATCTGCGGCTGTCCATTTCATCCCGAACGCAAGCAGCCGATAGGGATCGGCTTCGACGGCGACCAGCGCTTCACCTTCATAAACATTCAGGATCTTGCGCGAAAGCCTCAAACTCAAGCCGACCTGCTGGAACCAGCGCAGGGCAGCTGCATCTCCGTATTGACGCCATCCGGCTAGCAGCACCTGTGCCAGTTCGTTGCCGACCACAGTGGCTAAAGTATCGGCATTTGCTTGATCTAGTGCGTCATATAAGGACTCGCCTAACTGTTCCCACAGCCGCCGGGCCTTTACTTCGCCGATGCCTGGAAACCCCGGACTGGTCGATAACAACTGGACAATGTGCTCTCCGCTGGGACGCAGAAGTTCTGCGTCGGTCGCAACGATGCGGTTCTCGATCCCATGGAAGCCTTCGGCCTCATATTCGATCAGCACCGGCTTACCGGTAATCCGCCACCACTGGCCCTGCTCAACCTCCGCGACCGCCAAGCGTGAGGCCAGCGTGACTCCATAACGCGGTACATTAGCCACGAGCCGTCCTTCACCATCAATGGCCACGCCCGAGAAAACTGCGGCTTTCTCAGAGCGATAACGCACACGCTGAACACGCAGAAGTATGTACTGGCTCATCGTGCGAGCCTCCCTGTTTCCGCGAGCAGCGACTCCATCGAATCGTATCGCTTGAGGCGCCGGCGTAATTCGGTCAGTTCTGCACGCAGTCCGGCGTTTTCAGCTTCGAGTCGCCGCAACCGCTCGGCTTCTGTTGCGGTCTGTAGCTGCCCTTTTGCGCGCAGCGGAGTAGTGTCGCTTGATGTCAACGATGGCAGAACGCCTCGTGCCCTAAGCTCGTTTTCAAGCTCGTTCAGTGCTTCTTTGATGCGCGGATTCTGCAGGAGTACGGAGCGGCCGAAGTCGCACTCCCGGCAGATTTCACCCCGGTTCAGCCGTCCTTGCGTGACCATCTCGCGGAAGTCAGCGTCGGTCTTGGTCGCCAGCCACGCCCGAAAGGCCAGGAAGTTCTCTTCAGCACGCTCTTGCCCATTCATTGTGCCTCTCGTTCGCGGACCCGATCGCGCGCGCCGTAGTACAGCATTTGATACCCTGAAAGACCTGACTTCCTGATACTGGCCCAGTCGAACTCGGCCTCAATGCAGGCGTCTCTCGCCCGGCACCGAATCATCGTGTGCACTTCCCGCATCGAAATGGGCCTGCTCGTAATCTCGTCGGTTTGGGGATTGACTGCGCGGAACAGCGGCCCCGTCGGATCAGCTAACAATCCTGCGCAATCGATGTAAGCCCTCATAGCCTCTGCAAGCGAGCGCTCGCATTTCATTTCGAAGTACTCCTCTCCCATGCCTGCCTTCTGGTCTCGCAAGCGTAGCCAGAATTCGCCTTTCCGGGTAATGAGGTCTTCAACCCTTGTGCTCAGGGCAGAACCTTGGCGGACACCGCTATAGGACATCAGAATCATCGCGCGATCACGTCGGCCGCGATGAGTGGAAAATCAATCCCTGCCAGGATCTCGGATACTTTAGCGGGGGATACCGGTACCCTTATCGGAGCTACCGGAAGCGGAGACTGTCGGTTCATTGTTTTCTCCCTTCAAGCCAAGTTCGCCGACACTTCAGCTGCACGGGGTTCGCCGCACACTTACCAAGCCTGAAGTGTCTGCGATTTCAATTCTGTATGCGCGTCTAATCTTATTATACACGTTACCGATCTCGCCAGCTGCCTTGCGGCGAGATGATCGACGTCATCGGATGCGCGCTGATTCGAAGCGGGATTGCAGTTGACCCAGGGACGAAGCCGCGAGGCAGGCGCAGCATGCGCGATTTATCGAAATGGTCATTTTAGATTCCACACATCGACTCCGGCCGAACGGTAAAATGTGCCTATGGATGGCCGAAGCGACCAAGATTCTGAGCGGGAGATCATAGATAGGTTTTGCCGCGTTCTCGTAGAGCGAGGGCGGAGCCCCGTAACAGCCAAGAATTATCGGTCAGATCTCAATGCGTTCGTCGATTGGGCGGCGTCGCGCGGTCGAAAGCTCTTCAGCTTCGGATCCATTTCAAAACACGACGTGCGACGGTTCCAGGAATCGATGTTAGGCGAGTACAAAGCCGCAACCGTTAATCGAAGGCTCTCGTCCCTTAAGGCTTTTGTGCGTTGGGCAGCCGACCTCGGCTTAGTAGACCGCCACGCCATGCCTCGGATTCAAAATGTGACTTTGCCTCGCCAGATACGATCTCGGCCTCGGTATCTGAACCCGTCTGAACAACTGCAACTTCTCCGGAGTGTTGAATCTGGCAAGTCGCCAAAGGACATAGCAGCGATCACGTTGATGCTGCATTCTGGCATTCGGGTCTCAGAGCTTTGTTCGCTGCGATGGGCTGATGTGGAGATTCGTAAGAACGTTGGGGCCATGACTTTGCGAAGAGGTAAAGACCGCAATCCGACCTCAATTCCATTGAGTGAGGAGACGTGCAAAGCGCTCCACTGTATGGGATCTTCTGGGCGCGCTGACATGGGCCAGCTGATTTTTACGGGATCAGCGGGCCCCGCAACGAGGCGCTGGGTCGACATGCTGGTCGAACGTTATTCTCGAATCGCTCGGCTCAACAAAGTGACACCGATTACTCTGCGCCACACATCTATCGCAAACTTAGCCAACGCAGGCGCCGATCCGTTCACCCTTGCAAGGTTCGCCGGATACGCGAGCATGGAAATGACCCGGTGCTTTTTCGACCTCCCCCCTTTTGAGGGTCTTGAAACGGCAGCTAAAAATCAACCGGCTGAAGTTCAGGGCAATTCGATAATTGACGTCCAAAAAGTTAGAAAAGGCAGTTTGTCGAAAGGGCCAGTTGATGTGAGTCGAGAATTACGTCAGGACAATACAACCTCGTTCATATCGTCAATGATAAGTGCGATGCGGAAGCCTGCCGTTTGACCTCTTCGTCTTTGTGGACCCTGCAGAGCTCATCCGGATGCAGTCAACGATTTGACGGTATCGCGCAGTTTGCGGATCCGCCGCGAATTACTGGATGAGGAGAATGCCCGGAAGGGTGTCAAGAGGACCGTGGAATAAATGGAGGGGACCCGTGAAGCGGGGAGGAGTGCCGTTTATGCCGCGAAAGCCTCTTGACGCACTGGAGGGCCTCACGCTGGCAAGCGCCGGGCAGGTGAGCTTTTTAACACCTGTCCGGATGCCTCACGGCGAGTGCGGGGTCTGGGGCGGAGCCCCAGAGGGCTAGCCGAACGAAACATCGACCGGCTAAACCGCTCATTGGCTGCTCAGCGCCGCGGCGTCTTGTCGGTGATCCTGCACTATGTCCTGCCTGGAGGCAGACGCTAGGGGGCGGGTGTGGAACTCCAACTCAGGCCGGTGTTCTCTGTGGGGCGTGGATAGGCGTCCCGTAGCTGTTGGAGCGTAAGCGTAGGAATGCTCGCTCTTTCGGGCCGTTCTATCGCCAACACCGTCTCCAGGGCTGCCCGGATGATGTGTGCAGGCTCCGCGAGACTGATATTCGTGTTTAGCGTGTACATCAGGCTTGCCGCCTCGGACTGGGCAAACCGGGGCTCGTTTACCCCGCCCCACATCATGCCAACCACTTTGGGACTGTCGCCTGCAAAGATAGGCGAGCCGCTGGACCCGCCTTGCTGCATGATGTCGATGGTGAATCCGTGCGGCCTTGGCGTGGTGAATGGGTAAACGCTGCTGACAATGCCCCTGCGAATGAATGGGCCAACTTGGCTGATCTTGCCGTGCAAGGTTAGACGCACAGTCCGCCGCTGGATTCGTGCGGGCGATTTTCCTGAAAGAAAGCCTGTCTTCCGCACAAGTTCTGTCGACGAGTACCGTTCATACCTGGACCAACGATGGAAGAGGGCTGTCACAATGCCAGCCAACTATGGAGAGAGATACTGGAACGTGGATTTACGGGAAGGCACAGCATCGTTCGAAACTGGATACGGAAGCATCATGGACCGAAAGCTGCGAGGCGCAGCCGGGTATCGTTCGTTCCACCACCGCCGCGTGTGTCCCCACGACAAATCGCATGGGAGATTTTGAAGCCATGCGAATCCAATAGACTGTTTCTCGCTGAACTCTACAGCCGCTCACCGGAGATAGCGCCATGCGCCGTCGTGGCACGAGAGTTCTTTCGCATAATCAAACAGCGCGATCTGGCCGCATGGACGAAGTGGAAAGAGGATGCGCGCGACAGCCCTCTTGCCTCATTCGCCAGGCATCTGTGCCGCGACGAAGCAGCCTTCCAAGCAGCTCTTAAGTACAACTGGAGCAATGGTGCAGTCGAAGGGAATGTGCACCGCCTGAAACTGATTAAGCGATCAATGTACGGACGCGCCAAGTTCGATCTCCTGCGTCTGCGCGTTGTCAATACGGCTTAAAGCCTGGCCCAGAGGCGAGACGTCGAACCAAGTGATAGCCTCACCAAATATACGGAAGAACCCAATTTAGACGAGCGAACTCAGCTGTTCACTTCACATGCATCATATTAGTCTTTGGTCACTCGTTCGAACAAATGATAATAGGTAGGAGACACCCCGTATTTCTGCATGGCGGGTTCTGCGTATTTTGGGCAAAATATGCGACGCCTGAAGCCGCGACTTTCTAACAAAGGAATAATGTCCTTTCTTTCACTACCCTTCACCTCACAGGTGGAAATGTGCATTCCTTCCTTGAATGCGGCATGCGGCACGATGAATAGGTAGGGAACGTTACTCTCGCAGAGCAGGTCGAGCCACCATTCCACTGCCGTTGCGGTGCATTCAGTCAGAGAGTTGACAGCTACGGCTAGGTCGACGGACGACTTTGACAGTTCGCTTCGCAAATGGGGCAGTGGAACCATTCTGACTCTCCGGGATGCCTGCCTGTAATCGAGGTAAAACTCGCACAAGAAGGAGCTCTCTGCGATAGCATCAGCGCATATGATATTGGCCTTGGGATAGCACTGAGAAAGTCGCCATGCAAGCCGTCCATATCCGCTACCAATATCCAGGACAGTCAGTTCGGAAGATTTTCTTAGACCGAACACGCCTCGTAGGAAGCCGATCTCACACACGGAATCCAGTCTGTCGCGCGTTACAAAGTCCGATCCGATGTCGATACCTTGTACACCGAATGCGTGGTCTTCGACGCAAGCTGTCAATAAATCATCGGAGAATGCGTTCTTTAGGTAATAGTACGTTGCAACATAATGTATGGGCACATTGCCATCTGCGATTTGCCACATGTAAGAGGACTCGCCCCTGAAGCAACCAAGCGGGAGCCGCTCAGCAAATTCTCTCCTCCACTGCGAATGGGCTAAAACAGGGCTCTCGCAGTTGTCATACATATCCCGAAGCATCTGCAGTCGCAGATTATCGCGAGTGAGGACATTATCAATTCTCGTATCGGTTTCAGCGGGGCCATAACCTGCCCTATACGGGGCAACGGCCCCGGGATATCCGACTCGCGTAAGGATCTTCTTCTCCAACTGTCTATTGATATTAGCGCTCGAAGATTGCTCAAAATTCATTGATTTGATCTCGTTTCGCATCTAGAGACTCGTTGAAATTCGCGTGATTGCAGCGTGTTTTCTGGAAATTGTGGTTTCTTCCCATTCGAAATCTGTTTGAAGTGCGGTTGTCGCCGGTGTTTACAGAGGTTTGGTGACTTCAGAAACTATCCCCGAAGCCCGCAACCATTGTTCAGGCCCCTGCGTCCTGAGTGTTTTCTGCGGTTGAGCAATCAGCCGCGGGAGCCGGATCAGATTGTGCGCCGCGTAACTGAAGAGGAATAGCCAATCCACTTTCTCCAGGCCTCGCAGCTTGACCTCGCGCAGCGGGCCGGTTTGCTTCAGCCATCCGAAGCCTTTCCCGATCAACCATTGCCGACTCTGGCTGACGGCATAGCAGGGCTGGCGCGCGGTTCGGCGGTCCAGATTGCTGGCGCGGCCTTGTCGTTCTTCGTAACGTGCGGTGTTACGTTCAACTCCCGCACCGTGCTGACGAAATCCTTCGTTTCGTAAACCTTGTCCTTGCCCACCGGGATGCGGTGTGAGCGGCCATCCTGCTTTTCGGCAAGCATCAACAGCGCTGCATCGCGTTCGGCGTAACCGTCGGCATACGCCTCCATCGCCGCAGCGATTGAGGCGCATGACCCAGATAACTTAACTCGACTCCTTGCCGTAGCTCTTCTTGTATCGCCGCGCATCGGCATCGGCAGTCGATTCGTGCGTTTTGTCGGATCGCTTCTGATCATGAAAATCCGTGCCGTCGCTCTCATCGGAGCCGCCCTTGGAGCGATAGCTCATCTGCGAGGCCCAGACCTGGATCAGCGTGTCATCCACCGTGAAGTATTCGTCGCTCATAAAGCGCCTGGCCTACTCGTTCACTTTGGCAAGGAACTGCTGCGCCACATCGGAAGTCAGCAACCGGTCGCGGTTCTTCGAGAACACCGCATGGTTTCACACCGCGTCGTCCATACCTAGGCCCACAAACCAACGAAACAAAAGGTTGTAGTCAATCTCCTCAACAAGCAGCCGCTCCGAATGCACTGAGTAGAACACTTGCAACAGTGATCGCAGAGTGTACCCGGGTGATATCGATGGACGGCTGGAATCGGCATCCAGCGAATTGAACTCCGGGCTTAACGTCCGCAACACAGAATCCGTCAACTTGCGCCCGGCACACGATGGATGATCTTGAGGCACACGCCGCTCCAACGATACATAACTGAACATCCGGTCCTGAATCCGCCCATCTCAACGCATGATTAAAAGACGAACCACCCCAGCCCAATGTCGCGGACAGGTACCTATTTCAAGAAGTTCCTAGGAGGAGATATATTCGAGCCAAAGACCCAGGTCGTTGCGGCATAACATAGGTCCATTTCATCCCAGAAGATCACCCCAATCCACAACTTTGCGCACTCTCGATCGCGAAAGTCGGCAATTGAGTGCTGGCATTAATTAGGCGGTTCACGACCGCTAGCTGGACGAGCGCCAACGGTTGCCTGTGAACGAACTGCCTGTAACAGGTCATGGCCCCGGAGCCCTCGATGGCGTCGGTGCAGTGCTGGTTTTAGCTCCCTGCTCCGCCTCTCCTGCCGGCAGTATTCGCACCTCGGAGCGGAAAATATGATAGGAGCCCGGGTCATACTCCGAATCGTTGATCGCCGTGTCTTTGGGCATGGCCGAATCCGAGACGAAACAGTTGCCGTCAACGCAGCTTTGGCGCACGGCTGGGGAGACAGCGGTGGTGATGGTGACGCTTTTTCGTGGGCAAACATAGCTTTGGCCGCCAATCTCCACAGGGTCGTATTCCACCATCACCTCGGCTTGAAAAATGGGATCGGTGGGCAACAACTCGGTGATGATGACCAGGCGGTAGACGGCCCCGGTTGCAGGATCGATAGCGATCTCTCCGTGAAAAGCCGGTACAGTTTGGAAATTATGAGTCGGCTGGTTCGGCAACCCGACGCAACAGTAATTCACAACGTAACTCGACTTTTCCTTCGGAATGGAATACTTAAACACCGCGATGGGACCGGTCGCGCGCTCTTCCCAGTGACTCCACTTCATCGTCCCCATGTAGATATCTGTGATTACAAGGCGCTGCAACTGGCCAAAGACGCCTGAGTTTACCAACCCGCCTCTTGGCTTCAGGTTAATTTTTGTCTGCTTCTCGCCTGGCTCTTCTGCCTCCTTGCCATCCCGGTAAGAGACCATATCACTGAAGCTGTCCAGAGGTTGAAACGCCTGATGTTCCACGAAGATAGGCGCAGAACCAGACTGATACGAAACCTTCAGATCGTGAAAACGGTTGGTGGTCTCTTTGGCAAAGAAATCTGGCAGTTTGTGGATGACGCTCACAAGATTTTCGGCGGCCTTCGACAGGATTAGTTTCTGCGTGGGCAGATCAGGCGGAGGAGTTGCTGGAATCTCCGCTGCGGGAAGCTGAAGAAAGGCCGAAGCGTCCGCCAAAACCAGCAGAGCCGTTCGAGATTTTTCACCCGGCAGGCCTGCCTGCATCTTTGCGAGTGTCGACGAACTCAGGCGTTCACTCAGTTCCATCCCTCCAAATCGCTTCGCCAGATCCTGGTCCTTCTTCCCGTGCGACGCGGCCAACGTTTCCTCCAGTTGTTCCACCGTAACCCTCTCGACAGGTCTCCCAGGTGGAGTTGCGGCAACCTTCTTCGAAGGCACCAAGGGAACAGAAGGCTGCAACGGCACAGAAGACTGCCTCGGAACATCCACTTCAAAAGGATCAGCTGCCGGCAGCGGAACAACGGAACTCAGCGCTACCTCCATCGTCCCAACCTTGCGCGATCCCTGGTCATACACGCCCGTTCGCAGCCAATATTGCCCCTTCGGTACTCCAATTTCCAAATTCATCTGAACGCCTGTCTGCTTGAAAATCTCATAGACATCCGGCTTGATATTTAGCTCCACCACGTTAACCTTGCGGCTGGCGACTCTTCCATAGCGATCGTAGGCAATGAGCGAAAGGTTGAGTACACCTTTGTGCAGCTTGTCAGAGTCAAGTCTGAGGTCCAGATCCTTGAGGTCAACGGCAAATCCCACCTTGTAGCGGGTTTCGTCTTTCTTCTCAGCGACTGCGTTCTCCCTCGCAGCAGCCGGCACAATGCGGACCTTGTAAAGAATCTGCTCACTCTGCGGCATCCCCAGGTCCATGAAGGGCAGCAGCGGGTCCACCGCTCCAGGGTTCTGCGCGGCGAGCCTCTGCACCACCTGGTTCCTTGCATTCATCGCGCTGCCAGGCAGGGCTGCATCCGTGGCAATGTAGCCCTGGCGGTACGAAAGATCGTACTTCCCTCCCAAAATCTTGATCTCGATCTTCCGAAAAACCCCGTCCATCTTTGCATTCGCCGGCGTGTACGAAAGCGTATAGAAATAGCTGCTGTCCGATGTGACCTTTTCGATCACCTCAGACATCCCGTTGGTCGCGAATGCTTTCCCGCCCGATTGCTCGGCCAGAAGCGCCGCACTGCCAATATCCGCGTTGTGCTGAGAGGCATCGCTTCCAAGCGACTGCGTAAATGCTCCGTTGGAGCCAGTCAGTTGTGAGGATTGCGTAATGCCCTTGGGCAGGTTGTTCTCTGCTGTATAAAGGCTGGGAGTCCAGACTCCGGGCGCGTAGACAGGATAAATTGCCACACGCGCAGCAGCCAGCATGGCCATCGTATTTTGGAGCTCATCGCTGGCCCCCGGATTGCCCGTTCTACCGGCGCCACCCGTGACCAAAAAGGCCGATGGCACCGATTCCGCAAACCAGATGAGGTTCTTCCGTCCCGGAAATCCTTCAAGAAACGCGGCTAACCGTTGCAGGTTCACCAGCGTAATCTGCATGCGATCGACGGATTGTCCAGTATTGTTCTCATTCATAAAGTTCTGCAGCGCGTCGACCATGCCTGCGGGCGCCGCTGTGCCACCACCCGGCATCGGCTCGCTCATCATGCCTGTCAAGCTCTGCTGTGTGTTGGTTTCTTCCATCCCCTTCATCATCACTGAGGCTTCCACCCCGCTGTTTTTCTTGTTGTTCAGCGCAGCGGCCAGCACGGCTGGGTCGTCGTTGAATCCCTGGACAAAATGCAGGCCCATGCCCATGGTAAAGATCGCCATCCGCGTTCCCGGTTTCGCAGACTTCAGAAACTTCAGCACCTGGCTGTGAACAAAGCTCAGGTCCTCGTTTTTCGTGTTCAGCGAGTCCAGCAGCAAAACGTTCACCGCGTCCGGCTCCGGAAACGGCGAGAAGTTGCTGAAGACGTCGGGCGGAAGCTTCGGCATCTCTTTGGGCGCTCCTGCGGCCGCCCCCGCGAGCGCTCCCCTATGCTCCTCGAAAAAGTCGATCGCCTGCGGGCTGCCTTGCTCCGAAACCATAAAGGCGTCCCGCGTAAGCCCAGTTACAGGCTTCCCGCTTTTGTCGGTCACCACCACATCCACCAGAACAGACCGGCTGTTGATTCGCAGCGTTGAAGAGGGGATATTCGCATCCGGAGTCGCATTTTGCGCCAAGAGCGGCTGGGTAAGACCGATAAGGGTAAGGGAGATGCACCAGGACAATCTGCGAGACATAGGAAAAGCTCCCCAAGCAGCGAATCTAATCAAGGCCATAGCCTCAAAGCGGTGACGGACCGAAAACTGTCCGGACGATTCTCCACTTGTACCAACCATTCGACGCCATCTATGCCCGTCAATTTTAGCACAGATTGCCCTGCGGTTCCCCACCAGCTCTCTTCCAACACAAGATGAGCCTGAAGGGCGACTTTGATTCCAACACAAGATGAGCCTGAAGGTGTGGTCATGCTGGGTAGTGAACATCCGCATGGTGACAGTAGAAGAACTGAGTTTGGAGGCGATTGGCCGTTTTGTTACGGGCAGCGAGGATATTCGGTTTGAGGCCGAAGACCGCCAGCAGCTCTATGGCTGGGTGGAGCAGGTGTTGGTCGGACGGCAATACGCCCAACTGGGCAAGGCGGCACGGGGCCTGGTGCGGCGCTACATGGAGAAGATGACTGGGCTGAGGCGGGCGCAGGTAACGCGGCTGATCGCGTGGTACACGGCCAGCGGGCGGGTGCAGGTGACGGTCTATCGGCGGCGGCGTTTCACACAACTGTACACACGGGCTGACATCGAGTTGCTGGCCTCGGTTGGCGAAGCGCACGAGACCTTGAGCGGGCCGGCAACGCGGCGCATTCTGGAGCGCGAAGTTGAACTCTACGGCAAGCAGGAGTATGCGCGGCTAGCTGCCATTTCGGTCGCGCATCTGTATACACACCTGATTGTGGGAGCTGCTCCGGGTAAGTCGAAACTCACCAAAGCAGAGTAGCTTGGGATCCAGCAGGTTGGAACCGACTGGCTCACAAAGGCACTTGCGGGCTGACCATGGAAAGGCGAGGCTATAACGGCCGCGCCTTTTCACATCGAAGCAGGAAACATTATTTACTTTTCAATTATTCAAATTCTGATAATTTAAATCCTGATAACCTTCTCTGGAGGACTCGTATGGAACTCGAACACAATCCCTTCCGGTTTGGCGGCGACCTCGTCGCAAAGGAAATCGTTGACCGAGTTGAGGAAACCGCGCAGGTAGAATCCACCATTCGCAATGGCGAAAAACTGTTTCTCATCGGTCCCCGCCGCTTCGGAAAGACCTCAATTCTGCGCGCAGCCCAGGAGAATCTAGAGGCGACTGGCGCGATCGTGCTTCGTCTCAACGCGGAAGCATACCCCTCAGTAGATATGCTGATTGAAAAGATCGTCACCTCGGCCGCCGTCCGGTTAAGGGATAAGGTTGATATTGGCATTGAGCAGATTGGCAAGTTCTTTTCCCGCCTGAAACCTGAAATCAAGTACAGCGGCGTTGAACAGGAACTGTCTGTCAGCATAGGCATCGACACATCGGCCAGTGAGAATCGGCCAGTGAAGGCCCTAACGGACGCTTTAGACGGGCTGGAAAAGCTCGCCTTGGCGCAACCGAACTCGTGCCCAGTCGGACTCATAATCGACGAGTTTCAGGCGGTCATCTCCCACGGAGGAGTGAATGCAGAGGCCCAGGTCCGGGCGGCAATTCAGGAACATCACCGCATCGGGTACGTCTTCGCCGGTTCGCAGACCCGTCTAATGACGGACATGACGATGAACCATGACCGCCCACTCTACCGTCTCGGATCGAACCGATTTATAGGCCCGCTTCCAACAGCGGACTTCGAGTCTCATCTGAACAAGCAGTTTCGTAAGAGCGGGTTCGTGGTCCCCAGCGAGGAACCGATCAAGCTCATCCTTTCTTTGGCTGAAGAGGTTCCCTATAACGTTCAGATGCTTGCGCACAACTGCTGGGAGGAGCTTCGTAGCCAGAGCCGAACCAAACCGGCAAAACTGACCGTTAACCTCGTACAGTCGATTCTTAGGCGCACGGCTGACGGACTCGATCCACTGTTTACACAAACCTGGAATCGTCTCACGACGGTGCAGCAGAAGACGCTGATTGCCGTGATTCGCCAAGGCGGCACTGGAATGAGTTCGGCGGAGACCGCCAAATCAATCAAACTTTCCGTTTCGTCCGTTCAATCTGCCTTACGTGGCCTTCACGACCAGAGCATCCTTCGCGATGATCCAGTGGCCGGCACCATCCGAATGCGGTTCGATGACCCATTCTTTGCGGAATGGATTCGGATAACAGTCACAAGGCCTTGATCCACGGGCTTCCTTTCGCGATCGCTCAGAGTAAATCACAAAAGGCGCAGCTATCACGGCTGCGCCTTCCCAAATGGAGCACGATAATGACCATCAGAAAAACATCGGATCGCGCATCGAAGGTGCTTGACCATGCGCACAATGTTCGCTGCTATTCGCTCAGTAATAATTTCAGGGGCGAACCTTTGGCGGACAGGCCTGTCATTGCGGGTGTCCCTTCTCCTGGAGAGGTACATCAGCTCTTAGTCGAAGTATCCCCTGTCGGATTCCTGCGGCACGAACTGACCAGCAATACCACCAAACTGATCGACAGCGGCAGCGGCCACTTCACCATCCGCGTGCACAGCAACCTTTGGTATATCTTCCAATCCGCCGCTTGAGCTTCGCCGATGAGTCTCCGCGGTAATCGGAGTTAGGAAGTGTGGGGTGTCTAATAGATATCGTCCACGCCGAAGGCGTGTTCGCGGTTCAGGCAATCTTAGGTGCGCTTGATTGGAGACGAAAATGACCGCACGAAAACTAGGGAGATGGTTGAGCCTGCCTTTCAGGGAACGACTCGACGCCGCTGAGAATGAGAACACGGGAGAAGAAACCATCCGCGAGCTTCTGCGCGACACGGCTGAGACGGTTCGCCAGCGCCTTGCGAACCGGGAGAACCTCCCCTCGGACGTCGCTTGCACGCTGGCCAGGGACCGCAGTCGAGACGTCAAATATGCGCTGGCCACAAACAAATCGGCTGGTGTCGAAGCCCTCGCCATTCTAGCTCGAAATAAGGATGCCTCGATCAGGTGCTAGGTGGCAGGCAACGAAAGTGCCGCGCCCGATACCTTGCGCGAGCTTCGCCGAGATGCTGAAAGCGATGTTCGCGCCTATGCGGCCGGTAACCGCAGCACATCCGCCGATGCTCTGCGCGAACTCGCCGAAGACCTTGAATTCGACGTTGTGAAAAATGTGGCAGGCAACAGTCAGACACCCGAGGATGTACTCGCCCGGTTGGCGGGCTTACGCGTCTGTACACCTGGCCCCAACAATTGGATCGATGTCCTTGAAGCCATTGCGGAAAACTGTGGTGCCGGAGCCGTCTTACTGTCCAAGTTGGCCCGCCACAAGGATGATTCGATCCGGGAGCTAGTGGCTGCCAACCCTGCAACACCCGCGCCCATCCGTGAACAACTCGCTGAGGATCGCGGCAGAGCAAGCTGGGTCATTGCCGCAAATCAGGAGACTTCGGTCGAGCGGCTGCGCTGGATGGCGACGCATCATTGCGGAGGAAAACGCAAGGCGCGGGAGAGGCTAGAAGCGCTCATGAAAGCGCGAATAGAAAAGTCTCTCACTAGCGCTCTGCCCCGGCTCGATCCGCGTGTCAAGCAGTTGCTCGATCGAGCCCGGAGCGCACAGCAAATCTATATCAGGGCCCAAGCTGCCTTGGTTGAAGGTCTGAACCTTCCTTCAACCTTGGTTCGCCAGGAAAGGCTGAACGACCTGGACGAAATGGCCAGCCAATACCTGCGGCGCTGCCTCAAAGAGCGCTACCGATGGGACCGGGACTTATGTCCGTGGTTTGAAGAGGTCTCGCTCGATGACTTAGCTTTTTCCGACCGCACCCGCAACTGCTTGCAGAATTCCAAATGGAAAACAGTCGGCGAACTGGCCCAGGTCGATACTGCACGATTGATGAAGCTCAGAAACTTCGGTAGTAAATGTCTCGTGGACGTCGAAGATCTTCTCGATGTGCAGTTCGGAATTCGGTTGCCGGGATCGGATCGCCCTCCTCTGTCAACTGTTCCGAAGTAGCTACCCAACACGAGTCTTCCTTCGCGATGGCGGTCGGCCGACATTGCCGCTTGGCGCGAGTTGGCCGACCTGCCTCGTTGGGCTGCAAACTGGCCCAAGCGAGCCGATCTCCACACTCAGTAGAACTTAATCCCCGGTCGGTGAAGTGGGGGCATAACACTCTAGTCAATGGGGTCATTCGATTGTAATCAGCACAGGCATCCATTCATCGATTGAGGAGAGACGATGCGGGTCAATTTGATGGAATGTAAGGCTGCGAAAGTTGACGCAGGCAAAGTAAGAGACCTCGCCAAGCGGCTATCAGCATGCGGCCTCGAAGCACAACGAATGGGGCTTGTAATATTTGGCTCCGGTGAGGGACGCATCCAACAGCTTCGCGGTGACTATCCGCTGGTCGTCGCGTACATTGATGGTGCGTTCGATGGCGGGGCCGGGATTCCATCTTCTGATGGTCCGGACGAGTTGATACGAGGCGAGTAGGGGCGGATACCAAGAATTGCACCGAGATTGGCATCCACCAAAACATATGCACCTTTTGCATCCCGACAAAACCACCCACACAACCTTTGTATCAGGGACATTTACACCCAATTCCCTTTGGATGAAGGAGGAGCCATGCAGACTTCGCAGCTTTCCATCGAACAGAACAACGTGCTTTCGCTCCTTCAGACCCAGACCTACGATCAGGTCCGCACTGTTACGGGGTGGTCCCGCGGTAAGATTTACAGCCTGGCTCTCAAGATTGGAGCACGAAAGACAGAGGATAGAATCCGTGAGCGTGCCGACGAACGTCGTCAACGCCAACAGGAGACCCTTCACGAACTGATGAACAGCACCGCGAAGGCAGACGTCCTCGATTTTCTCGACAACTTGCCCGACGATTCCGTGAGCACCGTCGTGACGTCACCTCCTTACAATCTTGGCAAGCGTTACGGCGATAGCCCATCGGCCGACAACATGCGCTTCACCTACTACCACGGGTGGCTTATGCAGATCATCTCTGAGATTGCGCGCACACTCAAACCGGGCGGCGTGGTTTGCCTCAATGTGTCCAAAACCCGCGACTGGGAAGGCACGCTCATGCCGATCGACGTCCTTATCTTTGAGGACATGCGCCGGGCTGGGCTTACTTTTCAATCCCGCGTGGTTTGGACTGTGCCCCATGGCTTGACACCAACAGCACGCTTGGCCGACCGCTACGAGGTCGTCCTGATCTTCAGCAAGGGCGACTAGGCCACATTCAACCCCAACGCAGCGCGCGTCCCCCAGAAACAACCCGGCAAACGGGCGTTTAAAGGGCCGAACAAAGGGCAGCTTTCCGGCAATCCACTTGGTGCGCATCCCAGTGACGTTTGGAGCGACATTCCGAACGTGGGCCACAACCACCCGGATACCGCCGAAGGCAAACACCCGGCGTAGTTCCCGGTTAAGCTGGCAAAACGCTGCATCCTGCTTTACAGCAAAGCGGGAGATCTAATCTGCGACCCGTTCTCAGGCTCCGGCAGCACTGCCGTTGCCGCCGTCGAGTCAGGCCGCAACTTCGTTGGCGCCGACCTCTTTTACGAGGATTTGCGCGAACGCCGGCTTGCAAAGGCGAAGCTGGACACGTTTACTCCCCTGCCTGGTGTGAACGACGAAACAGTTGCCGTCTGGCAAGCCGAGGCACGTCGCGTCGAGATCGTCGCCAGCACTACTCGTACAGCCAAAGAAGAGCGCCAGATGATAGATCAAATGGCGCTTTTTGCGGCATGACACGCTCTGCAAGTCATCGTGACTTGAAAGGACCTCGCATGTCGAAACCAACTTACCAGTGTGCACTAGCAGAGGCTCGGAGGGCCGTGAAAGACGAATATGAACGGCCCTATCACGGACTCGCTCAGTATCTCCATGTAGAGCTTCACTAAAAACTGCTTCCACCGGTAGCCCGTCCGATTATTTTGCAAACGCGTGACCTCAGCAGAGAAGAAACCGAGATTGTGGCTACATGAAGGAATTCTCGGTAACCATTCTACCCGGCTTGGTTGAAGGGCCGAAGGACGAGGTCGGCGATTTCCACCGAGTTAATTGAGCAACTGAAAAAGGGGTTTACCCCGCCCAGCGTTCCGTCGACTGATACTTCCAAATGCTCCGTGATAATAACGCTCCGTCTTCAGCATCGAATGAGGCGAGCTGAGTGTTTAAAGCTCAGAGCGCAATCACCTCGAGATCGCAGTCTGAGAACTGATTCAACATGGCGACATCCTCTCTTATGCCTCCATAGGCAAAATGTGTGGGGGCCCGGTCGCGCTCTCGCTTGCAAAGCGAATGAAAAAGGTTAGTAACAACTGCCTTTCCTAGTTGAAACAGCAAAGGACCGGGTTGATTTGACTTAAAAGTTAGACGAAACAGATTGACTTACATCCTGAACCGAAGAGCGATAGCAGTTTTGCGGTCGGCCCAGTATCGGTTGCCTTTACCGGCCGCGTTCCCGCGACCACTCGCCCAATGGCTCTATGTTACTTAACTATTATCAAAATAGTTATCCAGGTTGGTTACCGAAGTATGGAATTTAGGTCAATCGATAAAAATCATTGACATCCCTGAGTTACTTGTCCAAAATACTTGTAAATTACTTTAGCCTTGACTTGAAGGACTTGAAAGTGCCCAGCCTCTCCAGCGCTTCGCGCGCTAAACTCCGCTTTGCGTCGTTTGCCACTTTGCCGTTCGCCTTGGGATTTGCTCCGATGGCGCTTGCCCAGGCACCCGACATAAGCACCGTCAATGGCCAGACCCAGACCCCTATACCTGGCTCAGGGCATGACTACCAGCATCTACTTGGCGAGACGGTCGATCCGTCAAACGGCTCTGTCAATTTCAAGATCTCGTTCCCTGTCGCCAAAAGCCGTGGAATCACAATCCCGTATGCTTGGAGCTATAACTCTGCAGCCGTAAATCCACTGAACATGCTGAACGGAAATACTCCTGAGTGGGACGACAAGGTCATCCAAGCCGGGCCGGAAACCGATGGATGGAACACCTTTAGCGGGCTTCCATATGCTGCGGTTTCGGTATGGAACCAGACCCCTCCATCGACTGAGTATCAGACATTCGCAGGATGCAATATTCAATCTGGCATGACGTTCACGGACATGTCCGGCACATTGCACAATCTTTACACGGCAGCGGAGTCGACCGCTTCGACCCAGTCCGGACTGGTACAGACTTGCGGAACGCAAAGCTACATGCCGGCCAATGGCGATGGTCAGGTAACCGCGAAGCCAGACCCGAACACAGGTATCAATAACCTTCCAGGGTCGAATCCATCTAGCGGGAGCTTCGTCGTAACGGACAAGAATGGAACCAATTATTCGTTTCCTGGAAATGAACTGCCGCAAAGTGGACCCCAGTTTCTCCTGGCGAATATCGAGGACAGGAACGGCAACACCGTGGGCCCCGCTCCGGAGGGGAGCAATGCCCTTTACACCGACAGCGCAGGTAGACTTGGCCCAGTCGTAGGAGAAACATCGGTCACCATAAATTCTGGCACTCCAGACCAGCTCGTATTCCCATTTGTCTGGGAATCGGTCCCTTCGCTCTATTCTCTAGGGACAGTAAGCGCCGGCGATCAGGCCGAAGGCGTGACCTGCGCTGGTTTTATTCCTACCAGTGTTAATGGGACTAGAAGTGCGCTAAAAAGCCTGACGCTTCCAAACGGCGAAAGCTACCAGTTTTCGTACGGCGAATTTGGACTGCTCGACGAAATCACATATCCGGATGGCGGATATGTGGTGTACAACTGGGAACTCCCACCCGGAACCGGAAATGGCGCATATAACCAAATGGCCTCCTGGTCCGGCTCGCAAATGAACGAAAATCAGAATGGAACGTACTACTACACGCCCGTTCCGTACGGCTGCTCTCAGCTTTATCAAGCCCCGGTCTTATACTCCAGGACGGTCAGCTTCGATGGATCGACGGTAGCCCTCTCACAGATTTACTCCTACAGTACAACCTGGGCCTCGGATAACGGAGAAATAAGCGGCTGGAGCGCAAAGACGACGACAGTAACGACGACGGACGAGGAAACCGGTCTGACTTCCAAAACAGTTTACAGCTATATTCCTTGGGGAACTCCGTCACAGCCATACGCAAGCCTTGTCGTCGCACCTTCGTTCCCGGTAGAGTCGGAGATCGACTATTACGACTGGGGACAGACTGCGGTCACAAAGAAGGTCAACAAGACCTGGTATGACCAGTTCAACCTGCAGAGCGAAACGACCACAATCGTGAAGACGGGCCAAGTTTCAAAGACCAATTATTCTTATGTCACAGGGCTGGGTTCGTCGCCCTCAAGCAGCTCGTTTGTATACCTGTCCGAACAGGATGATTACGATTATTCATCTTCCAGCACCCCGATAAAGAAGACCGTCTACAACTACAGAAATCCTGTGGCCATGCCGACGAACTTCTCAAACTACAAGACTTACACAGCATCGACGGATGAATATCCCATGATGTTCCCGCCGCTCGTGTCAAGCGTGACCATCGAGAACGGATCGGGAGCAATCCAGGCATCTACGAACTATACATACGACGGCGCGGCATTGACGTCGGTGTCACCGACTCAGCATGACGCAAGTTACAGCACGTCCATGACGACGCGTGGAAACCTGACTTCTGTGATTCACTGCAATCCAGCGCCGGCAACGGCGGGGGGTGCATGCAGCGGCGGACCGACGATAAGCTACACCTACGACACATCCGGTCAGCCGAAGTCGATGACCGATGCGAATGGAAATACCACCACATACTCGTTTGCAGATAGTTTTTCTGACGACAGTTCTGCTCCCAGTACGAACGCATACCTGACAAGCGTCACTCTTCCTTCTGCGGGCGGCGGCAGCCTTTCCGAGTCGTTTCAGTACAGCTACTACCTCGGGTATTTGACCAAATCGACGGACACGAACGGACAACCCACTACATATACATACAACGACCCCATGAATCGCCTTACGCAGGTTAATTACCCCGATACTGGCGAAGAAACAATTGCGTATACCGACACCGCGCCGAGTCCGACGGTGACGACAACCAAGCTTATAAGAGCTTCCGTTGCGGAGAAGAGCGTCGGGACTATGGACGGAATGGGGCACGTCGTCAAGACGCAGCTCACAACTGATCCCGGCGGCGCAGACACGGTTCTAACCACTTATAACGGTGAAGGCAAAGTCTATACGGTGACCAACCCGTTCCGAGGAAGCTCGCCGCCCGCAAACACGAAGACCACCAACTACTATGACGTTTTCGGCAGACCCATTCAGACCACTGAGCAGGACGGAAACAAACGCCAATGGTGCTATGACGACTTGGGTTCTTCGCCTGCTGTTTCCATTTGCAGCGCGCAGCTTGTTAGCAGTGCGCCGGGAACATTTGTTGACTCGGCTGACGAGAATGGAAATCACTGGCAACACACTTCGGACGTGTTCGGCAATCTTACCTACGTAATGGAGCCTAACGGCACCACGCAGACACCGAGCATGGAGACGAAGTACACCTATGATGTGCTGAATGATCTGGCGACTGTGTCACAGTGCGGCGCGCTCTGCTCATCTCCCGCACCGAACGGACCAATCGGCAGGTCGTTCTCCTACAACAGCCTTGGGCAGCTCGCGACTGGCGCGAATCCGGAAACAGGATCAGACAGCTACACATATGATCTAAACGGAAATGTGCTCACCAAGGTTTCACCGGCGCTCAACGGTGCGTCGGGAACGCAGACCATCGGCTATTGCTACGACGCCCTGAACCATCTCGTCGGCAAATGGAGCGCGACACCCCCGACGGGCTGCAACAGCACGCCGACTTCGGTCACTTCCAGTCTGCTGGCGACCTACGCCTACGGCCCTACGTCGAATACCACAAGCCACACAGGCGGAAGGCTGACTGACGAGAAAGCCTATCTCCAGTCCACGCTGGTTTCGGAGGAGAAGCCCACCCAATACGACCCAATGGGCCGCCTTCAAATCGAGGATCAGTGCCCCCGCAACGCGCCCTGCTCCACTCCCTACATCATGAACTACTCGTATGACCTCGCCGGAGATGTTATCTACGCCGACAACGGGCTCCTATCGGCTCAAACCGAACTGGATTTTACATACAACTACGACGGCGCTCAGCATCTCATGGACGCGGAGACGAGCACCCAACCCTCCGGCTGGGGCAGCTCAACCTATCCAAAGTATGTGTTGCAGGCGAATGAGACGAGCACCCCGGCCTACGATCCTTGGGGGCATCTGGTCAACGGGCAGCTCGGCCTTGCATCGCTCGGTTCGGGGACGCCTGTCATACAGGTCAGCCGCAACTACGACAACCGAGGTCGAATCACAACTGAAACCGATGGCTCCTTCTACTCCTTCTCGGTGGTAAACGGGAGCAGTTCGGGATACGATGCTGTAGGGAACTTGAAGTATTATCAGGACTCGGTCATGGGGAACTGGAGCTACAGCTATAACACATTGAACCAGGCCACCGCGGCACAGGACACAGCCACCACGAGCGTTTCCACGCAGTTCGCAGGCGCATACGGCTGCTGGACCTACGACGGCTTCGGCAACCGAAAGCAAGAGGCGCTCTCTAACGCGACTTCCACGCCATGCGTAAACGGCGCGAATGACAATCTGCAATTGACAGTGACCACGCCAACAGCCAAAAACCAGGTTTCCGGCCTCACCTACGACCTTGCCGGCAACGTCCGGTACGACAACGCAAATAGTTACTACTACGATGCAGAAGGCCGTCTCTGCGCCGTCGCGTACCCGAATGGCAGCGGCGGATCAAGCTACGAGCAGTATCTTTACAATGCTTCCGGAACTCGCGTGGGCAAAGGGACAGTGAACAGCCTCAGTTGTAATGCGCCCACCTCTGGCAACTACACAGCGACCTTGGAATACCTGACGGGACTAGGTGGAGAACAGGTCACAGAACTCAACGGCACCGGGGTCGTACAGCATACCAATGTTTTTGGAGGGAGCGGGCTGCTGGCGACGTATGATTTCACCACCGGGAACGGGGCAGGACTTCACTTCGCGCTTGCCGATCTGTTGGGCACCAAACGGGTGCAGGTTACGCCAACTGGCGCAGGGACAGGGAATGTGGAGTTGCAATGCATGAGCCTTCCCTTCGGCAACGGGCTGGGGAATCCACGCGTTACAGATTGCGTCGGCTCCGGTTCGGACGCTACCGAGCACCACTTCACCGGCAAAGAACGAGATACAGAATCAGGCAATGACTACTTCGTCTCCCGCTACTACGGTTCATCAATGGGAAGGTTCACAAGTCCTGACGATGGCAGCGACCAAGACCCGAGTGACCCCCAAAGTTGGAATCTTTACAGCTATGTCCGCAACAATCCCCTAGTCGGAATTGACCCCAGCGGGCAGGACTGCATTCACATAAATGTCGATTCCGGGGCTTATGAAGGCACCGATAGCGGCGACTGCGACAACTCGACAGAAGAAAAGGCAAATTCTGGACAATACGTAGATGGAACCGTCAATACCGTTAATGAAAACAGCCAAGGTCAAGTGACTGGATTTAGCGGTACTTCAGATGACGGGAATCTGATGGCAGGCTCGTTCAGGACGTCCCTTCCGAGTACTGGTGGATTCGATCCTGGCAGTCTAGGGGCCTCAGTCTTTGGAGGGCAGAACTCCTCGACTTGGAATAATGCTTCCGGCACAGTCGATCTAATGGCCAGGATCGAATTTGAGGCTGCGGGCTTTGTCTTCCCGGTTAGCCACTTGGCTGTTGTTGTGCTGGCTGGAAGGCCGCAAAACGGAACAGCACAAGCTGGGGTCGGCGGTCTACGTAGGAAACCTGGCACTCTCGGCCAATTCGGGAACAAATCCGCAGAGAATGGGGTCGCAAAGCAAGTTCTGAAGAGGACAGCGGGGAGTGGTGCAACCAAAGAACTTGTTCACGAAGAACTTCAGGCGCTGTCCCAAGATTTAGGAAGACCGGCGACGATTGAAGAAGGTGTGGAAGCTGTCCTTGAGGCGCTGAGATGAGTAGATCAATGACAAAACCTCTTGACACCTTTTGGCTGGATATTAGTCTTCGTCATCCTAGTTGCGAGCCGGAGTCGATAACCGCAGCGCTCAACCTGAAGCCACTCAGTGCCTCTCGGAGTGGAAGCAAAATTGGAGCGGCCACCCGCAGGTTCACTCACTGGATGTGCAAGTTTCGTGAGGGGATCGGCGACGAGAATTTTGCGAGGTCACTCACAGATGTACTGTTGTTTTTTGATGCTTTGACGGGATTTTTTCAACAATTTTCGACTTCTGGGGGTGAGGTTGAATTCGCAATCAATCAGGTCGTAAAAATGGATGACGGTATTCTTTTCAAGCTGACCTTGGATCATGAGTTCCTTAAGGCCTGCGGAGAAAGGCAAATTTCTCTACGAGTCCAGGCTTGGTCTGTAGAGGAAGAGTTGTCCGATTGACCCTGTTGTTTCGTTATCAGCAAGCCGTCCTCCGGGGCGGCTTGCTGGCGTCTGTGGCTTCGGTGGGCATCCTCGGCGCGGCGAGCGGAAAAGCGCCATGCTTCGCATGTGATTTAGGGCGGACACGTCTCCCCCAGTCGGGAGCTGCACGGTAACCTTGGGTTGCCGCAGAGTAACTGAAACCAAAAAGCAGCGTCTAAAGGAAAAATGCACTCTGGGCCGTTTGGTCTGGAGCCAGGCGCAGCAAGCGCCGAGAGTACGCGAATGAGTCGAGTTCCCATCGAGCACACGCGGAAGAGTTTTATCTTTAGCAGCCAGCCTGTCTGCTAGCCGAGGCCGCACGGAATCCGTGCGGCCTTGCTGCATCTTGCCTTGAAAACCGAACGCCGGAGGTGCCGAGTGAAGCGTGCGCTGCGAACGAAATCCGTTGGGACCAAAGTCTCGGAGGCGGAGCTGCGCGTGCTGGAGTCGCGTGCGGCTGCGGCGGGTCTGACGCTGTCGGAGTGGGTTCGGGATGTGCTGCTGGCCTCGTCCGTGGACGCGGGCACGATGGCGGCGGAGCGGGCGATCCTGGCCGAGGTTCTGGCGATGCGTTCGATCCTGCTGAACTTCATGCTGAAGCTGGGCGCGGGTCAGCCGATCCCGGAGAAGGTCAGCCGCGAGTTGATCGCATGGGCGGACGGGAACAAGATGCGCCGTGCTCTTGAAGTGCTTGCCAAAAGCTCGACGCGCGAGGAGCGGATGCAGGCGGCACGGCCCGAGCCGGAGCTGCCCAAGGCGGCGGTGAAAGCAGCGCCGGGAGAGGAGCTGTAGAGCGATGCTGACACTGTCGAAGCCGATCAGCGCGGGCCAGGCGCAGGCGTATCACAAGTCCGAGTTCGCGAACGCGAAGGAGAACTATTACACGGAAGGCGAACGCGTGCGCGGGGAGTGGCAGGGCCAGCTTGCCACGCGTTACGGACTACGCGGCGAGGTCAACGAGGAGCAGTTCGCGCGCCTCTCGGAAGGCCAGCATCCGGCCACGGGCGAGGCGCTGATCCGTCGTCAGCAGGCGCGTGAATACGTCAATGAGCACGGCGAAACCGTGCGGGCGATGGAGCACCGCGCGGGGTGGGACGCTACGTTCTCGGCTCCGAAGTCTGTCTCTCTAACGGCTCTGGTTGGCGGCGACGACCGGGTGCGGGGAGCGCATCGGGAGAGCGTGCGCGTGGCGCTCGACGAGATGGAAAGGTATGCCCAGGCGCGCATCGGCGGCAACGCCGTGGCGCAGACGACCGGAGCATGGGCGGTGGCCAAGTTCGAGCACGACAGCAGTAGGCCGGTCGACGGATACGCCGCGCCGCAGTTGCATACGCACGCGGTGATCTTCAATGTAACGGAGACAGCGGAGGGTAAAACGCGGTCGTTGCAGGCTCAGGAACTTTACAAGACGCAACAGTACGCGACGGCGGTTTATCGGTCGGAGCTGGGGGCGCGGTTGCAGCGGTTGGGCTATGAGGTGGAGCGCGGCCAGCATGGTCAGCCGGAGATCAAGGGCTACACGCGGGAATACTTGGAAGCATCAAGTCCGCGGCGTCAGCAGATAGAACAACGCCTCGCCGAACAGGGGCGAAGGGGCGCGGAAGCGGCGCAGATCGCGGCGCACCGGACCAGGGACGCGAAGCAGCCGCAGTCCATCGAGGAGGTGCGGGCGCAGCACAAACAACTCGCCGCCGAGCATGGCAATCAGCCGCAGCGGGTGATGGCCGAGGCCGCGCGGCGGTGGGGCGTGGAGCTTGAACCGGAGCGTTCGCGGCAGGTTGCCGAGAGTGCCGTGACGTATGCGCGGGAGCGCGGCATGGAGCGGGCGGCGGTGGTCGATGAACGCGCTCTGTTACGCGATGCGTTGAAACATACGATGTGCGAAGCGCGGTTGCCAGAGATCAAGGCTGAGATTGAAAAGCGCATCGCCAATGACGAGCTGATCGAGGTTCGGCGCCGCGATGGAGAGGCGGGCCGCGCGTTCACAACGGGTGAGATGCAGGGCTATGAGCGGGCCATCGTCGAGCGGATGCGTGCGGGGCGTGACGGCAATGTCATCGTCGATGGGCACACGCGGGAGTGGGCCTTCAAGCGTCATCCGCACCTGAGCGTGAGCCAGCATCGAGCGGTCGAAGACGTGCTCGAAAGCCGCGACAAAATGATGGCTCTGGAGGGCGTGGCGGGAGCCGGAAAGACTACTTCTTTAGCCGCCGTCCGGGACGCTGTTGTGCATCACGGCTACGAAGTGAAGGGGCTTGCGCCGACATCGAGAGCGGCGCAAAAGCTGGCCGAGGCAGGCATGGAGACGGAGACCTTGCAGCGTCATCTTGCGCGCGGCCAGCAGCCCGACGATGGCCGCGCAAGAGTGTACATCGTGGACGAGGCGAGCATGGTCAGCACGCGGCAGATGCACGCGTTTATGGAGCGGCTGAACCGGCACGACCGGGTGCTGTTCGTGGGCGACGTGCGGCAACATGAAGCAGTGGAGGCGGGCAGGCCGTATGCGCAGTTACAGGAGGCGGGGCTGCGCACGGCGCGGCTCGATGAGATCCTGCGCCAGAAAGATCCGGTGCTCAAAGAGACGGTGGAACAGCTTGCGCGAGGCGAGGTGAAAGAAGCGATCGCGAGCCTGAACAACCAAGGCCGTGTGCATGAGATCAAGGACCGTGGAGAGCGTATCGGGGAGATGGCGCGGGAGTATGCGCGGGCACCGGAGAGGACGCTGGTTATCTCGCCGGACAATGAATCGCGGCGGGAGATCAACAGCCAAATCCATCGGTCGATGCGGCAGGCTGGCCAGGTCACGGGCACCGAGTATCGGGTGCCCGTGCTGTACGCGCGGCAAGAGCTGACAGGGGCCGACCGGCAGCACGCGCAGAACTACGAACAGGGCGATGTGATCCGCTACACGAAGGGCTCGAAGCCTATCGGCATCGAGGCTGGAGAATATGCGCGCGTGGCGCGTGTGGACGGTGAAAGCAACACGCTGACCATCACTCGCAAGAGCGGCGAGGATCTGAGTTACGACCCGCGCCGGTTGCAGGGCGTGACGGTTTACCGCGACACGGAGCGCGTGTTCGCCCAAGGCGACCGAGTACAAATGACGGCCCCGTATCATGAGCAAAAACTCGCCAACCGCGAGCTGGGAACGGTCGAAAAGATCGACAATAGCGGCAATCTTAAACTGCGCATGGACTCAGGCCGCGAGGTCGAGTTCAACGTGCGGCAGATGCCGCATCTGGACTACGGCTATGCGGTGACGAGCCACAGCAGCCAGGGCCAGACCGCCGACCGGGTGCTCGTTCATGTGGACTCATCGCAGGCGCACGGTGAGCTTCTCAACAGCCGCATGGCGTATGTCTCGGTATCGCGCGCGGAGTTCGATGTGCAGATGTATACGAACGACGCGAAGACGCTGGGGCACACGCTGAGCCGGGACGTATCGCATCCCTCGGCGATGCAGCAGGGCATCCATGATGAGCTTGCGGGAATGAAGATCGGCCCGCAGTCGGTGGGCAAGGAACAAATCCAGCAGGACTTCGGCATGGGCCTCGGCCACTAAGCGGCAACCGTTCTTCAAATAAATAATCGCCGGTGAATGAAAAAATCCGCTACCGGAAGTAATAGATAGAGGCTGCGGAAAGCGGCCATCTGGAGAAGACAGCATGAACCAAAATAAGCAGCAGGACTATACGGTAGAACGCGAAGGCGGGTTGGAATACGTGGTTGTGCGGTGCCCGAAGGGGCATCGTCTGCGGGGGATGAAGGTTGGCGACATGAAGGTACAGCAGGAACTCTCCTGTCTGGAATGTAAGTGCACGTGGGCTGTGCTGGCCCCGATGGCGAACGGCATGGAGGCTTGCGTATAGAGCATCGGCCTCTGAGGAGGCCGTACCCTCCGCTGCGGTGGCCGTCAAGGGTCTGCGCTTCGCTCCGATGAACGCGCTGGAGAACGCGCGCCCTTGACTGCCATCCTCGCTGCGGGTGTTTTCCATCTATGAGAAAAATGTATTTTTCTCATGTTCCAAACATGAGAAAGCGCACTAACTGGCGTCGGCGTGAGCACTGCCAGCCAGCGAGTTAATCAGCCGAATCACGGCTCTCTGATCCTTCGTCGGCAGCACGTCCATCTTCTGAAATCTCTTCCAAAGCCGCTGCTTCTGTACGCTGCTGTTGCCGTTCGGCTCTGCGCGCTTCAATCCCAACAACTCATCAGCGGAGACTTCCAGAACGCGCGCCAGCGGAATGATGGCCGTCGAGGGAGGCAGTTCAGCTTCCGTCTCGTAGTAGGAAATTACGCGCTGGGTTGTTCCCAGGGCTTCGGCTAGCTGTACCTGAGTGAGGCCGCGCGTCTTCCTGAGGGCGAAGAGGCGCTTTCCGAATGCAGTATGTGGTTCCTTCTTGGCGGCCATCTCAAGACGGATTTTATGGTCCATTTTCGGTTACTCCTGAAATCCACTGGCCGAATATACACTGTATGTATATACTGAGGCACGGCGAGAAAAACTGCAAAGAGTGGGAAAAAGCACTTGACAGGTTTTTCGGCAGCGGCTGGAAATGGCGAAAATCTCGGAGCACGAGGTCGAGCGACTGAAACGCGAGGTCTCCGTCCAGCGGTTGGCCGAGGCGCGGGGCATCAAGTTGCACCGGCACGGCGCGGACATGAAGGTCTTCGCGCCGTATCTTAGCAAGACGCTGCTTCACAGATTCGATTTAAACAACGCTTGCTTCGCGGATTGGCGTCGGCAGAATCCCGACCCTAGTCTGAAGCCACCAGTCGGTTTGATTGAGTATGGGCTCTTCTCGGGCGGCAGCGAGGAAGCAGAACCGCAGACTTTCTACATCGAGAAAACCGAATCAAAAAAAGATGGCACCTCTCATGTGTATGTGAAACTCACCTGGGGAACCGCACCGGATAAACCCCTGATCTGGTATGTGGCAGCGATAGTGGTTCGTGAGAACGGTCGCCCTGTCGTGAAGGATTTGCTTTTCTTGAAGGATGACGACCGAGAGGTCGACTCGCGGCTATCGGATGTTTTAGCGGTAGGATGTGACGGGCCTCGCTGGGTCGGAGAAGGCACCCGGCCCCGGTGAGACCCGCCCCGTGCCGGGTGCCCATCCTTCGCGTCTTCCTCGCGACGAAACCCGGGGACAGGCGGGGGGATGTTCTCCGCGGTTGGCGGGCGGCCCCGATCCGCGTGATCGTTTCAAACCAAGATGAGGGTGTCACCGCTCCCTCGCTTTTGGAGATCGGTGATGACTTCGACGCCGAACAATCTGAGGGGGATTCGTGTCGCGATCTGCCATGCCTTTGCTAACCCCACATAGGTCTCTACTGCTTGCCTTCGCTGTCCTTTGCGCGGCGGTCCCACAAATCAGCCCCGCCGAGAACTCCGCGCCAGCGCTAACTCCGGACAAACCACAGGTCGCCAGGAGTTACAGCGCGCTGCCACTGAGTTTTGAACGGAATCAGGGACAGGCCAACTCTGATGTCCGCTTCCTGTCTCATGGCGCCGCCTACCTGCTCAGTTTGACGGACAACGATGCCGTCATCACCCTTCGCACGAAGGCTCCCAGGCCAACGATGCTGATCGGTGTAGGTCCTATTTCACCCGGCCACGAGCCCGGCAGCACATTCTCCACCGCAAGTTTCAGCATGCGCCTGGTGAACTCCTCCACGACAGCCAAGGTTGACGGCAACGATCCTTTACCGGGCACAGTGAACTACTTTCTCGGCAGCGACCCGTCCCGCTGGCATTCAGGAATTGCGACGTACAAACGAGTGAAGTATTCCGGCGTATATCCCGGCGTGGACCTTGTCTACTATGGCAATCAGCGGCAACTGGAGTTTGACTTTGAGGTTGCTCCCGGTGCCGACCCTTCGCGCATCGCTATGAGCTTCGCGAGCGCGGGAAGACTCAAGCTCGACCGCGATGGCAACCTTGTCATTTCCACAGGGGACGGCGCGGTCAGCTTTCACAAGCCCGTCATCTACCAGACCGTCTCGGGAGCGAATGTGTCGGTAGAGGGAGCTTTCCGGCTCAACGGCGCGAAGATCGTGAGCATCAGTCTTGGCGCTTACGATCACACCAGGCCGCTCATCATCGATCCCATCCTTGGCTACTCCACTTACATTGGAGATCTGGATACTGCCGAAGCTGTCGCGGTGGATGCAGAGGGGAACGCCTATGTCACGGGCATGACCCTGGCCGATTTCCCAACGACGCCGGGCGCATTTCAGAGTGGCAAATTCCCCAAGCTCTTCCCGACGACCGGAAGCGTCTTTGTCACCAAGTTCAACGCCACGGGAACTGCGCTGATCTACTCGACTTACATTGGCGGGAGCAACGACGATGAGGCCCTGGCAATCGCAATCGATGCGGAAGGCAACGCCTATGTCGGAGGCACAACCTATTCTTCGGACTATCCTGTGACCAGTGGCGCGTTCCAGCCCACAAATCACTCGGTCGGCATATCCGATGCCTTTGTCACAAAGCTCAACAGCACGGGCACCCAGCTTGTCTATTCAACCTACCTGGGCGGCAGCATCGCGGATGTTGTGCGCACTATTGCTGTGGACTCATCAGGCAACGCGTATGTTTCGGGCACGAGTGCGTCCAGCGACTTTCCCGTGACTCCCGGCGCATTCCAATCGACCAACAAGACCGCAGAGTCGCCTAACTCAACTACTTTTCTTACCAAATTGAACAGTACCGGGACCGGGTTGGTGTATTCCACCTACCTGGGCGGCAGTTGTTTGGAGCAGACCAATGGCATCTCTGTCGACACGTCGGGATTCGTGTATATGGCGGGCATCACATGCTCAGCGGATTTCCCGTCGACGGCGGGGGCGTTCCGGACTTCAATCTCAGGGACCAATGAGTTCGACACCTTTGTGACGAAAATGAACCAGACTGGGACGTCGCTAGTCTATTCAACCTACATGCCTGGCGCCGCTATCGCGATTGCGGTAGATACGGCGGGGAATGCTTACATTGCCGGCAGCGATAACTCTGGCTTTCCCACGACGCCGGGAGCCTTTCAGGCCGTTCCGCTCGGACCAAACGGCGCTGCAAATGTGCTTGTCGCCAAGCTTAACAGCTCCGGAACGGGTTTGATTTACGCAACCTATTTTGGGGGAAGCAAGACAGCTTATCTAGGCGGCTGGCCAAACGACGCTGCTGTTGGTCTAGCGGTTGACGCGTCTGGGAATGCGATCATCACAGGATCCACTGATTCGATCGACTTTCCCTTGACTGCCGGTGCGTTCCAGACTCAGAACTACATCATGCTTGACTCCGGCGATTACGGCTCTTTTTTCGCCAAACTCAACAACACAGGAACAACCCTGCTCTACTCAACCTACCTGAGTGGCACGGGGCCGGGCGATTACAACGATGATTGTATCGATTGCGTGCGTGGCATGGCTCACGATAGCGAGGGGAACGCCTATCTCGCGGGAGGGGTTGGATCCACCGACTTTCCGCTTTCGCTCAACGCTTACCAGTCGTCGACCGCCGGAGCTTTCGTTACCAAATTCAACGCCAGCGGCATGGTCGCTTTGCCCTTAACAACCACCACTCTCACGGCAAATGCGAACCCGCAAGCAACTGCTACGCCGGCAATCATTACAGCGCAGGTGAAGCCATCTTCGGGAAGTGGCATACCCAGTGGATCAGTTGCCTTCAGCGCAAACCAATCTCCCTGGTGGGTGACTACGCTGGATAACACGGGCAGTGCTTCCTACTCCACCAGCACGCTTCCCAGCGGCGCCAATGCGATCGCGGTCCGGTACTTTGGCGACGACAACAACGCGCCCAGTACCGGCTCAATGACGGAGAATATTGATGTAACATCGGGTGATTTGCCTACGGTGACGACCCTAACCCCGAATGCCAACAATGTGCTCTATGGCACCTCTATCTCGTTCGCCATTTCTGTGCAAGATCCGTCCGGCAAGAGCGTTCCTGAGGGAACGGTGAGTATGCAGGCAAATACTGGCCAATTTGAGCAAGCTGCAACCCTGGATGGGACGGGAAAGACCATCATTACAACCGATCAGCTGCCGGTGGGAACGAGCCAGGTGGGTGTGATTTTTTACCCGTCGAACGGTAGCTATGCCAGCAGTAACGCCACAATTACCGAGAACGTGATGCCCCTTGGTGTCACGCCTGCTCCGGCATTTTCTGTTCCATCTGGAACTTATACAAGCACACAGACCGTGACGCTGAGCGACACTTCTCCGGCTGCAGACATTCTCTGGGCTGACGAACCGGTTGTCGGACTTTACACGGTTTATCAAAAGCCCCTTGTCATCAACGGGTCCGACAGCATACAGGCATACGCGATAATTGCTGGCTACTCTCCGAGCCCGACAGTTTCGGCAACCTACGTCATTGCACCAAATGGAACGCTGCCCACACCAGTGATCTCCCCAACAAGTGGAAGCTATACATTCGCTCAGCAGATAGACATAACAGACGCAGTCCATGGCACGGACATCTACTACACCACGGATGGAACGACTCCGACACTGTCGTCTCCGGCCTACGGAAATGCATTTCTGATCAGCACCAGCCAGACAATCAAGACGATTGCGTATGCAAATGGGTATGCGCCGAGCGCTGTCGCAACAGCCACATATTCGATTGATGTGTTGCCACCAGACTTCAGCATGACGCTCGCTCCAACCACGTTCACCTTAGGCGTCGGGGAAACTGCTGCGAGCACGCTGACAGTCACCCCAGCAAACGGTTTCATGGGAAGTGTTTCGCTATCATGTTCCGGGCTACCGGCTGGCGGGTCGTGTACATTCAATCCCGGCTTCATCTCTACGAGTGGCAAGTCGACTCTAACGCTCGGGTACTCAGGGAGCACAAGCAACAACAGACTCCCCGCGCCATTTCCGTTAGTGCCGGTGACTTCTGTCGTGATCGCGGTTGCGTTGTTTGGTTCCAGACAAAGGAGGCCACGCTGGCTATCCCTGCTGGCTGTTGCGGGTACGCTCAACTTCTTCTTGATAACCTGCTGCGGGGGTGGTGGCGGACAACCCTTACCCGCTCCTCCAACTCCCGTCACGTCGACAGTCATCGTGACTGCTACCTGCGGCACTATTTCCCATAGCAGTTCTTTAACACTAACCGTCAACTAAGCTTTTGCTCTCGCCGGACAATTGAAGATACCGGGCTTTGAGGAAATGGATTGCAACCCCTCGGGCGATACCATGCGCTTCACCTATTACCATGGTCGGCTGATGCGGTTGCCTTGAAGAGACTGAGCGTGAATGAAATTCAGGCTCCCAAACAATAGCTGTACCGTCGTCAAAGTAAACTATGTTTGGTAAGGCATGTGCCGGGGGATGAAGATTATCCCCTGCTCTGCCTAGGCTACATTGGGTTGTGGACGGCATGCCGCTGTGCCAATCGGATGCAGACCGGCCAACCGGTAGGCTGTAGCCAAAAAGGATTGCGAAGTTGGCAGGAAGCGGAACGGCAGGGAGTCAAGTTGTAATCCCCTGAACTTCTCCAAAAGTTGAATGCAGGCCCGCTTCGGCGGGCATTTGATTTTGTGGCTCAAACATCGTGAAACATGATGGTTGGTTTGGCCAAATGGCCAAGTTATGCTTTATTTCAACCGAAACTCACCAACCACAGGAGATCTAAAAGTGAGATTAGAAGCGCGCCTGAAGCTTGGGTTCTACCCCCTCCCCGTCGAGCACGGCCCAAGCATCCGGGCCCGGCTCGCATTTCCGCCGAAAGAAACTCCAGCCACCGTTCTTGACCCATGCGTTGGCGCCGGTGCCGCCCTGAGAGCGATCACGAAGGATTCCGACTCGCTCCTCTACGGTGTCGAACTAGACGCTAACCGCGCCGAGACCGCCCAGGCGGCGGGCATTCCAACCATTCAGGGCAACGTCTTTGACGTTCGCTGCCGCGTTGAGCGTCTATCCCTGCTCTATCTCAACCCGCCGTATGACTTCGAGATCGGACCAGTCGCCAACAAGCGCATGGAGAAGCTGTTTCTCGGACATACCTACGCCTGGCTCAAGCCCAAAGGCATCCTCGTGATGGTGATCCCGGGAAAGGCGATCGAGGAGGTCCTGGACACCCTGGTCACCCGCTTCACCGATGTAGGGGTCTACAGGATGATGGGGATTGAAGCGGAAAAGTACGATCAGTTTGCAATCTTCGCGGTGCGCCACAATAATACCGCCAAGGATGCCGACGCGATCCGCGCCCATGTCCGGCGGATGGCCTACAACCGCTACAACGTCCTGCCTTTGACCACCAAAGCCGATTGCGTCTACAAAGTACCGGTAGGCGGCGAAGTTGTCCTCACCTACAGTGGCATCCCGCTCGATGAGGTTGAAGACCGACTTATCCAGAGCGGAGCATGGGCCAACGTCGCTCCCATGCTGCTGCCAAGGAAGGAAGTCACAGGTGGCCGTCCGATCACACCGCTACACGGCGGTCATGTTGGATTGCTCGCGACCGCAGGAATGATTAACGGTGTCTTTGGCAGCGATGAAGAGAAACACATCGCGCGCTGGCGGCCCGTGAAGTACACGTCGGTCACGGTTGAGGAAGAAGAGGACGGCACGGAGATAGTTCGCACGAAGGAACGATTCTCTAATGAGCTTGCCCTCGTCTTCACCACTGGCGACACGATGGTGCTTAATGAAACAGAGAAAGACGAGAAGAAAGATGGCGCCGCGGCTGAGCAGCCTTCGCCCGACTACAAAAAGCGGCCCAGGCGTAAGCCGGATGGCTCATATTTGACTGACGATGCGGTCGATTCCAATAATGACGCGGAGGACGATCCTGAGGGAATGACTGACGACGAATTACTCACCGAGCTGGGCGTGGATATTGACGACGAGAAGGAGGAGAACCAGACAGCCGCCATGTCTATTGGAACCCTTGCCGACGCCAAGTTCGAAATCGGTCGATTGGGGATGTCTCAAGGCGTACAGCAACTCGTGGCCCATCACGGACTTAACCTTACCCACTATCTCAATCGGCACATCAGCGGAGATTGGGGAGACCTCGACCCGTTCGATTGGCAACAGAACGAAGCCGCTTTCAACCGTGGCGACGTTCGCCTGCTGTCCAGCTACGATTGCGACGACTCGCCAGACAGGAAGTTCTGGATCATCACGGAAGCAGATCGCTCCGTGACGACGTTCCTGCTGCCAATGGAATACTGACCACAACCAGCAATGCCGCCGATACGCATATCATGCGCCGGCGGCTCTGCTATTTTAGGAGCGGAAATATGCCCACTTCCGTTGTTGCTACCCCTTTCGTCATTGAGGCAGAAGTCCACTCCGACGATCATGTAATCGAGGTCTCATTCGACGCCGAGGCGTGGTTTACATCTGCAACGGACGAAGAAATCATCGAGCTGGCCGAGACCGGCTGGGGTGGTGACTACGCCGCGGATGACGTTGCTCAAAGCCTTGAAGAATTCAACCTGGAGATCGAGCAACTCTTCGACTACGTATTTATTCGCAACCACGGCGGAGGGAACACCCGGCGCGACGCGATCGGCTTTGAGGTCCATATCAAGGAAGAAGACGCCCTTGAATGGCTCAAGAATAACCGTGCATCCGTGTATGCAGCTACCGAGCGAATGCGTGGATAAGAGACACCTCATGGGAGCATTCATGTCTTCAGGTCCCAAGATTCCAGAAATCTCGCCATCGATTCGGTGCAGCCGGCGGGGAAGTTGCGTGCCGGTTGCCCTCTCTTGTCTAACTCAGCTTGTGGAAAGACGGGATTTCATCGTCGAAGGCTGGATTTCCTTTGGCTCAAGCGGGCGCCAAGAGCACACCTGGATGCAGATTGACGGGGTGCGATTCGATCCTACGATAATCCAATTCCGTCGTTTCAGAGAGTTCTCTGCTGGACCGCGGTATGAGTCGGTTCTAATAATGCCGCCGAGCCAATACCTAGATCGATGGCTATTCCAGAAATCTCTCTGGTGGCACGAGCGGTTGCGATTATTTGGCGTTCCAGCCACGAACTGGGCCTTCGCGTGAAAGGAGCTTCCCGATGGGAGCACAACGATTCTTTGCATTCCGGCAAGGCAAGGATGCCAACAATCTGTTCTGGGACACTGTTCGCCAAGCCAGCGACGACGATGGCAACGGTGGCTACACCGGCACCATCGCGGAGAAGTCCGGCTTCATTTTGCGAAGCGACAAGAAGTTCACCCTCAAGGAAGCGGATGTCTTCGCGGCTAGCGATGCCGAAGAAAACGACAAGTGGGACCACGCTTACGCCCTCACGGTCAGGTTTAATGACTCTGACGAAGTGAGAGGTTTTCTGTTCTACGGCTACGCGCCAGATTGATGAGGATCGTTTTATGAAAAACGCACACACACGTATCGGGACAATCGAGTTCTCAGTTGAGAAGAAAAAGACGAGCACCCGCGTGCGAGCCTATTTCGACAGATTTGCTAAGGACGCCGACCAGACCCACATGGTCTCACTCTTCGGTAACGACGCGGAGATTGCCGCATTCCAGGCGGCCATCCAATCTGACCTGCCTCTTCAAGCTATTGACCCTCAGGGACGTCACCACACTCTCCAACTCGGAGAGAAGGCCGCAACTTACCGCGGAAATATTCAGATTCCTGGCCGGGCCCGCCCACTGCGTCACCTGCTGGCTTTCTCCAAGCGCATTCTCCAGAACGGTACGGAGGGCAGTGTGTATCTACTAGATCGCGATCCCCACCTTGTCTGGGCTACCGTCGTCTCCTTCCTCGGACTTCCGGCTACTCCTGAATGGGCTCAGGCCGGCGTCAAGTGGCTGTCTGACAGCGGCAAGCTCATCGAGATGGAGGGTTACGGCTGCGAGCCGATCGTCGTCCAGACCACTCGCGAGGAGATGCTTGCTTGGATTGGTGAAGGTGTCCGCCTAAAGGCACTTCCCTTCCCCAAGCACGATGGACCGATATTCTGGCCGCAGTTTGGGCTGAAGGACATCATTTCTTCAGCCGCGATGGACGAAGAAGAAACAGGCTGCGAGCTCAAAGCAGCAGCCTGATACCACAAGAAGGGTCTTAAAATGCCAAATCTGATCGCTCCACCCCACGTTTCCGAAGCCGAATTGGCGACGATCCTGCACGGCCTCCGGGTGATTCAAGAGAGCAAAAACGCTCCCGGAGAGTGCGTCGCCGGAGTCTGCGACCACTTCGCCGACGTTACCGAGATCACAGACCTGCAAATCGACAACCTCTGCGAACGGCTCAATTTCGACAGCACCCGCGAACCAAAGCTGCTGTAGGTTTCGGTATCACCCCAAACCGCAGGGCGGAAGTCGAATGAACAAGTTCTCGTCCACTATCTCTACCGTGCTGGCGACTTACCCGTTATGGTCAAGACTTATGGCAGGAAGTGGACCTTCAAGGCACTCGTAGACGTTGAGAAGTTATGGTCGTCAAGCGCGTTGCCGAGCGCGCCGGCCTCAACTGCCAGCAGTGCGTGACCGAGCACAACAACAAGTGTGCCGAGGGGCCGCACTGCATAAACTTCTTTCTGCACAAATTCAGGCATACCTTCGCCACCAACCACTTAAGGGACGGCGTTGACATTCGCACCGTGCAGAGCTGGCTTGGACACCGCGACATCAAATCGACGATGGTGTACCTGAAGGGCATCCGGTCGAAAAACGCGGCGCAGAAGGTCAACAGTGGCGAGTTGGCGGCATTAGTTGCATAAGGCGTCCACGCGGCCCGACGGCCGCATGGCCCCTCATTTTGCAAATGAAGCTGGTATCCTCATAAGGGACTTGAGGTTATCTATGGAACATTCGTTATCCGCTCAGCAGTTGATAGAGCGAGCCTTTGCTCAAGCCAGGCGATCCGGAAAGCCGGAATGGTGGGTAATGGCGATTCCAGTTCTCAAGAATCGCTTACTGCAGATCACTGGGCAAAAGTTCAAAGAAGCGGACTTTGGTGCATCGAGTTTCCGGGATTTTTTGCAACAACGCACAGATGTTCTACTGATTGACGACAGCTTCACGCCGGGCGCAGTGACTTTGAAGTCCGCTAGCAATCTAACCACTGCGTCTTCGTCTGCTACTCAACCGCGAGACCGTATTCGTCCTGATCTTTGGCGAGCTGTACTCGATTATTCGAGTGGAAATACCTACGTTTGGGATGCCACGAATTCCACCGCGATTATCGGCCCTGAGACTGATGATGCTCCTTCTCTTCCGACGCTGTCTGCCGAATCGTTCAAGGAGTGGAAGGGTGAATTTTTGGCAACCCTGCCTGCCCAGGAATCTGACGGTGGTCGTGTTAAGGAGTGGCAAGAACAGAGTCTTCCAACGGTGGTTTTGCCATCCGTCGTGCGTTTTTCTTGGAATCGCTTCGTGAAGCAGAAAGTCCAGACGACGCTCACCGAATGGTTTGAAAAACATCACATACCGGCTCCCCCGTTGACACAACTTCAGGCTGCACCCACCGAGAGCTCCCGGGATGAAACGGAACGGATACGCGAGTTCGTGATCGAGTGCGTGACGAAGATGTCAAAAGAGGAATTGGAACGACTGTCGATACCTTCGGGCGCTGCCTTCCGGGTTAGATCCAATCACTGAGAAAGCAGAATGCGCGTGCCGGATGTTTATTTCTTCACTTCCCAACGAGATGTCGCTACCACTGCTGGTCTTCGTGACAGCTACCAGAGAGCCTGCCGTGAGCATGGTTGGAATTTTCAGCCCAGAACCCTTAAGCCATTCAAGACGCCAGCCGGGCGCCCCATTCTTCCAATCGCCACTTCGGACGCGGTGGGTTTATATCCGCGCAGCCACCGAGCACGGGTTGCGACATTGGTTTTTGGAACCGATCCCGTCGTCCCCCTTCGTCCGAATCCCGCTGAAGCGATTCGTTACAAAGATGCGGTTCCGTTGCGCCAGTATCTTGATTACAAGTCATGTTGGATTCGTGTTCCAAATGATCCAGAAAACCTTACATGGACGGGAGTTTTTCAAGGCTGGTGCGACCGTGTGGAATGCGAGGACGAGCATGACCCGCGCTGCCTGCCTTTTCATATTTTCAAGGGCGATGGAGCGGGATTGCACGATGCGGACATAAGGCGGACATTCAACGATAAGTATGGAGCGGGAGCACGCAGGGCAGACGAAACCCCTCTTGAATGGATACTCGGTCCGCGCGATTTTCATAGCAACGATGTCCTAACGATTGCCGGATACATCTGTCGCCCGGGTTTTCATTGGGATGTATCACGCGATCAACGCTGGAGGATTTCGACACCAGCGGGCGTTTGGGAGGGCAAGGGGCATGTGAACGTCTACCCGGATGCTCATATCCGACCAAAGGGCAATAACGTTCGCAAGACTGCATGATTAAAGCGAAAGCCCCCAACGCAAATTCTCGTGGGGGCCTTCAAAACCTATATAGGGCGAGCCAATCAGTGCTATCGGGCGGTACGGCCAAGGGACCTGTTCGGGCAAAAAGAGAATTGAGCAATTCTCTGGCTCGCAAGAGCGCGACACAGGCACACAGGGCTACTTCATCCCGGAGCTGAACTCCTCGGTACGTATCCGAGGATGTTCCATGCAAAGCCATCAAGGCTATGCATCCCCCTTAGAATACTGAAAAGCGCAGACTTTCGCAAGGATTCTTCTTCATCACGGACAGTAGGCGGTAAATAGGTGGTGGTGTATAGTAGGTGGTGAGGTGCAACATGGCACAATTCACCATCGGTGGTGTCCAGTTTGAACTGACGCGGGAAGAAGTGCAGGCAAAGCTTCGCTCCGTTACCCCTGAGCCGGTCAGGGAACTTTTCATTGATGTAAATGGGACCCGATACCCAATCAAGCAGGCTCTCTCGGAGACTGCGGGCCTGCAGCGTGGAATGTTTACTTCCCACGACGCCATCCGTGTTTTCCGAAAGCTCAGTATACCTGAACCAGCAGGGCCTTGCCGTAAGTGGCGGCACCGCGTATATGTCCGGCCTGGCATCTATCTGCAAGAATCTCAACGTGACTGAGTATCTGAACCATGCATGCACCCTGACAGACCAGTGTGGTTGCGCCCCCGCCGACTTTGCGCCCATTCTGGCCTTGGACCCACTCTTGAATTACAACACCACAACCTTCAAAGCAAATCCTGTTGCCGGCACGGTGAGCCCCCTGGAACTAGATGCATCGGGAGTCACCATTTGCGCACAAAACCCGGTTCCAGCAGGCTCAAACTGCCGCTTCGTAGTTGTCCCGGCCGAAATTGGCGCCACCACGCCGCTTTTCGTGCCATTTTCTGGCGATGAGAAAGGGGGGTACACGCAGTCATACGCGACAACCTCGACGCAGACAATTGGCGGAAGTACCTCCTACACCGTGGGCCTCAGCCTCGGGGTTGGGATTCCGCAGGGGGCCATTACCTGGTCGCTCAAGGACCAAAGTACCTGGACGTGGACACAAAGCCAGAGTATGGGTATCTCAAACGGAAGCGGCAATCAAATCAACGTTAGTCTACAGACCTCAACGGCTAGCTGTGGCGAGAATGTCACAATCTACGAGGATACACAGTATCACACCTTTGCCTTTCAGGTACCTACCGGCAACAGTTGCCCTTAGCCTGCTCCGGCCGGAGCGCCGGCTGCTATTGCACTTCCGTCGCCATAGTCCGTGAGACCCAAACAGCGGGTTGGACTTCGCCGCGAGGCGAATTCAACCCGCGGAACAGCGAAAAGTCCACTCGGGAGAAAACCGTGAAAATTACGTTCGTCGCGTTGTTGTTTGCAACATTCCTAATTGCCCAAGCGCCGCTCGGCATTGCTGCATGGAGCACCGGCGCACTCTTGCCGGCTGCTCAAGTATCCGCGTTCCTCCAGGACCCAACTGCCTCGGCCATCGCGGCCTGTGGTCTTAAGACCGCCAGTGTCGATGTTGAATTGCATGATGTCGGGAGCGCTTCCCTACCGCCCGAGTCAGGGAAATCGCGGGTTTACTTCATTCAAGAAATGGGCAGGGTGATCAATGTTGGGGTGGACGGCGCCTGGGTGGGCGCAAACAAGGACAACTCCTATTTCTCAATGCCGGTGGGGCCGGGCGAGCACCATGTCTGTGTAAGTGTGCAGTCGCGATTTTCCGAGGGGCGGCTATTGGCCCTCGCGCATTTCACGGCGGAAACGGGAGGGGCTTTTTACTTCCGTATCCGGCTGGTGGATCAAATGGACGCCAGATATGCGGGGCCCCCGCTCCTGGAAATCTTCCCGATCGACAGCGACGAGGGCAAGTATCTGATTGCCACGTCTCCCCTCAGCGTTTCGCACCCCAAGAAGTGAAGGGACAGAGCCACGCCGCTGACTTCAAACATCTAGGAGAAGCATATGCACCTGCCGCGCCCTTTACTCGCTCGTATTCGTCGCACGTTCGCGAAGCTCAACTGCCGTGTTCCGTCGCCCCCGGCGCCCCCGCGAACTGGGCCATACTTGCCGGGCGTGACGGCGGCTCTTTTGGCTTGTGCTGTGCTGCATATAAGTGGCTGCGGGGGCGGTTCAGGGGGCGGCTCGGGGCCAATCGAGGCAGTCGAAATCGTCGTGCAACCCTTGAGCCAGATCGTCCCCATTGGCCAAGCAGCGACCTTTAACGTGAGCGCGGTCGGGTTGCCCGGACCAAGCTATCAATGGAGTGAGAACGGGGTCGAGATTGCGGGAGCAACCGGCGCATCCTATACCACGCCAGCGGTCGTGCTCGGTGAAAATGGCTCGACCTCGATTGGTTCCTACCAGGTGACCGTCAGCAACGCCAACAGCACGGTCACCAGCAGCGCCGTCACACTGGCTGCCGGACCTCGCTCACCGAAGGCAGGAGATTTGCGTTATCTGCTTTTCGAGCAGGTGGATGTACCGGGGATGGATTCGTACGGGGCAGGAAACCTGGGAGACGCGACGGCCGTTGTCAACAATGGCATCGGCACTCCGCTAACGCTCGGATCGACTGAGATGGTCGCTGGCGGCTGCGGGTGGCACTTCAGTTACGATTTTCTGCCGCCGCCCATGACCGGCCTGGCAATGCACTACGAGCTGGACGAAACGTGGAGTACCAATACGCCGTATACGTCGTATTTGCAATCGATCGCTGCTCCCAATGTGGTACTTACTTCCATGGATTTGGAGCCCAGTTGCGGTGTCTTCGGCGTTTCATGGGTCCAGACTACGCAGGCAGGCGGGTTCGATCAACGGCTGGAGACAGTGCCCTTCGGGCAGGCCCTGCAAGCCGGAATCCAGAGCCAAGCTACCCAGGATGGGGCCGAGAGCAGGGTTATCACGGCCGTCACTTTCGACAACCAAGCGGGGCTGGCCGACCTGATCTCATACGGTTGGGCGGCCGACACCACGACCGTCTATGAATCCCGAACTCAGGTAGTCCAGCCAGGCAACGTGGCATCCACGGCAACCGCCCTGGCCAGCGAAGGCTACTTCGTCAGCGCTTTCGGAGGCAACGATACGGATGGCTATATCCTGGTCGGCACACGCGTCAAAGGAGATAGTTTGTCCCGTCCGATTTTGGTGTCGACGGATGCCGGGGATATCCCTGCCTCCAATCCAGATTCGGCCTACACTACCCCCGTCCTGTTGCTGAATGAGCCCAGCAGTGGTCTTTTGCTCGTTCAAGAGCAATGAGTCCGGCTTGGAAACCAGGAAATAGGAAATAGCGGGACATGATACATAAACCCCCAATTTTCGAACCCTCTGCCGACGATCATAAGCTAGGATTGCGGTGAATAGGTACCTGTTCACGGAATTCTAGCTGCTCAGCGATTGGACATGCCCGGAATCGCAATACGAGCCAGTCGAGCCGATAGCACCGTGCATGGGGAATAGGATCTGTCTCCTCATTTTCGCCCTCCGAGGTGCCTGCACCTTGGGTAGCATTTTAATGAGGCAACGACCCATAGCTCAGTAGCAAAAACAGCGAGTCAATGCGCTCTTACGTGAACGGCTGTTCGGCGCCATTCTGGAGTAGGTGAGAATTGAATTGCAGAAAGGCCGGCTATACACGCCGGCCCTTCTGTTTTTTGAGGCAAAGATAAATGACCAGCGAAAAAACACAGGCCGTCCTCGACGACATTGAGGCATCCATTGCGCGCCTCGCCGATGAGACCGACACCTACCGGCAATCTGAGCAGTGGAAAAGCATCCTCCGCACGATGAGCCAGTTCCATACCTACTCTCTCCAAAACCAGATGGCAATTCTCTGGCAAAGGCCCTCCGCGAGCCGCGTTGCAGGTTTCCAGACATGGAAGTCACTGGGCCGACATGTCAACAAGGGCGCTGGCGGCATTGCTATCCTTGCGCCGGTCACGGTGAAGTTGAAAGACAAGAAAGGCGCTACGACGACGACTGAGTGCAGCGAAAGCAAAGAGGAGAAGTCCTCGCTGTTCTTCCGTACCGTATACGTGTTCGATTACGCCGACACCGAAGGCGCTGCCCTCGATGGCTTCAGCCTGGCCGCGATCGTAGAAGACTACGGCACGTTCCCGCTGGTGCTAGCCGCCGTCGAGTCTCTGGTCATCAAGGTTGTGCTGGCGCGGATCTCCAACCCACTCCAGTCGGGCTTCTCCGAGGGAGGACGCATCACCATCAAGGAGACACTCGCGGCCGGTGAAATGGTATCTGTACTCATCCACGAGGCAGCTCACGAACTTCTACACTGGGGCGACCAGAGGCAGATCGCGGATGCTCTCGGTTTGAAGCTGCGCGAGGTAGAAGCTGAGTCTACCGCTTACGCGGTGCTACAGTACCTTGGTATCGAAAGCACAGCCAATCAGTATCTTGCGCACTATGGCGCGAGTGGAAAAATCATCAAGGCTTCACTGGGACGGATTCGCAATGCGGTTTCAAAACTGATTGCGGCGATCGAGGTACAAAGGGGTGCCCAGCGCGCCAACATTCGGGCCAACCAGGTTGCAGAGGATGAAGTGCTGGCCCTCGCAGCCTGAGCCATAGGGATTAAAATGTGCGACGGAAGGTGTTGAAGATGCGCAAATTGAGCGCGGGGATAGTCTTGTTTCGGAAGCGAAATGGTGGAGTTGACGTTTTCCTCGTCCATCCCGGTGGCCCGTTTTTCAGGAATAAGGACATTGGGTCTTGGTCCATACCCAAGGGTGAATACGAAGCCGGCGCCGATCCGCAAGCTGCTGCACGGAGAGAGTACAACGAAGAAACTGGCTTTGACCTCGGAAACAGTCCATTGATCGCTCTTGGTGAGATAAAGCAGTCCAGCGGGAAGCTGGTCACCGCTTGGGCCGTAGAAGGCGATTGCGATCCGGACGGTATCCAAAGCAACACGTTCTCAATGGAATGGCCGCCAAAATCAGGCAAACTGAAGGAATTTCCCGAAGTGGACAAGGCTGGCTGGTTTTCATTGGACGCTGCCCGTGAAAAGCTCATTGGCGGACAACATGCCTTTTTGGAACGCCTGGCCGCGATAATCGTCCACCGGGTGGATGATAATCAGCCAAAATCTGGTTGATTATCGAGATCCTCTTTCTGAGCCGGGGATCTGGCGGCCTCGGTTGTCAACTTATCTGGGACCTGTTCACGTTGGCACCGTCCTCAAAGATTTGCCAAGCCAGTATGCCTTGTCGCCTCCTTAGTTCGGGGCTATGGTCCAAATAGCAAAGATTGAAAGGGGTATCAGTATGTTGGCAAAGAATATTGGAAGGGTGATCATCCTGGCATTGCTGGCGGCAGTGATCTCGACTTCCGCTCAAGCAAGCTGGTTTCATCACAACCCACACAAGCAGCATCACGCTCGCGGCTACCATCCTCGTGACGCCAAACACCGTACCTAGGCAAAGCTCTCTGTTCCGCGAAACTAAAGCAAAGAGCAAAATGTGGGCAGGTTCGCGCATACGAGTCCTTAACCTGTTGGTGGCAGGACGGTTATACTGGGCGCGGTTACAGTGCATGAAAAATGCAACTGCGTGCGCTCATGAGGCTACTCCGCCTCTCTACGACGCAGTGGGTGACACGGTGCATTGAAACATACAAAGGCGGAACAATCGTCGAGGAGATCTGATTTTCTTCGACGCGGACTTAAAACACTGCCGTTGCGTGACCTTCGACGTCCAGTATGGATTGGCACCTGACAAAAAAAGCCTTACGGTTTTTGGTAGATGCTCGATTCAGAGACCCATACCGCCCGACATATTTCGCCAACCTCACCTCACCTCATGCAGGTTCTGGCCGTAACACTGATTGCTGGAATCGTACTCTCAGTGGTTTACGCGGCAGGCCAGCAGGCCGCTCGCAGATCAATGTTTGGACCGCTTCTTTACTATTCTCGAACGGTCGCGGACTTTGGTGGGCTCAAGCGTTACCAAGCAGATGATTCGGCGCTCCCACCGGATGCAACCCGCGTCGTCTTCATGGGCGACTCCATCACAGACTTCTGGCCCCTCCCCCAGTACTTCCCCGGAAAGCCCTTCATCAACCGCGGTATCAGCGGGCAAACCACGTCGCAAATGCTAGTGCGGTTTCGGCAGGATGTCCTAGACCTGCATCCACGGTCGGTTGTAATTCAAGGTGGAGCGAACGATATCATGGGGCGCACCGGACCGATGACCTCAGACCAGATCGAGGCCAACATCGAGACCATGGCCGAGTTGAGCCACGCGCTAGGGATCCACGTTGTACTTTGCTCCCTACTCCCGGTAGGCGAAACCATGTGGATGCCATCAGACAAGACCAAGATCGTCCTAGTCAATGCAAAGCTCAGGGGGTATGCCGCCCAGCACGGCTACCCATTCGTCAATTTCTACGGAGCAATGAAGGACCCGGGCAATAACCTGCCTGGCGCGCTAAGCAAAGATGGAATTCATCCGCTGCCAAGCGGCTACGCCGTCATGGCGCCGCTCGTTGACGCGGCGGTCAACGGCAATACGAGGAAGACGAAGTGAAAGAGAAAATCACAGGACCGTTTACGGCTACGCCGCTTATCGACGTTCAAACACGCACTGAGGCCGCAGTCTGGGGACCGGACGGTGATCTGCTCGCCCATGTCCACAGCAATCTTGGTTTGGACTGGAAAGCAATCGACGTTGCCAGGCTGCTTGCGTCCGCGCCCGCGGTGCATGCACTGATTGAGAGAGCAGTAGCCGACAGAATTGACGACGAGTGGCTGGAAGAAGCTCGCCAATTCTTAAAGGCTTTTAACTAACGGCACCTGTTCCCGGATTGACTGCAGTTAGCGGGCCGGTCGTGAAATCCGCAGTCTGAATATAGCGAAAAGCCTGCGCAGACCGATAACAACTTGGGTCGTGGTAGGGACAGCCCTCACGGGCTGCCCCCCACACGGATCCGTACGTGCGGATTTCCCGCATACGGCTCTTACTTCCGGTGTTTGGCGTAGAAGCGTTTGTTGGGATATGGATGCAAGATTTGTGGAGAAGGAATCCATCGGTCCGATAAAGGGCCGAAGCGCTTCCAACTCATGCGATGCCGCTGGCTGCGCCGCCTTAGCGAACGAAGCCACAACCGCACCGCTTGGAGTCGGAACGTTGCC
>Ga0302319_10001203_pt1 | contig 58207 bp, 54 predicted proteins | sample Bog_T0_2_FD_203319 | JGI IMG/M metagenome (GOLD analysis project Ga0302319, IMG submission 203319) | Peat permafrost microbial communities from Stordalen Mire near Abisko, Sweden - Bog_T0_2 | ecosystem: Environmental > Terrestrial > Soil > Wetlands > Peat | place: Sweden: Abisko, Stordalen Mire...
CCTGCGCTCCAAACTGCTGCGTTATATTCGCCACTACAATAAAACCGCCACGCCGATCAAGTGGACTTACACCAACCCAAAACATCGAATTAAAACGTAACCCGTTCATGTGTTACATTGCACTAGATGTGCCAACCGATTCTGCACTTGGACGCGCCGGGCGGGTCTGCTAAAAATCCACTGACGAGTTATGAGTGAAGGCCGGAAACCATTGACGGAACATCTGACCAAAACGAATCGCGGTTGGAACCAGGCCCAGTCGGGCTGGTGGACCGCTGGAATTCTGGCGGCGCTGCTGGTCGCGTCCTTGCTGCTTTGGGCGACGGCCGTGGGCAAGCTGCGGGGATTGGAATCGCTTCAGGCCAAGCTTGACGATGCCAACGCCAGCCTCGCCGGCGCGCTGAACGAAAACCAGAAAGGCCGCGACCAGATCGCCGACCTGCAATCCCAGGTGGCCGATTTGGAAAAGGATAAGGCGGATGCCGCGCAGATGGCCAAAGGACTGGAAGACGAAATGCGTTCCGACTTGGAATCCAAGGATGTGACCATTTCCAAATTGCAGGGCAAGCTCACGGTAAACATTCTCGACCGCGTCATGTTTGATTCCGGCGAGGCGATTTTGAAACCGGACGGCGAAGCGGTCATGCGCAAGATCGCCGCGCTACTGGCAGAACATCCGACGCTGAAAATCCACGTTATCGGTCACACGGACAACGTGCCCATCCGCGACCGGTTTGCCAGCAACTGGGAGCTTTCCGCCGCCCGCGCGCTGGCCGCAGTGCATTTTCTCACCGAACAAGCGGGCGTTGATCCGCGCCGTGTCGGGGCCGTCGGCTACGGCGAATATCGTCCCATCGCCGACAATTCGACGCCGGAAGGCCGCGCCAAAAACCGGCGCATCGCCATCACCATTTTGCCGGATGAGCTAGCCGGCGCGGACACCATGCCGACCGCCAAACCCGGTGCCAGCGCTGATCCGCCACCGCCGCTCGCGCCGGGCCCGCCGGCGAACTAGCGCCGTGCGAAAATTCGCCGGCCTCGCCGGCCAGCCGGACCGCGACATTTTTGACAGCTTGAGTCGCGGGCTGAACTGATTAGGCTGACGGGATGATTTCGGATCTGGAAATGATCGGATTGGCCGGTTCCGCCGTCGGGGCCGGGGCCATCAATGCCGTGGCGGGCGGCGGCACGTTGCTCACGTTTCCGACGCTGCTCGCGTTTGGCACCTCGCCGGTGGTGGCCAACGCCACCAGTACGCTCGCCTTGGTGATTGGCACCAGCGGCGGCATGGTAGGCAACCGGCAGCACCTTCAAGCCGTCAAACCCTGGCTGTGGCGTTTCTTGCCGGTGAGCCTGCTCGGCGGGCTGATTGGTAGCGCGCTGCTGACGCACACGAGTAACCAGACTTTTGGCCGGCTAGTGCCGTTCCTGATTTTGTTCGCGACGCTGCTTTTTTTCGCCCAAGGCGCCTTCCGGCGGTTTGCCGGTTCGCAGCGGGATGAGCCGACCGCCGGCCACCCGGTTCGCCGCTGGAGCGCGGCAGTTTTCTTTCAATTTCTGGTGTCCATTTACGGCGGCTTCTTCGGCGCGGGCATCGGCATTTTGATGCTAGCCACGCTGGGGTTTGTCGGCATGCGTAACATTTATGAGATGAACACGCTCAAGACGATTTTGGGTTCGCTGCTCAATTTGGTGGCAGCGGGGTGGTTCATCGGGGCCGGGCTGATTGACTGGCCGCGCGCCGCGGTGATGACCGTGGGCGCCGTGGCGGGATATTTTCTCGGCGCGCATTATTCGCAGCGCATTTCCCCGGCGCGCATCCGTAAGCTCATCACTGCCATCGGCTTGATCATTTCCGGCGTGACGTTTTACCGGGAATTTATCCGTTGAATTTTGACGGTGAAAAGCCGATGTTAAATGCGCCGAACAGCAAAACAGACATGAACCGCTACGAATTTCCTCTCCACATTTCGGCATCGGCGTATCTGGACTATTACCGGGGCGCGGTTCGCCATGTGATCGCCCGCTGCGCGAACGGTCAGACGGTTCAATTCCCGGCTTCGCTGCTGCAGGGATTTGTGACCCCGGAAGGCATTCACGGAAAATTCGTACTGACCTGCGACGAACAGCACAAATGCACCGGCCTCCAGCGCCTGGATGTTTGCCAATAAACCAATTCTCCGGCCAAAATCCACCGGCAGGCTAGGGAGAAAAGGTTTGAATGGGGGCCAGAAAAACCCCAGACTTCCGGGCAAGGAGATGCTTATGAAAACTCGCTTACACGGCCTGCTGGCCGGACTGTCAATGGCTGTCATTTTGACCGGCCCGAACGCCAGTGCGCTGACGCAAAGTTCGACGTTCACTTACCAAGGCCGCTTGAACAACAGCGGTTATCCGACGACGGGCAGCTATGATCTGACGTTCACGCTTTTCGCCACCAATACCGGCGGCGGCGTCATCGCCGGCCCGGTGACCAATCTCGCCACGCCGGTCGTCAACGGACTGTTCACGACCGCAATTGACTTTGGCGGCGGCGTTTTCACCGGCACAAATTACTGGCTCGAAATCGCGGTGCAGACCAATGGTGGCGGTGGTTTTGCCACGCTGACGCCGCGTCAGCCGATTACCTCTGTGCCCTACGCGACGTTTGCCGGCAGCGCAAGCAATTTGCTGGGCGTGCTGCCCGCCAGCCAGTTGAGCGGGGCCGTGGCGCTGGCGAGTCTGCCCACGGCGAGTCTGGTGACCAACGGTCAAAGCAGTGTAAATTTCTCCGGCACGTTCACCGGCAACGGCGGCGGCCTGACCAACCTGAATGTATCAATGGCGGTCAACAGCGCTGCCGCCAACGCGCCGTTCCCCGGCCCAACCCGTCTGATTTTTGACGGGGACAGCCTGACGTTTGGGGCCAACTCCGGTGGCAACAATTATCCGCAATGGCTGCAGCAGGTTTTCTTCGCCAACAACCGCAACGTCACCTTGTTCACCAACGTGGCCGTCAGCGGTTCCACCCTCGAAAACATTCAGGCGCGTTTTACCAGCGACGTGGTGCCGTTCGCACCGACCGGAGGCACCAACGCCTGGGTGTTCATCTGGGGCGGCATCAATGATCTGGTCGAGCAGATCAACAACGACGTGGGCGTCGAGCAGTTGCTGGCGAATTACTGGGCCACAGCACGCAGCTATGGTTTCAAAGTCGTCGCCTTCACCATCAGCGACCGGCCAGATTTTCCGAATTACCTAGTGGAGGAAGGTTATCGACAGAGCGTCAATGCGTGGATCCGCGAGAACCCGCAGTTATATGACTGCTTGGTGGACGTGGACCAGCTTTATCCGGCGTCCTATCCCGGTTATCAAACCGACGGCATTCATTTTTCGGCACAATCACTTTACGTCATCGCCAAGGATGTTTATTCGAGCCTGCTGGCCAACCCCGTCGGCCGGGTAGTGCCGGCGCTGAGCGGAACCAATCTTTTTGTCTTTGGCAGCGGCATGGTTAGCGGCCGGTTGAGCGTCGGGGCAACCAATGCACCGTTGGTGAACGCCGGTGCCCAAAGCTATATAGACGGCCTCGTCAATGTCACCGGCAACGCGCCCGCCTTCGCCCTGACCCGCACCAATAATTATCAGTGGCTCACCTTTATTGACGGCAACAACTGTTACAACGTCGGCAACTTCGGCCCGAATTTCGCCTCGTATTTTGCAGTTTCGCCCGGCGGCAATATCGCCTTCGGCGTCAGCAGCGGCTTGAGCGATTATTCGCCGCCGTTTCAAGTCATCGAGCCAACGGCCCAGTTCAGCGGCACCGTCGTGGCCACAAACGGCTTTGCGGCGGCCGGCGGCATTTTCTCGGGCAACGGTTCCGGCTTGACGAACCTCGTGCTGATGACGGCCAACAGTTCCGCCACCGTCACCTTCAACGCCGCCGGCAACAGTGAAACGCAGTTCAATGTTTCGTTGTCCACAATCGCCAGCCTGACGATCAACCTGCCGACTACCTCAATACCCGGCGAAATCGTGCGCTACGTTTCCGCCGCCGCCGCCACGTCGGTGGCGGTCAACGGAACGGTGGCCATCGGCGCGGCGCTGACTTCGCTAGCGGCCAATTCCTCGGTGGCCTGGCAGGCGGTCAATGCCAGCGGCAGCTGGGTGCGGATTCAATAACCGACGAACCACCGGGACAGTTTAGAAAAACGGGTTGTGCGCTTTTTCCTCCGCCACCGTCGTCAGTGGCCCGTGGCCGGGACAAAGCAAGGTATCCGGCGGCAGCGATAAAATCTGTTCGTGGATTTTTTGTTTTGCCAGTTCCCATTCGCCATTGCCATTGCCCATCGAACCGGCGAAAACCGTGTCGCCCACGATCGCGATGTGCGGCGCGTCCTCCTGCCAGTTGCCGACGAGGTAGATCACGCCGTCCGGCGCGTGTCCGGGTGTTTCACGGTGCGTCACACGCAAGCCGCCGAGGTGGATGATCTCGGCGTTTTTGTTGCGCTGTTCCACCGGCGCATTTTTGGAGCCGGAATGTAGCCGCGCCTTCGGCCACGCCGCGCGGATTTGCGGCAGCGCCTCGACATGATCCCAATGCGAATGGGTGATGAAAATATGTTTGAGTTGGAGCGACCCGGCGGCAAGGCAGTCAAGCACCGGCTGGGCGTCGAGGCCGGTATCAAACAGCGCCGCCTCGCGCGTGGCTTCATCCCAGACCAGATAGCAATTCACGGTCAGCCCCTCGCCTGCCGTCGTGAACACGCGCAGTTCGCGCCAGCCGGACAAATCCTTGAGCGACGGTCGCCAGCCACCGGCGATGGCGGCTAGTTTCTTCGCATCCAAACCGAGCGGTGGCGCGAGCGCGGAAAAATTGATTCCGGTGGCACCTTCGCCGGTGGCCTCCAACGCGGTGAACTTCGTTTCGGAAACGCCCGTAGCCTTCGCCGCTGCCGCTAGTGTGACGCCGTTCATGGCGCGCGCCTTGCGGATGATGTCGCCGGAATGATCCTCGAGTTGCACGGGCTCACGTTAGCGGAAAGCCGGGCCGGGCCGCAAGCGCGCGGCTTGTGGCGCGCCGGCGGATTTGGTAAAAGACTGACGTGCTGTTCCGCAAGAAAGACAAACCGCGCGAGCGCTTTTACCTATTCCCCGGCCAGGGCGGGAGAAATTACCGCCGCAAGCAGCGTTACATCATGCGTTGGACCATTGCAGCGGCGGTGGTTTGCGGGCTAGCGGCGGCGGTTGTCATCTGGTGGCAGGCACACCCAAATCCGTGAGCGGCGCTTGACCGCGCGGGCGGGATTGCTACTATGCGGAAAAGTTTGATGAAATTTTTGCGCTTCATTCCAGTGCTGGCCGTGACGCTCGGCGGGCCGGCGTTGTCCCGTGGCGAGGTCGCCGACGGCATCAAGGCTGTGGTCAATGACCGTGCCATCACCTACGCCGAGGTGGAGGATTTCGCCCGCGATTCCGCGAATGCGCTCCGGATGCAATACGCCTCGCAGCCGGATGTCTTCCAGCAAAAGTTAAACGAACTGCTCAACGACAGCCTCAACCAGCTCATCGAGCGCCAGCTCATTTTGCACAGCTTTGACACGGAGGGTTACAAGTTGCCGGAAAGCGTGATTGACGGCATGGTGCAGGATCGCATTCGCGAACAGTTCGGCGACCGCGTGACGCTTATCAAAACCCTGCAGGCCCGGGGCATGACCTTCGAGCAGTTCCGCACGCAGATCCGCGAGCAATATATCACCTCCGCCCTCCGCAACCAGAACGTCCAGCGCGAAATCATCATCTCCCCGACCAAGGTTGTGGACTATTACCAAACTCATCAGGACAGCTTCAAGCTCGAAGACCAGGTCAAGCTCCGCATGATTGTACTGAATAAAAGTTCCGCCGACGACACCAACACCGTCCGGTTCGCCCACGAAATCCAGGCCAAGCTCAAGGAAGGCGCCACCTTCGCCGAAATGGCCACCATTTATTCCCAAGGCTCACAAGCGCATCAGGGCGGCGTGTGGGACTGGGTGGAAACCTCCAAGCTGCGCCCGGAACTCGCCGCCGTCGCCGCCACGCTCGCCCCCGGCCACACCAGCGACATCATTGACACCGCCGATACCGTTTATCTAATGCTCGTCGAGGACAAGCTGGCCGCACACGCCAAACCGCTGACCGAGGTCCGCAACGACATTGAAAAAACCCTCCGTGTCCAGGAGCAGGCAAAGTTGCAAACCCAATGGATCGAAGGCCTCAAGAAAAAAACCTTTATCCGCTATTTTTAAGTTACTGGAGCGCAGTTGATGGTGGATGAATTCAATTGGCAGCCACCTTCGGCTATCAACATCAGCTAATAACCATCACCGCATGTTCATCGGCATCTCCCTCGGTGACTTTACCGGCGTCGGCCCCGAAGTGGCCCTTAAAGCCATCGCCACCGAAGCCCAGGCGGATGAAACTCAATACCTTTTGCTCGGCGACGAGCCTTGCGTTCGCCGGTTAAATTCCGCGCTCGGTCTGAACCTGCCGCTGGAAAAATTTTCCAGCCGCCCCGCGGCCGGAAAATTTTCCATCGCCAATCTGTCCGCCGGGCCGCTGCCCGAAAAATGGCACGCCGGCTCACCGCTCGCCGCCAACCTCGCTGTCGCCGCGTTGCGCGAAGGCGGACAGCGCAGCCTGCGCGGCGAACTGGACGCGCTCGTCACCGCGCCGGTAAACAAGGAAGCCATCATCCGCGCCGGCCATAAATTCGTCGGCCAGACGGAATTTCTCTCCGAACTCGCCGGCACCCAACGCACCGCCATGATGCTGCTCGGCACGGATGAGCGCGGCCGCTGGCTGCGAGTCGCGCTGGCTACCGTTCACATTGCCATCAAGTCAGTTCCTAAAAAATTGACAGCGGAAAAAATAACGCTTGCCATCGAACTCGCCGCGCAATCCTGCCACGACCTCGGTTTGTCGCGTGCAAGAATCGCCGTCTGCGGGCTGAACCCACACGCCGGCGAAGGCGGGGAATTTGGGGATGAAGAAATCACTACAATTAGCCCGGCGATTCAAGCCATGAAAAAACGCGGTTTTGATGTCACCGGCCCGTTAAGCGGCGATACGGTTTTCCACTATGCCCTGAAAGGAGAATTCGATGCCGTCGTAGCGATGTATCACGACCAGGGACTCGCGCCACTGAAAGCCGTTGCGTTCGACAGCGGCATCAACTGGACGCTCGGCCTTCCATTCATCCGCACGTCGCCCGACCACGGCACAGCCTATGATATCGCTGGCAAAGGCATTGCCAATCCCGGCAGCATGATTGCGGCAATCCGGCTGGCGAAGCAACTGGCGAAGAATCGGAAATAATTTCGCGCGCAGGCCGCGAAGTTGGCGAAGAAGGAAAAAAGAGATGCCGAAAAATGTTTTCTTTCGCAGCCTTCGCATGCCGCGCGCAGCACTTTCAGCCGCCGATCAATTCGCGCACTTTTGTGCCGATGTCGACTTGCTTCACCAGCGATTCGCCGACGAGGATGGCACCCACGCCGCATTTTTTCAAACGCTCCACATCCGCGCGCGTGTGAATGCCGCTTTCGGCGATGAGCATAGTGGCGTAGGCAGCTTGCCGATGGGGTTCGCTTTTGGAAGGCACAGACAAGAGGCCGGTACCACTATGAAGCCGCGCGGCCAGCTTTTCGGTCGTCGCTAAATCCACCTTGAAAGTTTTTAAGTTGCGGTTGTTCACACCAATCAACTTGGGGGAGATTTTCCGCGCGCGTTCCATTTCTTCCTCATCGTGAACTTCCACCAACGCGGCGAGTCCGGCGGTGGTGGCGAGTGAATGAAATTTTCCCAATTGTTCATCCGTCAAAATGGCAGCGATGAGCAGGATGGCATCCGCGCCCCATTCGATGGCTTCTAGAATTTGGCGCTCATCAATAATGAAATCCTTTCGCAGCAGCGGCAACTTCACGGCGGTGCGGATCTGGCGGAGATAATCCAGCGAGCCTTGGAAAAAAATTTCGTCGGTCAAAACGGACAGGCAACTCGCACCGGCAGCTTCGTATTCCTTGGCGATGCGAACGGGATCGAAGTCCTGGCAAATGACCCCCATCGAAGGCGAGGCTTTTTTCACTTCGGCAATCAGGCCGATTTCGCCGATCCGCGGTTTGCGCAGCGCGGCAATAAAATCACGGCTTTCGCCACGTTCCAGCATCGCATCGCGCAAATCGCCGGCGGCGATCAGGCGCGCGGACAGTTGCGCGACTTCGCGGCGCTTTTGTTCAACGATTTTGTCGAGGATGTTCATTCATCATTCATCATCATCTTTCACGCCCTGCATCCGCTTAAGCGGGCAGCCGGCACGGAGCCAGGCGTTGACGAATGGATCCAGCCGACCGTCCATCACAGCTTGCACGTCGCTGGCCTGTTCGCCGGTGCGCAAATCCTTCACCATCCGATAAGGCTGAAACACGTAGCTGCGAATTTGGTTACCCCACGAGATGCTGCCTTTGTCGCCATAAAACCGTTCCATCTCACTCTTCGCCTGATCAAGTTTCAGCGCGTAAAGCTTGGAGATCAACATCGCCATCGCCGTGGCCTCGTTTTGCACCTGACTGCGCTGAGCCTGCGAGGCGGCGACGAGGCCGGTGGGGATGTGCGTCAGGCGCACGGCGGTTTCCACCTTGTTCACGTTCTGTCCGCCTTTGCCGCCAGAGCGGAAGGTGTCGCGCAAAATTTCCGTCTTGGGAATGACGATGTCCGTCTCCACCAGATCGCTCAATTCCGCCACCGTGTCCACGCTGGAAAAGCTCGTGTGCCGGCGCTTGTTGGAATCGAACGGCGAGATGCGCACCAGCCGGTGAACGCCGCGTTCCGCCTTGCAAAAACCGTAGGCGTTTTCGCCTTCGACGCGGAAAGTCACGCTTTTCAAACCGGCGGAATCGCCGGCGAGCGCGTCGGTGATCTCCCATTTCCAGCCGCGTGAATCAAACCAGCGGCCGTACATGCGCGAGAGCATTTCCGCCCAGTCTTGCGCCTCAGTGCCACCGGCGCCGGCGTTGATGGTGAAGATGCAATTGCATTTGTCATGCGGGCCGTTGAGAAAAGTTTTTAACTCGAAGGTGTCGAGGTCGGCGAACAGTTTTTTGACGTCCGCCTCCATCTCGAGCTCCAGCTTTGCTTGCATCGCTTCCGGCTCGGCGGCGGCGAGTTCGAGCATCACCTGTAAGTCTTCCAACTGCTTGGCAAAGCGCGCCAGCGGATCGAGCTTACCGCGAATGTCGTTGGTCTCGTTGATGACCTTCTGTGCAGCTTCTTGGTTATTCCAAAAAGTTTCGCCGGTCATCTGCGATTCGAGTTCGGCGAGGCGTTGGGTCAATTTGGCGACGTCAAAGAAACCTCCGCAGGTGCGTGAGCTTGTCGGCGGCGGTGGCGATCTGCGGTTTGACGATGTCGAACATGGCGGCGAAGGGTAGTGCAGCGGCAGGCTGGAATCCAGCAGCGATTCATCATCGCCGCGCGGCGATGCGGGCGCTACGCGCCGATCTGCTGCTGAATCACGCCGCAGATTTTTTTGGACCAAGCGGCCAGCGATTTTGCGTCGCGACCTTCCACCAGCAGACGCGCCTTCGGCTCCGTGCCGGAGTAACGCAGCAGCAGCCGTCCGCCCTGGGCGGCCAGTTCCTTTTCCGCATCGGCCACCAACTGGTTCACGCGATCAAGCTGCGCGAACGGCTTCTTCTCGCGCACTTTCACGTTCGTCACGAGCTGCGGAAAACGCGTCCAACATTTCGCGAGCTGCGACAGCGGCGCCTGTTTGGTTTTAAGGATCCGCAGGATTTGCAGCGCGGCCACCAAGCCGTCGCCGGTGGTGCCGTGGTCGCGAAAAATCAGATGCCCGCTCTGCTCACCACCGAAGTTGAAGCCTTCCCGCAACATTTCATCAATGACGTTCTTATCGCCGACGGCGGTGCGGAGCATTCTGCCGCCGGCTTTCTTGATGGCGGCTTCGAGGCCGGCATTGCTCATCACAGTTGCAACCAGAGTTTTTTTTGCCAGAGTTTCTTCCGCCAGCATCTCGAGCGCGGCGATGGCCATGATGTCGTCTCCGTCAATCAGATTCCCCTGTTCGTCGCACAGCAAAACACGGTCGGCGTCGCCGTCGTGCGCGATGCCGAGGTGCGCGCCATGTTCCACGACTTTTTGGCACATGACTTCCGGATGCATGGAGCCGCAGTTCTCATTGATATTTCTGCCGTCGGGCGTGTTGCCAGAAACGACAACTTCCGCGCCGAGTTCGCGCAGCACGCAGGGCGACGCTTTGTAAGCCGCGCCGTGGCCGCAGTCCAAAACAATCTTCACGCCTTCGAGCGTCAGGCCTTTCGGAAACGAGGATTTGGCAAACTCGATGTAGCGGCCGAGCGCGTCGTCAATGCGCACAGCCTTGCCGATCTGTTCGGAGCTCGGCCGGATGTTTTCAATGTCGCCGCTGAAGACCAGCTGTTCAATCCGGCCTTCAATCTGGTCATCGAGCTTGTAGCCGTCGGCGCGGAAAAACTTGATGCCGTTGTCGGTGTAAGGATTGTGCGAGGCGGTGATAACGATGCCGGCATCCGCCCGCAAACTACGCGTGACATAGGCGACGCCCGGCGTGGGCAGCGGGCCGATGAACAGGACGTCCACGCCCATCGAAAGGATGCCGGAGCTAATGGCGTTCTCCAGCATGTAGCCTGACAGCCGCGTGTCCTTGCCGATGACGATCTTGTGCTTGCCGCGGCCGCGCGACTGCCGTTCGAGGTTTTTGAAGACGTGCGCGGCGGCGCGGCCGAGCTTCAGCGCGGTTTCAGCGGTGACGGGCTCCACGTTCGCGGTGCCGCGCACGCCGTCGGTGCCGAAGATTTTTTTGGGCGGACTCATGGGATCATTTTACCGGCGGCGGAATGATGACGCCAACTTTTTGCGGCTCGACATGGACCAAGGTGATGCCCGAAGGCGCGGAGACCTCCACCTGCCGCTTCAAATCCTTCGCCGCTTCGATGTCCGTCAGGTCCACCGTGGCGCGGAGCTGGTTTGCCTGCAGGACGGCAATGGCCTCCGGCGCCCCCCGGACGGTGACGGACACGGTACTGGGCACGACGCGATAACGATGCACGTCCGCCGCCATGGAGACGATATACACCGGCAGGTTGCCGTAGGTCACCTGGCTGCTGAGGGCCGAAGCCCCGGCGTTTTTGGGCTCCTCGATAATCTTATGCACGGTCAGCCAGATGAACACCGCCAGCAACAAGGAAAACACCTTCCAGCCCAGGTCCCGGATGAAAATTTCGCGCACCATTTGAATTAAAAATTAAAAATGTTAAAAACACTTTTGCCGGCGCTGCCGACATTTGTAATTTTGCTTTCGGAATTTTTCATTTTTTTACCGCCGGGCGCGGCTCGCGCTTGGTGATGACCGCCGGACCGGCGGGCCGGTTGCGTTCGGTGAACTGGGCGCGCAGCCACTTGGCGACGCCGTGGGTTTTCGCCGGGCGCAAAACGACGGAAGTCAGGAACGCCCGCAGTTCCTCCAGCGTCACACCACGCGTAAGCTGGCCTTTGTAAGCATAGGATATCATGCCGGTCTCCTCGGACACGACAACAATGGCCGCATCCGTCTCCTCGCTCAAGCCAATGGCCGCGCGGTGGCGCGTGCCCAGCGATTTGTTCAAATCGGTCCGCTGCGTCAGCGGAAAAATGCATGCGGCATAGGCGATACGGTCCCCTTTCAAAATTACGCCGCCGTCATGCACGGCGTTGTTCGGGAAGAAAATGGTCTCCAGCATTTCCGGCGTGGCGTCGCAGTCCACCTTGATGCCGGACTCGACGGCTTCCTGAAGCTGAATGGACTGCTCAATGGCGATGAGCGCGCCGATCTTCACGTCCGCCAGCCGCTCGCATGTTTGGATGACAACCTCGATGGCCTCGCGCTGGTCGCTGGCGCTGGCAAAGAGCGGCAGGTTGCCCAGTTCGGCGAGCATCCGGCGGAGTTCCTGCTGAAAAATCACCAGCGCGCCCACCGCAATGAACACCGACGCGCTGCCGAGCATCCAGCGCAGCACCTTCAAATCCAGAATTGTCGTGACCAGCGCCAGCGCCAGCAAAATGACCACGAAGCCGATGACCACCGGCCAGCCGCGCGTGCCGCGCACGAACTTGAAAACGAAATAGATCAGCACGGCGAGGATCAAAATCTCCACCGCCGGCCGCCAGCCGTTTTCGAGGTCAGTCCACATTGCCATTGGGTAAAATCGCTTCCGTCATCCGCACCGCCTGCACCGTGGCCGCCACGTCGTGGGTGCGGATGATTTGCACGCCGGCGGCGACCGCCAGAGTCGCGCAGGCGAGCGAGGCTGGCAAGCGTTCATTCAGTTTGGCGCCGGTTGATTTTTCGATGAACGATTTCCGCGAGACGCCGAGCAGCAGCGGGCGGCGCCATTTGGCAAAGCTCCGCAAGTTTGCCAGCAACTGCAAATTCTGCGCCAGCGTCTTGCCGAACCCGATGCCCGGATCCAGCACCACCTGGTCTGCCGCGATGCCGGTTTCATTCAGCAAAGTCATCAGCCTTTCGGAAAAGAACCCGCTGACTTGGCGGACAATGCTTTCATCCTGGGATCGGCCTCCTGCCGGTCCAGTTTCCAAATGCAACGCGACCGGCGAGACGGCGGGCCCGCTGTCGCTGCCTGTCGTGTGCATACAAACATAGCCGGCGTGGAATTCCGCGACGATTTTCCACATCGAGTCTTCGCTGCGAATCGCCCCGACATCATTGACGATGCTCGCTCCGGCTGCCAGCGCCGCGCGGGCCACAGCGGGCTTCAGCGTGTCAATTGAGAGCGCAATTTTGGTTTTGGCCGCAAGCTGTTGGATGACGGGAATGACGCGGCGCAGTTCTGCTTCCTCGCTCACCGGCTCCGCGCCGGGCCGGGTGGATTCGCCGCCGATGTCGAGGATTTCCGCGCCTTGGGCAACCAGTCCCAGCGCGTGCGCCACGGCGGCTTCCCCGTCGAAAAATTTCCCGCCGTCGGAAAAGGAATCCGGCGTGACGTTGACAATGCCCATGACCAGCGCCGGGCGCGGGAAACGAAATTCAAATTGGCGGGCGCGGAATAGCATGGGCAAACGTAGCGGCTTTCGGCAGAAAGCCGCATGAATAGTTTTCAACGGCGGCGCTCTGCCGAGTCGCCGCTACACTTCAGACTTTGGTTCGGAAATACGCAATGGTATCCGTCAGCCCATCAGCCAGCTTCACTTTCGGTTCCCATTTGAGAATTTTCCGGGCCTTGGTGATGTCGGGCTTGCGCTGTTTCGGGTCGTCCTGCGGCAGCGGCTTGAAAACGATTTTGCTCCGGGAATTGGTCGCCCGGATGATTTGTTCGGCAAACTGCACCATCGTCATTTCCGTCGGGTTGCCGATGTTCACGGGCAAGTCGTAATCGCTCAGCATCAGCCGGTAGATGCCTGCAATCAAATCCGAGACGTAGCAGAAGCTGCGGGTCTGCGTGCCCCGGCCAAACACCGTGACGGGCTTGTGCTTGATGGCCTGACTGATGAAAGCGGGGACGACGCGGCCGTCGTTGATTCGCATGCGCGGGCCGTAGGTGTTGAAAATTCTGACGATGCGCGTCTCGACCTGATGTTCGCGGTGATACGCCATCGTCATCGCCTCGGCGAAACGCTTGGCCTCGTCGTAGCAGCCGCGCGGGCCGATGGTGTTGACGTTGCCCCAGTATTCCTCCGGCTGGGGATGGATGAGCGGGTCGCCGTAAATTTCCGAGGTGGAGGCGATCAGGAAGCGCGCCTTTTTTTGCATCGCCAGGCCCAGCGCCTTGTGTGTGCCGAGCGAGCCGACCTTGAGCGTTTGAATCGGCAGCTCCAGATAATCAATCGGGCTGGCGGGCGAGGCGAAATGCCAGACGTAATCCACCGGGCCTTCGAGAAAAAGAAATTCCGTGACGTCCTGCTGGATAAATTTGAAGTTCGGGTTGCCGCCGAGATGCGCGATGTTGTCCACGCTGCCGGTGACAAAATTGTCAATGCCGATGACCCGGTGACCGCGCGCGACCAGCAGGTCGGTGAGATGCGAGCCGAGGAAACCGGCGGCACCGGTGACGACGGAGGTGGGTTGTTTTTTCAAGGTGTTAAATGGTTAAACGGTTGCTTCGTTGAACCGTCCCGTGGCCGGAAGGTTATTCAAACCGTTCACCGTTTCAACCATTAAACACCCGGCATGATGGCCCACCCCGGTAGCCTCGGTTCGCGCAAATAAGCGGGGGACGCCTACCTAAAATTGGGGTCGGCCCATTTGAGACCGGAGTCGAAACAGGCGATTTTCACTTTTGAAAAGGGGTGAAGCGGGTTTTTGACGCCGCACCGTCTTTTGGCGCAAACAGCTGGTTTTTAGCGGCATGGGGCGAAACAGTTGCCGCGAGGAGCGCAACACTTTTGCCAAGTGGCGAAACTTTTGCGAAAAGTGGCGCAACACTTATGCCGAGGGGTGGCATTTTTGTGCCGAGGGGCGGCTGAAACACCGCAGGTGGTGCAACTTTTTTGAAAAGGGGTGCAACCCTTGCGGCGAGGGGTGCGCCCCTTTTGGAAAAAGTGGCTTCACCCGGCGTAAAAAGTGCGCCACCTGACAAAAGTGGCGCGCCACTTGGGACAAGTGTTGCACCACTTGGCGCAAGGGGTGAGACGTTTGGGAGAAAAGTTTTAGCACTTGGCGCGGGGCCGCTGCGGGTCGGGTCAAGTGCGCTGTCACCTGAGGAAATGAGGAAGCGGAAAGAGGTTTGGGCGGTGCCGGAAGGGGGCCGGTGTCAGCCGATAAAAAAAACTATGGCATCCGTCCGAGATGTCCGCCTTGCGTCTTCACCACGTTGCCACCAACGCTTCATTTGATGGCTGGTGGTTTAACCAGCCGCCCAGCGGCTTCAAAGGAATTTACTCAAATGACAACGACGAGAACTATTTTGCTAAAATAGGATGCGTTGGCCTTGGCCTTGGACTTGGTTTGACACCGATGCGGACTGGCCTATTTCGCGCCGGTGCCGAGCAGCACCACGGGAATCGTGCGCACGAGGATGGCGAGGTCGAGCCAGATGGACCAGTTGTCAATGTATTGCAGGTCCAGGCGGACCCAGTCGCTGAAGTCGGAGATTTTGTTGCGCCCGCTGACCTGCCAGAGGCAGGTGAGGCCGGGCTTGACGCTTAAACGGCGGCGGTGCGCCAGGTCGTTGAAGCGCTTCACCTCGTCCACCGGCAGCGGGCGCGGGCCGACGAGACTCATTTCGCCGCGCAGGACGTTGAGCAACTGCGGCAGTTCGTCGAGGCTGAATTTGCGGAGGATTTTGCCGAGGGGCGTGATGCGCGGGTCGTTGGTGACCTTGAAGACCGGGCCCGACATTTCGTTCATCGCGGCCAGCTCGTGCTTGAACTGCTCGGCGTTGGTCATCATGGTGCGGAACTTGTAGATGGAGAACGGCTCGCCGTTGAGGCCGGAGCGCTGCTGCCGGAACATCACCGGCCCGGCGGAAGTCAGCTTGATCAGCAGCGCAATGACGAGCATGGGCAGGGCGAAAACCAGCAGCAGCAATAGCGCGCCAAAAAAATCCAGCAGCAGCTTGGCCAGCATCTGCCAGGAGGTTTCCGGCGTGGAGCGAAACACGATGAGCGGATTCCCGAAAAGCTCGTCGAAGCTGGCGTGGGCGATCTGCGTCGCAAAAAAATCCGCGACGAGCCACGCCTCGACGCCCTCGATTTCGCACAGCTTGATGATGTTTTCCACGCGGTCGAACTGCGTGTGCTTGGCGCTGACGAGCACGCTACTGATGGAATGTTGGTGGAGGAGTTCGATGAGTTCCTGCGGCGCGGCTTCGGCCAAGTTGAATTCACCGGCGATTTCCATTTCGTCACCGGCCCGCGCCTGGAGCAATTGCCGGAGCCGGGCGGTCTCGCTCCGGGCGCCGGCGAGGATGAGGCGGCGTTTGTATTGGGCCTTGGCCACGCGGCTGTGCAACGCCGCCAGCAGCAGTTCCTCCTTCGCCCACACCATCGCGCAACTGAATACGATGAAAATGAAAGCCACGCCACGCGGCGCCGGCGCCTTGAAGAAAAAAAGCAGCAGCACCATGCCGACCGTGACCAGGAGCGAGCCGCGCAGCAGCGGCCAGAATAGCGCCGACCGCGAATTCACCGCCGGCCGGTTGTAAAAGCCCTGCGACTCCAGCACCAGTGGCGCGGCGGGAACGAGCGCGAAGTAAAGCCACACTACCCGGTCGAACATTTCCGGCGGGATGACTTCCAATTGATGTCCGCCGGGCAGTAGCAAGTTGAGCCAGATGGTGAAAGTGGCGTTGCCGCGCACGGCGTAGGCCAGCCAGAAGCTCGCGGCGAAAAGGCACGCGTCAGTGAGCTGGTGCACCTGAGTGCGAATCTGACGGTCACGTTGCAACATTGAAATTCAGCGACTAGTGCTGTCGCCCATAATAGTCATCGGGCGGAAGAATTCAAATTCATTTGGCGAGCCGGGGCACCAGTTGAAATTCCGGCACCGACGTGGTGATCAGCTTTTTCATCCGCTCAAACGTCGCGTCCTCCTGCCCCGGCGGGCACACGGAAAAAAATGCGATGTAGGCCCAACGGTCCAATTCGCCGGTGAGCAGGACGTCGCGCGCCATCCACAGGCTGCGCTGCGCATGCGACGGCGTGTAGCGGTTGGCGTCCACAAACCAATAAACATACACGCCCGCCGAGGTGACTGGCTGGCCGTCCACCACTGCCGATTTCGTCGCGTTCAGTCGCATCACCGGCAGGTCATAGACTAGCGGTTTGTCCAGCGGCACCGGTACCACGCGGGAGGCCGCATCGTTGATCACCCAGCCCTGGGCGGTCAGGCAAACCTGCGGTTTATGAATGCTGGCGCGGGAACTACCCATCAGCACCACGTTGATCAGGGTTTGAAAACCGTCGTCCGCCGTGTAAAGCCGCTGACCATAGCTGGTGTCCGCCGGCAGCATGCCCAGCACGATTGGCGACTGCGGCACCGGGTCGGACTTGTAGCCCGACAAGTCCGGCGGCAGTAGCACGGCCAGATTCTGGCTGCCGGCCAGCGGGCCGGTTTTCACGCCGGGCGCGCCCAGTTTTTGATTGGCCTTGGCCCGCGCCAGCACGGCGGCGGTGGTGCCGATAAGGACCGATACGGTGAGGGCGAGAATGATTTTCTGGCGGTTCATGAGATTGCCGGTTTGTCTTGCAAGGCTGGTGCCGGTGGAAATTTTTCCAGCCAGCGGGCCACTAAAAACGCGCTGCCAACGGCCACCGCAAAGGTGATGTAGCCAGCGTCCGTCTCCACCGCCTTGCCGGCCTTCTGGCCGAAGGTTTCCGCCACTGCGACGGTGAAGCATAACCGCACCACATTGCCCAAAACCGCCAGCGGCAGGGCCACCAGCATCATCACCACGCGTTTCCAAGGGGTTTTAAAATTGATGAAACCATAGATCGTCGCCAGCGCCAGAAGCGCCACCAGGCTGCGGATGCCGCTGCACGCCGCCGCCACCTCGTAGGCGAACGTGTGCTGCGCATCAAACAATTGAGTACCTTCGCGGATTAGATCGGGCGCAAGGCCAAGGTGGGCGATGATTTCCACAATCCGCGACACCAGCAGCCGAAGCGGCAGGGTCAGCGGATCAGCGAATTGCCCGACCGGGATGCAAAACACGAATAGGAAAAACGGGAAGAAACTCGCCTTCAGCCATTGCCGGCCCCACGCCAGCCCGGTCAGGCCATATAGTCCCAGAAAAAAACCAACGACTGACAAACGCTGTTGCTGCGACACATAACCCAGCAGGTGCAACAGCAGCGCAAAGACAACCAGCCCGATGGCCGGCGACCACAGGCGCAGCGGCTGCGCGAGCAGTTCCCGGCGCTTCCACCAGAACAAGACCAGTACCACGAAGGGAATCAGCAGGCCGTGGCCCTCGTCAATGTAGGGGGACGAGTAGCAAATAAACATCCAGGCGAACAACGAAGGCGAGTCCTGATAATTGAACACGGCGTTGCCTAGAAAAACAAACAGCGCCACCCAGGCCGCCGCCAGTACCAGGAAAAACCACCGGTTCGGCAGTTGCCGCCATTCCTCCCGGCAGCGGAAGATGAACACCGGTATTGCCGCCAGCAGCGCCACGCTGAACAGTGCCAGCGGCAGCGGCTTCATGTAATGCTCCTCTCCCGAGGCAAAATAAAACGCCACGCCCAACAAAATCAGGAAGGCGATTTCGTGCGGCAGCAGTCCGTAAGGCAGCAACTTTTTATTCATGTCGGTTAGAAACAGGTGTTGTAACAGATTATCAGATACGAAATCTACCCATTCTTCTCAAACAAATTTCCGCCAATCTGTTTTCGGCGGTTAGCGGCGGCGCGGGTGGTCGGCATTTTCCGGGCGCAGCACCAGCTCTCGACCTTTCCAGCATTTGACGCCGATATGGTTCAGACCGCCAAGCTGGTAGCGCCAGGAAAAACCGTAAATCGGATTGTGCGTCGGCCAGAATGAGATGAGGTCCACGCCGGCTTCCTTCGCCAGTTCAATCGCGCGGCGGATCGTCGGCGGGTGATCATTCCAGTTAAACAGCAGATATTTCCATTCCAGGATCGGCATTTTCAGCCCGCGCGCGTCGCGATAGGCGGCCATTTTCTTCATGGCGTCGAACGCCTTTTCAAAACTGCTGCGCACCATGTATTTTTCGCACATGGCGTCGCTGATGCCGTGGACAGAAAACTGGATGTCGCTCAAGTTGAGTGCCGCCTCGCGCTTGGCGTCCGTGTTCAGCAAAATACCGTTTGTCGAGACACGAATGTAGGCGTCGGGATTTTTTGCGCGCAGCAGCGGCAGTTCCTGGCAGATTGTCGGCGACAAAAACGGCTCGCCCAGATTCAGGTAAAAAATCCGTTCCATGCCGAGCCGCGCCGTCAGGTCGGCCATCTGGCTTAATTCGGCGAGCGGCATCGTTTTGCCCGCGCGGATGTTCGCCGCGCCTTCGCGGGCGCAGCCAATGCAGTCCACGTTGCAGATGACAGTGTTTTCCAGGAGGATGCCGCGGTGGGGCAGGCGCGGTTTCGGCGGCGTTTCATTTTTCCCCAGCCGCCGCAAATCGCCGCAGCGCGAGCAGGTGGGAATCGGCAGTTTGCCTCTGGCCAGATCGTGTCGGAATTTTTCCGCCACCGGGCCGGCAAAAACGTCCTCAAATGAATTTTTCCGCAAATCGCCAAGGTGGCCGGAGCCGTCGTAATCCTGGCAACTGCACGAAACTGTGAGGTCGGAATTGATGGTGAGGTTGTATTCCGACTCGCCGGCCAGCGCACTGCAATAAAATTTGCGACCGGTGATGCGGGCGCGCAATTCCAGCCACCGCGACATGGTCCAACGGACGCAATCGCTCACCTGCCAATTGAAGCGGGTCTTCGGGTTGCGGATCGCCCGCGATATGGTGGGGGTGCCCATGAGACAAGCATGGCAGCGCCTGAATCATTTGGCAACTGCCACCCGCCGGCGAGCTTTCAGCCCAGCGGATATTTTTTCCAGCCGGCCAGTTGGCCGAGAAATTTCAGGACGAACAGCGGATTGTTGCGGAGGTAACGTTTTGCCAACCGGCGCGGCTCGCAGCCCAGCCGGTAAAGCCATTCCAGCCCGCTCCGCTGCATCCAGCGCGGCGCCTGCCGCACGCGACCACTGTGGAAATCAAAGGCCGCACCCACGCCGATCATCAGCGTCGCGTCCACCTTCGGCAGGAATTCCGCCATGAACTTTTCCTGCTTCGGCGTGCTCAAGCCCACCCAGAAAATGTCCGGCTTCAATTCGCGCACCTGCGCCTGCAATTTTATTTCTTCATCCGCTGTCAGCGCCCGAAATGGCGGCGTGAACGTGCCGGCGATTTCCAGTTTTGGAAATTTCGCCTTCAGCTTCTGCGCCAGCAGTTCTGCCACGCCGTCCGCACCGCCGTAGAAAAAATGCTTCGCGCCGCTGGACTCGCTCCAAGCACAGACATCCAGCATGAGGTCCGGGCCATAGACGCGGCTCATGTCGCGGTGGCCGTTCAACTTCCCGGCCCAGACCATCGGCATCCCGTCCGGCGTGCAAAGCAACGCATCGTTTAGGATTTCTTTGAAGGCCTCATCTTCCTGCGCCTCCATCACGCCATGAACGCCGGTGACGCAGAGGTAGCCTTTGCGCCGCGCGCGCACCGCTTCTGCAATGGCGGCCAGCGCCGTCCGCAGGTTGAGGACGCTGATGCCGACGCCGAGGACATTGACACGGTTCGTCATTTACGATTTATGATTTACAATTTACGATTCCAGAATTCATGCGGCGCGTAAATCGTAAATCAGAAATCGCCAATCAGAAATGAAATTGCTCGTTTTCGCCCACACGCCTCCGCCGCACCACGGCCAGAGCTACATGGTGCAGCTCATGCTCGCCGGTTTCGGCGGCGACGCGCGCCGACGAAGCGCCGGGACCAAGTCCCCGTTCGGCGTGGAATGTTACCATGTCAACGCTCGGTTTTCGCACGGGCTGGAGGACATCGGCGAATTTCAAGGCGCAAAAATTTTCCTCATCTTCTGGTTTTGCCTGCAGGCCATCTGGATCCGGTATCGTCACGGGGTGCAATGTATTTACTACGTTCCCGCCCCGGGAAAAAAGGTGGCGCTCTACCGCGACTGGCTAGTGATGCTGCTGTGCCGGCCGTTTTTCAAGCACGTCATCCTGCACTGGCACGCCGCCGGCTTGGCGAAATGGCTGGAGACCTGCGTGCAGATCCGCACCCGCGCCCTGACCTACCGGCTGTTCCGGCCGGTGGATTTAAGCATCGTCCTTTCGCGCTACAATTTTGCCGACGCCGAGAAACTGCTGTCGCACCAGATCCGCGTGGTCAACAACGGCGTTCCCGATCCCTGTCCCGATTTTGAAGCCGCGATCCGGCCACGCCGGCTGGAAAGTTTCGCCCGGCGAAAAGAAATCTTTGCCGGCGAATATTCCGGGCCGGCGGTGACAATAAAGGTTTTGTTCCTGGCGCACTGCACGCGGGAAAAAGGAATTTTCGCCGCCGCCGAGGCCGTGCTGCTGGCCAACCACGAACTCGCCCGCCGCCGGCTGCCGCTGATGCTGAAGCTCGTCACGGCGGGTAATTTTGTCACCGACAGCGAAAAGGCCGAGTTCGACCGCCGGCTGGAAAATCCGGAGTTCGCGGCAGTGGTCGAGCATGCCGGCTTCGTCAGCGGCGACCAGAAGACCACATTACTGCGCACTGCCGACCTGTTCCTTTTTCCCACGCAATACCTAGGCGAAAACCAGCCGGTCAATCTGATCGAGGCGATGGCGTTCGGCCTGCCCATCGTCACCACCCGCTGGCGTTCGCTGCCGGAAATGCTGCCACCGGAGTATCCCGGCCTCGTGAACGGCCAGAACCCAACGGAGCTAGCCACCGCCATGCTGCACGTCCTCGCGGTGAAAAGCGGCGAGCGAGTCCGCCGGCATTTTCAAGAACGGTTCACGCTGGAACACCATTTGTATTACCTCGCCGCCGCCCTCCGCAGCGTGGAAAAGGATCAACCGCCAAGTCACCCAGCGTCCCACGACAAAATTTCATCAGGCAAGCCGGCCGGCCGGAAATGAATTTCTCCACCGGCGGTGCGCTTTTTAACAACTTGGCGAAAATGATGGCTTGGCGGTTTCAATTTCGTGGTTTCAGAAATTTTCCATTGCCGTTAGTCTTCCATGATTGAAAATTGGTTTGCTCCAGCTCAATTCGACCGTCGGCGACTTCGCGACCAACCGCGAGAAACTGCTCGCCGCCTATACGCGGGCCGTGACGCTTGGCGCGGAATTTATCCTCGCGCCGGAATTATTTCTCTGCGGCTACCCGCCGCGCGACCTGCTCCAGCGCGAGGATTTCATCGAAGCCAACCTGACGGCGCTGGCGGAAACCGCCGGCCAGACCGGCGCGGTGCCGCTGTGTGTCGGGTTTGTGGACCGCAATTCCGAGCGCCCCGGCCGCGCGCTGCGCAATTCCGCCGCCGTTTTGCAGAATGGACAAATCATCTGGCGCGCGACCAAAAGCCTGCTGCCCACCTACGATGTCTTTGACGAGGACCGCTATTTTGAACCGGCGAAAAGCGTCGCGCCATTCGAGTTCAACGGCCGCAAACTCGGCATCACGATTTGCGAGGACATCTGGAACGACGAGGATTTCTGGCCGGAGCGGCTGTATCGCGGCGATCCGGTGCGCGAATTGCTGGCACAGGGCGCGGAAATCATCCTGAACCTCTCCGCGTCGCCTTGGCACGACGGCAAGGAAAAAACGCGGCTGGAAATGCTGCGCCGCGTCGCGCACGACGAAAAAGTTCCGCTGGCACAGGTCAACGCCGTCGGCGCGAACGACGAACTGATTTTTGACGGCCACAGCGTGGTGCTGAATTCCAGCGGCGAGCTGCTGGCGCTCGGCGCGGGTTTCGCCGAGGAAATTCTGGTGGTGGACTTGAAGCAAAGCGGAAAGCGGAAAGCGGAAAGCGGAAATGAATTTCCGCCGCGCGAGCAGCTTTTGTTTGCGGCACTGTCGTTGGGCGTGCGGGATTATGTCCGCAAATGCGGGTTCAAATCGGTCATCATCGGACTGTCCGGCGGCATTGATTCCGCGCTTGTTGCCGCGATTGCCGCCGATGCGCTCGGACCGGAAAATGTTTTGGGTATAGCGATGCCGGCGCGTTATTCCAGCGAAGGCAGTTTGACGGACGCCGAGCGGCTCGCCAAAAATCTCGGCCTGCGCTACGAGGTTTTGCCGATTGAGCCGGTGTTCAAAGCGGTCGAGGCGCAGTTGCAAAAAGTTTTTGCCGGCACCAAACCAAATGAAGCCGAGGAAAACATCCAGTCGCGGTTGCGCGGCGTCACGCTGATGGCGCTCTCGAATAAATTCGGCGCGCTCGTGCTGACGACGGGCAACAAATCGGAAATGGCCGTCGGCTATTGCACGCTTTACGGCGACATGAACGGCGCGCTCGGTCCCATCGCCGACGTTTTAAAAACCGACGTGTATAAAATTTCGCATTGGGTCAATCGTGAGCGCGAAATCATCCCGGCGGATTCCCTCACCAAGCCGCCCAGCGCGGAACTGCGCCCCGGCCAGACGGATCAGGATTCACTGCCGCCATACGAAGTCCTAGACGCAATTCTGGATTGGTATGTGGTGAAAAACCTGGGCAAGGCGGAAATCATTGCGCGCGGCTTCGCGGCGGCGGTGGTGAATGACGTGGTCAACAAAATCAATTTCAGCGAATACAAACGCCGGCAGGCTGCGCCGGGCCTGAAGGTTTCATCGCGCGCCTTCGGCATGGGCCGGCGCATTCCGGTGGCGCAAAAGTTCCGGACGAAGATTTGACAGCGCAAATCAGTTTGAACAATCTAGGGGCGTTCGCATCAGATCATCAGAGAAACACCAAAGCCATTTTGCCCGGACGCCCATGAAGTTTTCCATCATCACGCCCAGCTTCCGCAATTCTGCGTGGCTCAAAGTGTGCATTGCCTCGGTGGCCGACCAGGCGGGCGTGGAGCTGGAACACATCGTGCAGGATTCCTGCTCGGACGATGGGACGCAGGACTGGCTGCGGCACGACCGGCGCGTGCAGGCGTTCATCGAAAAGGACGGCGGGATGTATGACGCCGTCAACCGGGGCTACCGGCGCGCCACCGGCGACATCCTGGCGTATCTGAATTGCGACGAACAATACCTGCCCGGTGCGCTGGCGGCGGTGGCGGAATTTTTTGCGGCCCATCCGGCGGTTGAGGTGGTGCTGGCCGGCAGCATCGTGACCGACGGCGACGGCCATTATCTTTGCCACCGGCATTCGATGGTGCCCAGCCCGCAGCACGTCTGGTTTCGCTTTCCGATTTTGACCAGCGGCATTTTCATCCGCCGGCAGGTGATTCACGAGCGCGGCCTGTTCTTCGACACCCAATGGCGCGACCTCGGCGATTTTCACTGGATGCTGGCGCTGATGAAAAACCAGGTGCCGATGGCCGTGTGCGAGACGTTCACCTCGGTTTTCGCCGACACCGGCGAGAACATGAACCTCAAGCCGAACGCGCTGCGTGAAAAAGAAGAAACCACCCGGATGATTCCGGCATGGCTGCAGCGGCTCAAGCCGTTGTGGATTTTGCAGCACCGTTTGCGCCGGCTGCGAGCGGGACATTTCAACCTCGCGGCGAGCAGCTACGAAATCTTTACCAAAACCAGCTTGAACCGGCGCATAAAATTTGACGTACCCCAACCCACGGCAGTCTGGTGGAACCGGCTCTGAAAGACCGGCGGCGGGCTGCCGGCGGGCTGCCAGCGGTTATGAAATGTTTATCCGATGGTTTTGCGACGGGTGACGAAAACGAAACCCGGCACCGACGGGCCGGCAATCAGAATGGCAATCAGCGCCAGCGCCCACGCGGGGAAAACAAACTGGCTGACCTGGACGTTCGGCGTGACGGACAGGCCGGGGCCGATGACGTGGCCGGCGGGCAGCGGCTCGTCGAAGACAATTTTTACTGGCACGCGCTGGATGACTTTCACGAAATTGCCGGTGGCATTTTCCGGCGGTAGCAAACTGAACTGCGCGCCGCTGCCGGCCTGCACGCTGTCCACGTGCGCCGAAAAATCCTTGCCGCCGAGCGCGTCAATCGCGACCGTCACCGGCTGGCCCGGTCGCATTTTCTTCAACTGCGATTCCTTGAAGTTCGCCACCACCCAGACTTCTTCCGGCACGATGGACATGATCTGCTGGCCGGCTTCCAGATAATCGCCGGCCTCGACGGCCTTGCGCGTGACGCGGCCGGTGGCAGGCGCGAAAATTTTCGTGTAGGACAGGTTCTGCTCCGCCACGGCGGTGTTGGTCTGAGCCTCCTGCCATTGCGCCAGTACGGTGCCGACCTGCGCCCACGCAGCGGCCAATGTGAGACTGGCCTCGGAGACCTTCGAGCTGGCCACTTCCACATCCGCCTGCGCGGACTTGAAATCCGCTTGCGCCTTGGTGTTCGCGGCCTGCGCGGCGTCGAATTCCTGCTGCGAGGTTGTGTTCTGCTTCCGCAAATCCTGCGCCCGGTCAAAATCGGCCTGCGCATTTTTGGTGGTGGCTTCGGCGGCGTCTGCGTCGGCTCGGGCCTTGCGCACGCCAGCCTCGGCGGTGATGACCTTCGCCTGCATCAACTGCCAGCCGGCGAGCATAGTTTTATAGCTGGCCTGCTGCGCTTCCGCCGCCGCCTGTTTTTGCGCGACGGTCAACGCGTAATCCGCCGGGTCAATTTCCATCAGCAGCTCGTTCGACCGCACCAGTTGATTGTCCAACACGTGAACAGCGGTCACCTGTCCGCCAATTCTCGGCGCAATGGAAACCACATGGCCCGCGATGAAGGCGTCGTCGGTGGATTCGTGCGTGAATACCTCCACGAGCAGCGTGAGGCCGAAATACAGTAGCACCGCCAGCGCGATGCCCGCCGGCCAGAGGTATTTCGGCGAGTTGAATCGCGCCGACCCGCTGGCTTCGGCTTTGATTGCCGGCAACGCCGGGGTGGCTGAGGGCGTTTCATTCATGGGCAAGTTTCATTTCCCCCGATTCTTTTGCCGGTTCGCCGCCATGATCCTTCGCGATTAAAATGTAGATGGACGGCACCACCAGTAGCGTGAACAGCGTGCCGATGGTCATGCCGCTGACTAGCACGATGCCGATGGAATTGCGCGCCGCCGCGCCCGCGCCGGTGACGAGCGTGAGCGGGAAGTTGCCGGCGATGGTCGCCACCGTGGTCATCAGCACCGGCCGCAGCCGCAGCATGGCAGATTCACGGATGGCCTGAGTTTTCGTGCGGCCCTGGCGCTGGAGCTGGTTGGCAAATTCGACGATGAGAATGCCGTTCTTGGAAATCAGCCCGACCAGCGTGATCAGGCCGACCTCAGAATAAATGTTCATGGACGTGGTCCAGCCGCCGGTCCAGAACGGGATGTTCGGGTTCGGCATTTTCAGGAAACAGAAGATCAGCGCGCCAAACATCGCCAGCGGCACCGAGCCAAGGATGATGATGAACGGGTCGCGGAAGCTGTTGAACTGCGCGGCTAGTACCAGGATGATCAGTACGACCGCCAGCGCGAACGCCGGCAGGAACTTGTCGCCTTCCATGCGCTGGAACCGTGAGTCGCCGGTGTAATCAAGCTTGTAGCCGCTGGGCAACGTCTTCGCACACTCGGTCTCCAGAAATTTCAGCGCGGTTTCCAGCGGCACGATGGCAACGCCGCTGAGCTTGACGGAGTTCAACTGCTGAAACCGGTTCAACGCGCGCGGCGTGGTGTGTTTTACCAGGTGCGCGAACGTGCTGACGGGAATCAACTGCTGGCCCGGCCCCTTGACGTAAGTGTTTTCCAACTGCTCGGCGTTCAATCGCGCGCCGCGTTCCATCTGCGGAATCACCTTGTAGCTGCGGCCCGCGAGGTCGAAACGGTTGACATAATTGCCGCCGACGAGCACGCCGAGATCCGAGCCGACCGTCTGCATATCGAGGCCGAGCGCGGCCACCTTGTCGCGGTCAATCACCAGCTCCACCTCCGGCTGGTCCACTTTGGTGTCAATCATCGGCGGGAAGGCGAACATCCCGTTGGTGGCGCATTTCATCTGCAATTGCTGCGCAAATTTCAGGATTTCCGCCGGTTCGGCGGTGGCGGACAGCACCAGGTTGACCGGGAAATTTTCCCCGCCCGTCGGCAGCGGCGGCGGCGTGACCATGAACATGCGGATGCCGGGAATTTTGTTCACCATCGCCTGCACTTCTGGCGTGATCTGGAAAACGGAGCGTTTTCGTTCGCCCCATGGTTTGAGTACCATGCCACCGAAGCCGCTGTCGGGCATGGTAAGCTGAAAAACCTGCTGTTTTTCCGGTACGGTGGCAAACGAACTTCCCGCCACGTCTGCATAAAACGCCGTCTGCTCAATGGTCGCGTCCGGCGGCGTTTCCACCACCCCGAAGATCACGCCCTGATCCTCTGCGGGCGCGGGTTCCTTCGCCTGCCACGCCGTTTTGGCCATCGGAATCGTCAGCAGCGTCAGACCGATCCAGACCGTGTAAATCATCGGCCGGCGCAACAACGTCCAGTCCAGCACGCGACCGTAAAAGTTTTTCAGCCGGTCGAAATCGCGGTTGATGCGCCCGGCCAACCCGTGATCCTCGCGGTCGTGGTTCAGCAGCCGCGATGCCATCACCGGCGACAGCGTCAGCGCCACGATGCCGGAAATCAGCACCGCGCCAGCCAGCGTCATGGCAAATTCGCGAAACAACGAACCGGTCAACCCGCCTTGAAACGCGATCGGCGCATACACCGCCGCCAGCGTAATGGTCATGGCAATGACCGGGCCGATTAGTTCCCGCGCGCCGAGCAGCGCCGCGTCAATTGGCGTTTTGCCTTCGCGGACGTGGCGTTCCACGTTTTCGACAATCACAATCGCATCATCCACCACCAAGCCCACAGCAAGCACGATGGCCAGCAGTGTGAGCAGGTTCAGCGTGAAGCCGAGCACTTGCATCAGGAAAATCGCGCCGATGAGCGACAGCGGAATCGCCACCAGCGGAATCAGCACAGACCGAAACGAGCCGAGGAACAGGAAAATTACCACCGACACGATGACCAGCGTCACCACCAGCGTCTTGATCACCTCGTGCAGCGCGTCGGAAATATATTGCGTCGCGTCATACGCCACCCGCGCCTGCAAACCGGTGGGCAGGTCTTTCTGGATGGATGCCATCTCCGTCCGCACGCGTTTGATGACGTCCAGCGAATTTGCGTTCGGCAGTGTCCAGACGCCCATGAACACCGCGCGTTCGCCGCTGAACCGCACCTCGGAATCGTAATCCTCCGCGCCGAGCACCACGTCAGCCACGTCGCTCAGGCGCACCAACTGGTCGCCGCTCTGGCGCACGACGAGGTTTTGGAATTCGCCGACGGAACGCAAATCCGTGTTCGCCGTCAAATTGACCTGCAGCAGCGAACCCTTGGTGCGGCCGACGGCGGAAAGAAAGTTGTTTGCCGCCAGCGCCTGCCGCACTTCGCTCGGACTGATGTTGAACGCCGCCAGCCGGTCCGGCTTGAGCCAGATGCGCATCGCAAACGTGCGCCCGCCGAGGATGTCCGCCTTCTGCACGCCTTCCAGCGCGGTGAGGCGCGGCTGCACCACGCGTACGAGGTAATCCGTGATCTGGTTCGCCTCCAGAATGTCCGACGTGAAACTCAAATAGGCCGACGCAAACTGCGAATCGGCGGTGGCGATGGTGAGCGTAGGAATTTCCGCCTCTGGCGGCAGATCATTGCGCACCTGGTCCACCTTGGAGCTGATTTCGCCGAGCGCCTTTTTGGAATCGTAATTCAACCGAAGGTGAACGGTGATGGTGGACAGGCCGAGCTTGCTGGCCGATTCCATGTAATCAATGCCGTCCGCCGCGGCGATGGCGCGTTCCAGCGGCTGCGTGAGAAAGCCGCGCACCAGGTCCGCGCTCGCACCGACATAAACCGTGGTGACGGTGACGGTGGCGTTTTCGCTGCGCGGATACTGCCGGACGTTGAGCGAGCGGATGGCCTGCAGGCCCGCGATCAAAATGATCAGGCTGACGACCGTGGCCAGCACCGGCCGGCGGATGAAAAGATCCGTGAAAGATTTCATGCGCGGCGGTTTAGCTGTTCGGCGGCGTGGGCGTGGTCGAGGTTTTCGGTGTGGCATCGTTGTTGATCACCACCGGCGCGCCGTTGTGCAGCTTGAACACGCCGGCGGACACCACACGATCGCCGGCTTTCAACCCGCTTTCCACGCTCACAAAATCGCCCTGCGCCCGGCCGGTGCGGATGAAGGTTTGCTGCGCCACCAGATTGGTGCTCCCGGTGATGATATAAACCGAGTCACCAAATGGCGCGCTCAAGATGGCCGTGGACGGAATCGTCAGCACCGGTTTCGTCTCGGGCAAAACCACCGACACGCGAACAAACATCCCGGCGCGGAGTTGTTCCTCCGCATTTTCAAATTTCGCGCGCAACCGGATGCTGCGCGTAACGGCGTCAAGGTCGGGACTGACCACGGCCAGTTCGCCTTCAAAAACCTTGTCGGGATAAGCGTCGGAAACAGCACGCACCTTGAGGCCGGGCTGCAGCCGGGCCAGTTCCTGCTGCGGCAGCGAAAAATCCACGAACAGCGGCGACAGCGATTGCAGCGAGACAATGCCCTGGCCGACGGCAAGCGATTCGCCGAGGTTCACCAGCCGGATGCCAAGCTTGCCGCTGAATGGCGCGGTGATGTTTTTCTTGGCGATGGTCGCGTGGATGTTATCGGCGGCGGCCTGCGCCTGTTTCAGCGTGGCATCGGCGGTGTCGAGTTCGGATTGCGAAACCGTGTTGTCCGCGCGCAGTTTTTGCGTGCGCTCCAGGGTATGCCGCGCAAGGTCAACCTGCGCCTCCGCCGACCGCAACTGCGCCGCTTCGGACGACGTATCCAGCTTCAAAAGTAAGTCACCCTTCTGCACGGTGGCCCCGGATTCAAAGGCGATTTCGCTGACCGTGCCGGCGATTTCCGGCGCGACCGTCACACCTTGCGCCGCGCTCACCGAGCCGACGGCGGGGATTACCTCCGACCACTCTTCCGCCTGCGCCACGGCGGATGCGACGGTTTCCGGCGGCGGCGCAAAGGACGCAGCCATGCCGATCATGGTTTTGATCTGCAGGACTTTTACCGTCGCCAGGCCGGCGAACACCACCAATACAATTATGATTCCAATGAATACTTTGCGTGTCATTTTTTCCTCCGGGCTGGCGCCTTGGTTTTAAGTGGTTTCGGGCCGGCACCGGCCAGAAACAATTCCACAATCCGCTTCGCTGTCAACTGGTCCGGCTGGCACTCTTCGCAAACGAGGTGGCCGACGAGATAAAAATTGACCAGCCCGTAAAAGCCGAACGCCATTTCCTGCGCGTCGAAATGTTTGTTCAGCTCGCCGTTCTTGCGGGCGGTCTTGATGAGCGAATGGACAAATTCAAAATTGCGCTCGCATTTCTCGGTGCAGGCCACGTCCTCCGGCACCTCACCCGGCGCGGCGAACATGGTCGCGAACGAAATCCGCATCAGCTCGCGGTTTTCACGGAAGTAGCCGAACAGCGCGGTAAGCGCGGCCTCCAGTTGGGCGCGGATGCCGGTGTGGTTTTCGGCCGCCGCCCGCAGCAGCCGGTAACGCTCGTCGTGCGCCTCATGCACCAAAGCCTGGAACAGACCGGCCTTGTCCTGAAAATGATAATACAGCGCCGGCTTGGACAATCTGGCGTCGTCCACGATGTCCTGCACGGACGTGGCCGCATAGCCGCTGTTGGCAAAATGCTTCAGCGCCGCGCGCAGCAGTTGCTGGCGGGTGTCGGAATTATTTGCGGGTCGGGCCATAAAAACTTACCGAACGGTAGGTAACAAAGATGCCGCTGTCAAATGAATTTTCGCCGGCGGCGGATTTTGTCCCGCCGGCGGCAAAAGAAGTGCGTGCCATTCCCGGCGTTTCGTGGCTTAATTCCAGCATGAACATTCAAGTGGCCGTGCTGTGCGACGCGGCGACGGACGACAACGGCAAAATGAACCTCCTCGGCGCGTTCGACACCATCTACGCGCCGCAGATGCCGGCCATCCATCCGCAATGCGCGGTGGCGCTGCGGGCGACGTTCCAGCCAGGCGACGAGGGCACGCGCAAGCTGTCGCTCAACTTCATCAACGCCGACGGCCATGCGATTTTGCAGAGCATTGAAATTCCGGTGCCGGTGACGCTGCCGGACGACGCGCATTTTCTTACGCGCAACTTCATCGTCAACATCCAGCAGTTGAAATTCGCCGAGCCGGGGCTTTATTCCGTGGACGTGCGGTTGGACGACGAATCCGTGGCCAGCGTGCCGCTGCTGGTGCGCCAGATGGCCGGCAATCCGCCCCGGACGTGAAGTTACCGCCGCGCTGGGCGAGCGTCGTTGGCGACAGTCCCAGACCGCGGCTGCGAAAACGCGAGATGATAAGGCGGAAGCATAATCCGTGCGGCTTCAAAAATCACCGGCGAGCGATTTTGGACTTTGAACTTTCGGCGGGGCGCTTTATTTTTCGCCCACCATGAACGAACCAATCTTGAAACTCGATCTGCCCGGCATCAAAAAAGTCCGCTCCGGCAAAGTCCGCGAAGTCTTCGACCTCGGCGACCGCTTCCTGCTCGTCGCCAGCGACCGCATCTCCGCCTTCGACGTCATCATGCCCAACGGCATACCGCGCAAGGGCGAAGTCCTCACGCAGATTTCGCATTTCTGGTTTGAGAAATTTGCCTCACTCGTGCCCAACCACCTGCTCGCCGGCGCAAACGATCCGCTGCCGAAAAATCTCCAGCCTTTTGCCGCACAACTTGAGCGCCGCAGCATGATCGTGAAAAAGGCCAAACCGCTCGCCATCGAATGCATCGTGCGCGGCTACCTTTCCGGCAGCGGCTGGAAGGAATACAAAAAGTCGCAGACCGTCTGCGGCATCAAGCTGCCCGCCGGCCTGACCGAATCCGCCGAACTGCCGGAGCCGATTTTCACGCCGTCCACCAAGGCCGAGGAAGGCCACGACGAAAACATCAACTTCGAGCAGGCGTGCCAAATTGTCGGCCCGGAACTTGCCACGCAGGCACGCGACTTGAGCCTGATGATTTACAAGGCCGGACGTGATTACGCCCGGCAGCGCGGTATCATCATCGCCGACACCAAATTCGAGTTCGGCCTGGAAAGTGGCAGCGGCACCTTACCGCAGGGCAAGCTCATCCTGATTGACGAAGTGTTGACGCCTGATTCCTCGCGCTTTTGGCCGGCGGACCAATATGCGCCCGGCAAGGGCCAGCCGAGCTTCGACAAGCAATTCGTCCGCGACTATCTCGAAACGCTGACGTGGGACAAAACCCCGCCCGGCCCGAAACTGCCGGAGGATGTCGTGGCCAAAACCAGCGCGAAGTATTTGGAGGCGTATGAAAAGCTGACGGGGAAGAAATTGTAGCGTAGCGGCGTCTCGGCAGAGCGCCGCAAATTAAAATAAAAAGCGAATGGCGGCTCTCTGCCGAGGAGCCGCTACAAAAAAGGTTTGCGGCTTTCTGCCGAAAGCCGCTACGTTTTCCGCATGAGACCGCCGCCGCTCACCGAGCCGCCGGAGATGCATCATCTGCCCCGCCTCGCGCCGGAGTTTTATCGCGGCTTCGCCGTGGTGCAATGGACTCTCACGCTGGAACGCCGCGCCACCGGCTGGTTGGACGACCCGTTTCACCGGCACTTCCGCGAACTGCTGCTCCACGCCGCCGCGCGCGAAGGCCTGTTCTGCCCCGTCTATGTCCTCATGCCCGACCATCTGCATCTGCTCTGGCTGGGCTTGCGCGTGGCCAGCGACCAGCGCAACGCCATGAAATTCCTGCGCAAACATCTGGCCGTGGAACTGGCGCGGCGCTCGCCCACCGGCGTGGAATTTGAACTGCAAAAGCAGTCGCATGACAGCGTGCTGCGGGAAAAAGATCGGTTGCGCGGCGCGTTTGAGAAATCCTGTTTCTACCTGCTCGACAATCCGTGCCGGAAGAAACTGGTGGCACATCCGCGCGACTGGCCGCATCTGGGCGCGGTCGTGCCGGGTTATCCCTTTCTGCATCCGCTCGGCGAAGATTTCTGGGAACTATTCTGGAAAATTTATATGGAGAAACGGGAGCCGACTCCGGCGTAGCGGCGGTCGGCAGACCGCCGTATTATTTTTTCCTGTTTTCAGATGGCGGCGCTCTGCCGAGACGCCGTTACGATATGCAAACCCGCGTCGCCATTTTCCATCATCCCTGCGCCACGAGCGGGCCGTTGGCTTGCCCCTTCGGCTTAAAATCCGCTGATTCGGAAATTTAATTTTTTTCTTCAGCGCAAATTGTATTTTTCAAAACGGCGTCTTCGTTCTTCCAATTTGTTGGCGACCGGCGTAAAACCGTAGTGCGGCCATGGGAAGGGCCGTGATTCATCTCGGATTCCCCTACGGCAAACAAACAACAAACATTAAAACAGACTCATGGCCACACCACTTTGCTGGGGAATGAAGTTAGCCGACGGCACGCCGATCACATTCGGAATGAAAGGCGCTCGGTGGAACGGAACTCTGGAGGAAGTCGAGGCGGCCTTGAACCAACAAAGTAATAATCCTATGACCAACGACAATCGCGTTTCCGCCACCATCAGCCCCGCCGACATCACGGCCATCCTCGCGGCCATCACCACCATCCGCACCAAGCTCCCGTTCCTGATCCCGGTGGGCGCGCAGGAGCGGCTCGAACTGCCCAAGCTGGGCGAGAAGACCATCGGCTTCCACGAAAAATGCACCGCCTACATGGCGAGCAATCCCGAATTCCTGCCGGGCTTCATCCAGCCGGCGGAAGTGGGCAAGGACATTTCCCTGCGCGACCAAATCCATCAATTCCTCCCCCAACTGCTCGAACTGGTCAGCCTCGTCACTGGCACAGAAATGGTGGTGGGCAGCGAAATCTACATGGCCGATTTGGCCTATTACCAGAGCGTCCGCGAGGCCGCCCGCCGGGGTCGCGCCGGGGCGGAAGACATCTACGTTGACCTGCAATCCCGCTTCCCCGGTGCCCCATCCAAGGCCGCTGCGGCTGCCGCGAAGAAAACTCCTTGACCGCAGTCACTTAAAAGCCAATAGCGGGCTGCTCAAAGATGCCAATAGGTATCTTTGAGGTAGGGGGGTGGGGCCTCGAAGATGCCGGTTGGCACCTGGAAGTTCCCTCGCTGGAAGTCGAAGCTGCCAAGCTGGGGCTGGGAGCTATCCTGATGGTCCTCCGAGATGTCTCCCGATAGCTGTGAGATGTCTCGCCGGGGGTAAAAGGATTCAAGCTGGAGGTTCAACCTGTCCCGCCGATGCTCCGGGCTATCTCGCCGGGGCTTTGACATTTCTGGCCGGAATTTTTGGCGTTCCAGGCAGTGCCCTAATCTTAATCTTAATCGCAATCGTGGTTTTAGGCGGATTAAGTTAAAGATAGGACCAAAACCGTTCCCCTGCCCGGTTCAAACCGGGCGGGCGAGTGATGTAACGTTTTCACCGAGAGGGTGTCTTTAATATTAATGGCTTGCCAGAATTGCGCGGAAGCGAAATGCTGGCGGCATTCCAAAAACTATTTCGGCGCATTGACCGTCAACCGGGAATCCTTATGAAAATGAAAATCGTGCTGTGGAGTGTTGTTTCCATTTTAATCGTCGGCGTGGCGGGCTGGCTTTATCTGCGGGCGCGGCGGCCGCAGGTCATCACTTTTGACAGCGGCGACAAGCTGGTGCTGCTGGGTGTGGATTACGGCAAGCGCCACGCTCCCCCCGGCGTCAAGCCGCCGGCGGCGACTTCCACCAACGCCACGATCCGTCCGCGCCTCGGCCGGAACGGGACGTTCACCACGGCCGACGACGCGCTGGTGGTCTGGATCCGGCAGGAGCACGGCCCCAATCAGTATATGAACTGCCAGTATTACCTTTATGATTCGGCGGGCACGGCGTGCGTGGGAAATTCCGGGATGAATTTCGGCAACCGCAACCGCCAGATGAGCAATGAAGTGGTGGCCGTTCAGTTCAATGCCTTTCCCCGGCGGGAACGAAATTTTGTCCTGCGCGTCCAGAAATACGGTCCGCAGGGGCCGGAGGTGACGGACAGCAAGTTCATCATCCGCAACCCGGCGCGCGGCTCGTTTTCCGCCTGGACGCCGGCGGCGCTGCCGGTGACGCAGGATGATGAGGATTTGTCGGTGACGTTGACCAAGCTGGTGGCGGGCGCGGACATGCCGTATCAGCGCAATCAGGACGATGCGAACGATGCCATGAACAAAGGCGTGCAGGCGACTTTCCAAGTGCAGCGGAACGGCAAGACGGTGACGGACTGGCAGCCGGTCTCGATTATCACTTCCGACGCCACGGGCAACAGCGTCAACGGCTGGGTCAATCAAAATAACTGGCAGGACAACAATGATGCGGTGGTTTATCAATACGGCCTGTGGGCGACGGAGCCGGCCTGGAAGCTGCGGTGTGAATTTTCGCAGCAGGCGGATTTTGCCGCCAACGAATTGTGGTCGGTGGCCAACATTCCGCTGCAGCCGGGCTTGCAGCAGGAGATGTGGAACTACGGCAACAACCGGCGCAACACCGCCACCAATGTGCCGGTGGCCGAGACGGAATTGAACGGCTTTCACCTGAAGATTTTGCCGGCCAAGCAGTTCACCGACGTGTCGCCGAACTCGCAGCCGGCGGGCCTGTTCCAAATCCAAACCACGCCGTCGCTGCCGGAAGGCTGGCACCTGACGCTGGTCAAGCTGACGGATGACCAGACCAATGACGTGGGCAACTGGAATTACGGCACGATGGGCAACGGCACCGGCACCACCATGCGCTTCGGCCTGCGCGACATCAACGGCGCGACCAATCTCAACGTCACGATCGCGGTGCATAAAAGCCGGTTTGTGGAGTTCACCGTGAAGCCGGACAAGGCCATTGCCGCCGCCGCGCAATAAAACTGATTTATGAAGGTCAAAATTGTCTTGGGCGGCCTGGTCTTGTTATTCGTCGGCGGGCTGGTGGCAGCGGGCTGGTGGTGGGCGCGACGACCGCAGATCATCCGTTTGGACAATGGCGACCAGCTGACGCTGGTCGGCGTGACTTATGGCCGGCATCATGTGCCGCCGGCGGAAAAAAGCAAGCCGGCGGCGGGCGTCCGCCAGCGGCGCGGCAATCTGGCCTTCAATACGGCAAACAACACGCTGGTGGTCTGGATCCGGCAGGAACATCCAGCCAACCGCTGGCCGAATTACCAGACTTACCTGTATGACCGGATGGGCGCGGCGTGCGTGGGTGAGACGACGCGGCGGAACAGTTACGGCGGCGGTTCCAATGAAATCGTCGGCGTGGAGTTCGACTCGTTCCCCCGGCGGTCGGGGAAGTTTTTTCTGCGCATTCAGGAGTTTGTCCCAAATACGGGCCAGGTGATGAACGAAAAACGGTTTGTCCTCACCAATCCGGCGCGCGGGCCGTTTGAAAAATGGGAGCCGGAGGCGTTGCCGGCGACAAAAACGGATGAGGATTTGTCCGTGACGCTGACGAAGTTGGTGGCCGGCGCGGCTCTGCCGTATCAACGCAACCAGGACGATCCCAGCGACGGGATGAACAAAGGCGTGGCGGCGACTTTCACCATCCAGCGGAACGGCAGTCCGGTTACGAACTGGCAACTGGTGTCGGTGGAAGCCTCCGACGCCACCGGCAATCACGCCAACAGCGGCGTCGCCCAAAGTTCGTGGCAGGACAATCAGGATTCGGTATTTATTCAAGCCGGTTTGTGGCCGGACGAGCCGGCGTGGAAAACCCGGCTGCAATTTTCGCAGCAGTCGGATTTTGCGAGCAATGAACTGTGGTCCGTTGCAAACCTGCCGCTGGAAGCCGGCAACCAGCAGGATTTCTGGAATTTCAACAACAACTTCAATGACCGGCGGAGCAACACCAACAAGCCGGTGGCCGAGGCGGATGTGAACGGTTACCACCTGAAAATTTATCCGGCCAAGCTGTTCTCGGACCAGCAGCAGGGCAACGGCCCGGTTGACGGCGGGCTGCATATCCAGGTCACGCCGTCATTCTCGGCCGGAATGGGGTTGACGCTCATCAAAGTGGCGGACAACCAAGGCGGGGAAATTCAAAACAACGGTTCCGGCACGTCCGGCAACGGCCGGTCCACCTTCTACAGCTACCAATTGCACGACCTCGGCGGCCTGACCAATCTCAATGTCACCCTGGCGCTGCACCGGGACCGCTTCGTGGAATTCATCGTTAAGCCGGCCAAGGCGGCGTCGGACGCGCAATAAAAATCCGGCGGCATGAAAACCAAAATCCTGCTGGCGGGCGTGGTTTTGCTACTGGTCGCAGGCATCGCGGCGGCGGTCATGTGGTGGCCACGGCGGCCGCAGGTCATCATTTTGGATAACGGGGACAAACTGACGCTGGTCGGCGTGACTTATGGCAAGCATCACGCGCTGCCCACCGGCAAGAAAACACTGGCCGCAAGCCAGCGCCGCCGGCGCGGCGGCCAGGTCTTTGACACGCCTAACAACACGCTGGTCGTTTGGATCCGGCAGGAACATCCGGCCAATCACTGGCAGAATTACCAGACGTACCTTTACGACCCGGCGGGCACGGCCTGCGTGGGTCAGTCGTCCCGGCGCAGTTGGGGTGCAGGCACGAATGAAGTTGTCTGCGTCCAGTTCGATTCGTTTCCGCACCGGCCGGGGAAAATTCATCTGAAGGTCCAAGAATATGTCCCGAACGTCGGCCAGGTGATGAACGGAAAATATTTCATCTTTGCGAATCCCGCCCGCGGCCCATTTGACCGCTGGCTGCCGGAACCACTGCCGGCGACTAAGACCGACGAAGATTTCACCGTGACGCTGACGAAGCTGGAAACCGGCGTAGCCGGCGGTTACAACCGCGATCCGGACCATCCCGATGATGTGATCAACAAAGGTGTGGAGGCGGTTTTCCAGGCGCAGCAGAACGGCACCAACACCGTCAACTGGCTGCCGGTGGGCATTGAAACCTCGGATGCGACGGGCAACCATCAGGGGGCGGGTGCCAGCAGCCATTGGGACGGCGACACGGTGGTGAGCGATTACCAGTGGGGCTTGTGGGCCGGCGAGCCGGCGTGGAAACTGCGTGTGGAATTTTCCCAGCAGTCCAATTTCAGCGACCGCGAGCTGTGGTCGGTAACGAACATTCCGGTGCAAGCGGGGACGATGCAAAATTATTGGAACTGGACGCGCAGCCGGACGAACACCCCGTTTGCCCAGACCACCATCAACGGAGCGATGATTAAAATTTACCCGGTTCAGCAGTTCACCGATATGTCACCGGGGTCATCGCCGGAAGGCGTCCTGTTTATGCACGCCGACGGAATGCCCGAAGGCATGCATCTGACGCTGCTCAAATTGACCGATGCGCAGGGCGGCGACATTCAAAACTGGGGCTGGAGCACGGATAGCTATGGCCTGCGCGATATCAGCGGTGTCACCAACTTCAATCTCACCATCGCGGTGCATCAAAGCCATTTCTTTGAATTCACCGTCAAGCCGGCCAGGACGACCGAAGCCGCGCCGTGAAAATCAAACGCCATGAAAATTAAAATCATCCTGTGGAGCCTGATTTCAGCCCTCGTCGCCGGCCTCGTCATCGGTGCCTTTCTGTGGTCGCGCAAACCGCAGATCATCACATTGAGCGACGGCACCAAGCTGACGTTGATCGGCGTCACCTACGGTCATCATCACGTCGCGCCGAAAATCAAGTTGGCCGGCGCCCGCAGTCCCCGCACCGGCGGCGCGCGGCTGGACAGCACAAACGACACGCTGGTCGTCTGGATTTTGCAGGAGCATAGGCCCAACCAATGGCCGAATTATCAGTTGCTGGTCTATGACCGGGCGGACACCGCCTGCGTCCGCACCACCACCCGTACCCAGACGCAAATTAAAAACGGCACAGAGATTCAAGGCTTCATGCTCGGTGCCTATCCGCGCCGGGACCGGAAAATGGTCCTGCACATCATGACTTACGGCCAGCGCGGTCAACAGATGGCCAAGGAACAATTCGTCGTCGCCAACCCCGCGCGCGGTTCGTTTCCAAAATGGACGCCGTCGCCATTGCCCGACACCAAATCTGACGGCGATCTGGACGTGACGTTGAAGCAACTGGTGGCCAATGCGCCGGCCCCTTACGGCCGCACCGGCGTCGCCAAAAATGATCCCGCCAACCAATGCGTCCAGCTTGATTTCGACGCCCAGCAGAACGGCCAGTCGGCCACCAACTGGCGGCCGGTGCAGGTGGAGACCAGCGACGCCACTGGCAATTTCATAAAAGGCTGGGTAAACAATTACTGGCAAAACGGCGAAAAGGCGGGATATCTCTTCCAGTCTGGTCTATGGCCGGAGGAACCGGCGTGGAAAGTGCGCCTGGAATTTTCGCGCACCTCCGGTTTTGACCCGGACGAGCTTTGGAGCGTGACAAATGTTCCGGTACGCGCGGGTGGCCAGCAGGATGCCTGGAACTTTTGGGGTAACTCCAATTCCGGCCGGGCCAACCCTGCGTTTGCCGAAACCACCATCAATGGCGTCCGGGTGAAATTATTCCCCGCGATCCAATACACCGACCCCAACCGCAACAATACCAAAGTGGTCAGTCTCACTTTCAAAACCGATCCGGACGCCGAATCCGCCGGCATGCGCCTGACGCCCTTGGGGGCCACCGACGACCAAGGCCACGCGATGAACAACCAAGGCTCCAGTTGGGGCGGCGGTGATTATCAATACGAATACGCCGCGCCGCGCAACCTCCAGTCGGTCAACATCACCATCGCGTTGCACCTGAGCCGGTTTGTCGAGTTCACCGTGAAGCCGCAGAAAGCCGCCGCCAATCCTTGATGCAAACGCTCGTCGAGGATTTTCTGCAATACCTGCGCCACGAACGCGGGCAGTCCGACAACACGGCAAAAACCTACGCCGCACTGCTCGGCAAATTCACCGCCTGGGCGGCGCAGCAAAATCTCGCCGCCTGGCACGACGTCGAACTGAAGCATCTCATGGCGTTCCTCCAGGCTGAGCGGGCGCGGCCGCTCGCCGATGAGCCGAAGGAATCCTCCAAACGCTTGAGCGGCGAAAGCGTGTATCTGGAAATCGCGGCGCTGCGGGCATTTTATAAATTTGCGGAGAATGAAAAATTGTTGCCGGCAAACATCGCGGAAAATCTTTCGCTGCCGCGCCGGTGGCAGCGGCTGCCGAAAGCCCTGTCGAATGACGAAATCAAAAAACTGCTCGCACCGGAAAAACCCGAAACGCCGGAAAGCTTGTGCGACCAGGCGATTTTGGAACTGGCGTACGCCTCCGGTCTGCGCTTGTCCGAACTGAAAAACCTGCGTTTGGAGCAACTTCATCTCGACGCCGGCTTCATCAATGTCATTGGCAAGGGCAACAAAGAGCGTGTGGTGCCGGTGGGGCGGACGGCCGTTGCATCGTTGAATCGTTACATCGAAGCCGGACGGTCAAAACTCGTCACGCCGAAATCACCGGCGAATGTCTTTTTGACGAAGCGCGGCACGCCGTTCGCGGCGGTCACGCTGTGGCTGCATATAAAAAATCGCGTCCGCCGCGCCGGGGTGGAGCGGAACATGACGCCGCACATGCTGCGGCACAGCTTTGCGACGCACCTGCTCGAGCGCGGCGCGGACTTGCGCGTGATTCAGGAACTGCTTGGCCACGCGAACATCAGCACGACGGAAATTTACACGCACGTCACCGGCAACCGGCTGCGGGAGATCCACCGGAAATTTCATCCCCGAGCTTGAACCGGCCAGCTCAGGTTGGTTCAGCCCCGGGGCAATTCTGCGCGCGGTCTTAAGCGGGATTTCATTCCTCAAATAACGCCGCCGCGAACTGCTTCGCGTCGAAGGGCTGCAAATCATCCGGCTGCTCACCGAGACCGATGAATTTGATGGGCAGGCCGAGTTCCTTCTGGATCGCCACCACCATGCCACCTTTGCTCGTGCCGTCTAGCTTGGTCACGATCAGGCCGGTCAGCGGCACGGCCTTGTGGAATTCGCGCGCCTGGTTCAGCGCGTTCATGCCGGTGCTTCCGTCGAGTACCAGCAGCACTTCGTGCGGCGCGCCCGCGAGTTGCTTGCCGATGACGCGATGCAGCTTCTGTAGTTCCTGCATGAGGTTGTGCTTCGTGTGCAGGCGGCCGGCTGTGTCAATGAACAGGTAATCCGCCTGACGCGCCTGCGCGGCGGTCACGGCATCGTGCGCCACGGACGCGGCGTCCGCGCCGTAGCCGCTGGCAATGACGTCCACTTTCAGTCGCGTGCCCCACAGTTTCAATTGTTCAATCGCCGCTGCGCGAAACGTGTCGCAGGCGGCAAGCAGCACGGATTTTTTTTGCGCCTGAAAATAATGCGCGAGTTTGGCGCTGGTCGTGGTCTTGCCAGTGCCGTTCACGCCGACGATGGAAACAACGCAGGTCCCGCCGGGGATTTCGCGCAGCTTCGGATTGTTCGCCGAAAGGCTTTTTTCAATTTCCGCCTGCGCGATGGCAAGGTAGTCCAATCCGGCCGTGCCCTGCGTTTCGTAGGCTTGCTTCACCGCCGCCACGATCTGCGACGTTATCGCCATGCCGAGGTCGGCCGCGATGAGCGCCTGCTCAATTTCTTCCAGCGATTCGGCAGTGAGCTTGGGCGAGCGCGTGACGATGCGCTTGATTTCGTGGGTGAGCTTGGCATGCGTCTTGGCGAGGCCGGCTTTGAATTTGGCAAAAAGACCCATATTGAAATGCGGAATTCGGAGGGCGGAATTCGGATTTATTTTGCAGCGGCTGGCCGGCGTTTTTCGTCGGCCGCTTTTTTTGCGGCGTAAAGTTCTTCCACATGTTCATAGGGCAGCCGCACGGTGCCGATGAGTGGCTGCTTCTTGCTGAAACCGTGGCAGTCGCTGCCGCCGGTGACGAGCAGATGGTATTTTTCAGCAATTTCCAGATAGCGCTCCGACATCACGGTGGAATGTTTGGTATGAAAACATTCGATGCCGTCCAAGCCGGCGGCCACGAGACCGGGAATAATTTCGTCGGTGCGGTTCAAGCCCGGATGTGCCATGACCGCGAGCCCGCCAGCCTGATGAATCAGCTCCATCCCTTCGAGCGCGGACATTTTGGTCTTGGGCACCCACGCGGGACGGCCTTTCTTGAGATATTTTTCAAACGCCTCGTCCAAACTGCCGATGAGCTTTTCCTTCACCAAAGCGCGGGCGACATGTGGCCGGCCGGGCGACTGGCAGTTCGCCAGGGCAAACACGGATTCCTCCTGGAGCGGAATGCCAAGCTGGTTCAGCGCGGCAACCATCTCGCGAATTCGGTTCTGCCGCACCGATTGAAACCTGGCGATTTTTTGCAGCAGCGCCCGGTTTTTTGTGTCGAGAAAATAGCCGAGGATGTGGACTTCGGTGTCCTCGTGCTCGGCGGTGAGTTCCGCACCCGCGATGAATTCCATCTTGACCGCGGCGCAGGCCGACGCTGCACGTTCGCAACCTTCGACGGTGTCATGGTCGGTGAGCGCGATGCATGCCAGGCCGGCGTTTTGCGCTCGCAATACCAGCTCCTCTGGCGTAAACGTGCCGTCGGAAAATTGCGTGTGCAAATGTAAATCCGCAAATTTCATTTCACATTTCTCGCCGGCCGGAGAATTTCACCGCGCACCTTGTCGAGAATGCCATTGACGAATTTGCCACTGTCCTCGGTGGAAAATTTTTTTGCAATGTCCACCGCCTCGTTGATGCTGACGACGGGCGGAATGTCCGGGCGGTGTAGCATTTCGTAAATGGCGAGCCGCATGATGTTGCGGTCCACTGCGGCGATGCGGTGAAAATCCCAATTTTTCGCGTGGCCTTTGATTTTCTCGTCAATCGCGTCGCGGTGTTCGAGCGTGCCCCGGATGAGCGGTTCGGCGAAGAGCCGCAGCTCGGCATCCTCGGCGGTCGGCGGCGGCAGTTCGGTAACTTCGCCCCATTTGGCGGAGCCTTTTTCATCCTCGATGGCGGCGGCGCGCTGAGAGTTCCAGAACGTGGCCAACTCCAGTTCCAAGTTGTCCGGCGGGTTCAGATCATGCTGAAACAGAAATTGCACGGCGCGTTCACGCGCTTCTCGTCGTTTGCCCATGAGAACCATCATGCCGCAGAATGACGCGACGGGAAATGAAAAACTGCGGCGGTAAAATTCCGGCGACTATTTTTATCTCCAGCAACCGCCGGCACCCGCAAATCGCGCTGCCGCGTCAGGCCGCCAGCGCGGTGCCGGCGATGAAGCCCGTCGTCCAAGCCGCCTGAAAATTGAAACCGCCGGTAATGCCGTCCACATCCAGCAACTCGCCTGCGAAAAACAGTCCGGGACAAATCCGGCTGGCCAGTGTCTTGAAATTCACCTCGGCCAGCTGGACGCCGCCGCAGGTCACAAACTCATCTTTGTTTAAACTCTTGCCGGTCACGGAAAATTCCGTGCGCGTGATTTGCTGCGCCAGCGTCTGCGCCTGCGACCGCGTGAGCGATGACCAGCGTGCGTCGCGCGGAATGTCAGCCGCCAGGACGAGCTGCTCCCACAGCCGGGAGGTAAGCGGAAACAGCGGCACGTTGACCAATAATTTTGCACCCACGGTCTCCCGCCAAGCCTGAAACTCGCGAATGATTTTTTCCAGGTTCGATGCCGGCAGCCAGTTGACCCGCAGCAGAAACCGGTAATCCAATTGATGCAGCTCCCGCGCGCCCCACGCCGACAGTTTCAAAATCGCCGGGCCGCTCAAGCCCCAGTGCGTCACTAGCAGCGGCCCGCGTTCGCGAAGTTTCGCGGCGGGAACGGAAACTTCCGCCGCCACCGTTACGCCCGCCAGCGAGCGCAGCCACGGCGATTCGATCTGAAACGTGAACAGCGATGGCACCGGCGCGGCCAAGGTATGGCCGAGCGCAACCGCCAGTTGCCCCGCCACCGGCGCGCGGCAGCCGCCGGTGGCCAGCAGCAAACGGTCGCAAGTGATTTTTCCAGCCGGACTGCCGGCCACCGTCAGCTCGAATTTTCCATCCGCCGTTTTTACCACGGCGGCCACGGCGCAGTTCCCCCGCAGTTTTACGCCGGCTTTTTCCGCCGCCGACATCAGACAATCCACGATGGTATGCGACGAGTCGGTGACGGGAAACATTCGCCCGTCACTTTCCGCTTTCAATTTCACGCCGCGCGCCGCGAACCACGCCACGGTATCGCGCGCGGAAAATTTTGAGAACGGGCCGAGCAGCGCCTGACCGCCCCGCGGATAACGGCTGGCGAATTCGCGGGGCTCGAAGCACTCGTGGGTGACATTGCAGCGGCCGCCGCCGGAAATGCGCACTTTGTCGAGAAACCGCGGCGTTTTTTCCAGCACGGTCACGTCCGCGCCACCTTCCGCGGCCGTAATGGCCGCGAAAAAGCCTGCCGCACCGCCGCCCACCACGATGATTTGCCTCGAACTCACGCGCGGAGCATCGCAGAATTCCAGCCATGGCCGAAGAAAATTTGCCCCCGCCGCCGGTGCCGCACCAACGCCGCGTGCGTTACCGTGGAAAAAACCCACGCCGGTTCGAGGACAAATACAAGGAGCACCGGCGCGACCCAGAAACCATCGCGAGAGTCCTTGCCGCCGGCAAGACGCCGGTGGGCACACACCGGCCCATTATGGTCGCGGAAATTCTCCGGGCTCTTGCGCCGCAAGCCGGCGAAATCGCGGTGGATTGCACGCTGGGCTATGGCGGCCACGCACAGGAAATGCTCGCCAGAATTCTGCCCGGCGGAGAATTGCTTGGCCTCGACCAGGATTCGGTGGAGCTGCCGAAAACGGAGGCGCGCCTGCGCTCGCTGGGTTTTGACGAAACCGTTTTCACCGCGCACCGCAGCAATTTCGCCGGCCTGCCACTGTTGCTGGCGGCAAAGGAAATCGCCGGCGCGGATGTGATCCTGGCCGACCTGGGCATTTCCTCGATGCAGATTGATGATCCGGCGCGCGGTTTTTCCGTGAAGCTGGACGGCCCGCTGGATATGCGGATGAATCCGCAGCGCAGCCAGCTGGCGTCCGGCCTGCTACAAAAAATCAAACCGGCGGCGCTGGAGGAATTGCTCGTGGAAAACGCCGACGAACCGAACGCGCGGCAACTCGCGTCCGCGCTGGCGGGAAAAAGTTTGGCCTCCACCCGGCAACTGGCCGACGCCGTCCGCGCCGCGCTGCCGCGACTCGGCAAGGAAGATTCCGACCTGGCCGTGCGCCGGGTTTTTCAGGCGTTGCGCATTGCGGTGAACGATGAATTTTCCGCGCTCGAAAACTTCCTCCGAAACCTGCCGGCGTGCCTGAAGCCCGGCGGGCGCGTGGCCATCCTCACCTTCCATTCCGGCGAAGACCGCCGCGTGAAGAAAGCCTTTGCCGACGGTCATCAGCTGGGCATTTATTCGGTAATTTCCGGCGACGTCATCCGGCCGACGCCGGCGGAACAACATTCCAATCCGCGTTCCGCGCCGGCCAAACTGCGCTGGGCGAAACGCGCCGGCTGAATTATTTCAACGCTTCAGCGAGCGCAGATATGCCACCACCGACAGTGCATCCTCATGGTTGAAACGGAACTGCGGCATCGGGGCCAGCGCCAGCTTGCCAGCGGGGTTGGTGCCGGTCTCCAAAAACTTCAGCGCCGCTGCATCCGTGGCGTAGCCGGGCAGGCCGGCGATGGGCGGGGCGATCGCGGCGAACGGCTTGGGATGATCCGGCTTGAAGCTGATCAACTCGCCTTGCAGCCATTGTGAACGGTCGAACTCACCCTGGTCGTTACGCGGCGAATGGCAATCGCCGCACATCCCAACGCGTTCAACCAGATATCGGCCATGCTCGATTTGCGCGCTGTCCACCGGCGGATTATTCGTGTCGGCGGCGGAGAGGACAGTCGCCACCGCCAGCCATGAGATGATAATGTTCAGCTTCATGGATTCTGATGTATCGATTTACCAAGGACCGGACAAGCGGAAAACGGGCCGGTGCCGGCAGGTTTTATTTCATCACCGCATTCCAGGCGAGCAAACCGGCCAGTGCCGCCAGCGTCACCGGAATGCCCAGCCGGGCAAAATCCCAGAAAGAGATCTTGATGCCCATTTGCTTTGCCTGTTGCACCACGATCAGGTTGGACACACTGCCGATGATGATGAGGCTGCCGCCAAAGCTGTTGGCCTGCGCCAGCAGAAATGGGGCGGGGCCGGAAAGATTCACAACCTTGAGCAGCAGCATTACGGCCGCCGAATTGCCGACCGCATTGGACAGGGCGGCGGTCACGAGAGTCAGGTTGACCGGGGCGTTGAGGTTGAACCCGCCCTGCGCCAACCGGTGGATGGCGGCTTCGCCATAACCAGTGGATTGAAACGCGCCGGCGACGATAAACAAGCCGATGAAGAGCACCAGGATTGGCCATTCCACGAGTCCGAGCAAATCCTCGGTGCGGAATTTGGTGCTGGCCAGGTGGATGCCAGCGGCGGCCAGGACAATGATTTCCTTGGGCAGCGACGTGAAGAACAGGCCGATGACCACGAGGAGAATGATGATGCCTTTGACGGTATGCAGCCGGTTGAATGCAAAGGTTTGCCCGGCCAGTTCACCGGAAATTGCCAGCGTGGCATGAAGATGCTTCCGCGACATCAGCCAGATGAGGCCGTAGGCGGCGGTCATGGCGAAAACAACGGGCACAATGCTCCAAAGTAGATAGCGGCCGAAGCCGAGGTGCGCGACCTGACCAATCATCATGTTCTGGGGATTGCCGATCAGAGTCGCCGCGGCGCCGATGTTGCTGGCAATGGTCAGCGCAATCAAAAAGGGAACGGGGTTGATTTGTTTGCGCACCAGCGCCAGGCCGGTGATCGGAGCAAAAACGTAGCAAACAATGTCGTGGTTCAGAACCGCGGAAAGCCCACCGGTGGTCAGCATCAGGATCAGTAGAAAGCGCGCGGGCTTCCCCAGCAGCCGGGCAAGTCCCGCCGCCACCAGATCGTAAAACCCGGACAACCGGAGTTGGGCGGAGATGACAAAGAAACCGAATAGCAGGCATATCGTCGGCCCATTGACGAAGGAAACCGCCGCGTCCGTGGTGACGCCGCAGAAAATCATCATGCCAATCGCCCCCAGCAAAGCGATGCCGGGGCGGTTGAGCTTCAATCCGGGAACGTACCCGATCGCGATGCCAAGGTAAGTCACCGCAAAAATCGTCAGGATGATTTTATTCTGCTCCATTTTGGATAGTTAGGTTGCTTCTGCCGGTGCTTTGGTAACGGGAGGGGTGACTACAAGTTCACATTCAAATCTCCACGACCTGCTTATATTCTGGCACGCTGACTTCGGCCTTCGGTTTCATCGCGCGCAGCGTTTCCGCATGCGCTAGGCATTGTGATTCTTCGCCGTGGATGCAGATGATCTTTTTGAGATTGCCGGAGATTTTTTCAACGTAGCACCGCAATTCGTTTTTGTCCGCGTGGCCGGAATAGTTGTCGAGCGAAACGATCCGGGCGCGCACGGCCACCGGTTCGCCAAAAATGTTGACGGGATTTTTCCCCGCTGTGATGAGCGCGCCCAGTGTGCCTTCGGCGCAATAGCCGATGAAGAGAATCAGGCTTTTCGGATCGCCAATGTGGTTCCTGAGATGATGCCGCACGCGCCCGGCTTCGCACATGCCCGAGGCGCTGATGATGACGGCGGCTTCTTTGAGGTCATTGAGCTTCTTGGACTGCTCGGCTTCGCGGAGGTAAGTCAGGTTCGCCATGCCGAAGGGATTGGCCTTTTCGTGCAGGAATTTATTGATGGTCTCGTTGAAACATTCCGGGTGCAGCCGGTAAATTTCGGTGGCGTTCACGCTCAACGGGCTGTCCACGAAAATCGGGCAGCGCGGCAACTTGCCGGCCAGCGTAAGCTGGTTCAGCACATAAACAATCTGCTGCGTGCGCCCGACGGAAAACGCCGGGATGATCACCTTGCCACTCTGGTTCAACGTTTCCAGCACTAATCGGCTGACGGTTTCATCCGCGTCGGTGCGAATGGCGTGTTTGCGGCCACCGTAAGTGGATTCGATCTGTAGATAATCCACGTTTTCGACCGGCACCGGGTCGCGGAGAATTTCATCGCCACCGCGCCCGACGTCGCCGCTGAAGAGGTAGCGAAACTTTTTGCCGTTTTCCTGCACGTCCAGAATCACCTGCGCGGAACCGAGAATGTGTCCGGCATCGCGAAACGTCACCGTCACGCCGTCCACCACGAGAAACGGACGCTCGTAGCTGACGCCGACGAACTGATGCAGCGTCTTCTCGGCGTCGGCGATGGTATAAAGCGGCTGGACCGGCGGCAGATGTTTTTTCGCGCGCTGCTTGGAAACGAAAAAAGCGTCCGCTTCCTGGATATGCCCGGAATCCACGAGCATGATGGCGCAGAGATCACGCGTGGCGAAGGTGCAATGGATGTTGCCGTTGTAACCCTGCTTGACGAGGTTCGGCAGGTTGCCCGCGTGATCCATGTGCGCGTGGCTGAGGACGACGGCGTCAATGGTCTTCGGATCAAATGGAAAACAGCAGTTGCGGTTGATGGACTCCTCGCGGTGGCCTTGAAACAAACCGCACTCGAGCAAAAGCTTTTTGCCGTTGACCTCAAGAAGATACATCGAGCCGGTGGTGGTGCGGGCGGCGCCGAAGTAGTGGATTTTCATTTGATTTACGATTTACGATTTACGATTTACGCGCAAGCCGTGATTTACAGAACAGCTCGTAAATCATATATCGCAAATCGTGAATTCTTCACGCCTGTCGGTAGGTGATGCGCGCCTTGTTCAAATCGTATTGCGACATCTCGACGCTGACGGTGTCACCAACGGAAATACGGATGAAATTTTTGCGCAGCTTGCCAGAAATATGCGCGAGCACCTGGTGGCCGTTGGGCAGTTCGACGCGAAACATGGTGCCGGGCAGCACCTGCGTGACGGTTCCAGACAGTTCAATGTGCTCTTCTCTTGGCACGGCGAAAAGCAAAGTTTGCCGGTTATCCTGCCAGCGCGGTCGGGAAAATCAATCCTTTCGCGGGCGAAAAACGCAGTGGACTTTCGCGGCTGATTAGATAGCTTTACCGCACATTTTATGAAAAATGACACCACCACCACTTTTTTGAACTTTGTGCTCGCCGCACTCGTCATCCTCGGCGTGCTGTTCGCCATTCTGGCCATGCAACGCACACGGGAATACCGGGCCATCACGCCCTTGGCCATGCAGGCCAATGCCAAGGCGATGATGGTGCAATCGCTGGTCAACGACGTGAGCAGCTACAACGCCCAGGTGCGCAGCCCGGAAATCGCCCGCATCCTCCAGTCGCTCCAGCCCAAAACCGCCGCCAAATAAATAACATGAACTCCGATTCGAACTCCGAAATCTCCGCCCTGCGCAACCAGGTTTTCATCCTGCTGGTCGCCCTGATTGTCGTCAGCGGCACGCTGACGGTATATCTCTACCGGCAGGCCAGTGTGATGGGCAAGGACATCAACGCTTCAAACCAGTTGATCTCCAATGTCAACCAGAGCCAGACCGTGATCCTGACGTTTGCCAACCAACTGGCCGCCTATAGCAAGACGCATCCGGACATTGTCCCGCTGCTCGCCAAATACGGCATCGGCCCCAACGGCATTGCCACGGCCCCGCCGAAAAAATAAAGTTCTACGCTAGCTTCCCGCCGCAGTTCGGACAATAGTTCGCCTGCGGCGGATTTTTTTGCCCGCAGCCGGCGCAAACTGCCTGGGCGGCTTTGTTGCGCCGGTGAATGATGAGATTTCGAGAATAAGGAATCCACGTAAATGCGTAGGCGAAAATGATGACGTTGTGTTTATCGTAAAAAATTGCATACGTCAAAAACAGCAGCGAACCCAGCAGGCTTAACCACCAGAACATTTGTGGCACTACAACCTGTTTTTTCTTTTCAGTCGCATACCATTGAACCAAAAAGCGGGAAGAGAAGGTGGCATTGGCCAGCCAGCCCACGGCTGTCCAGAAAGTTTCCCACGGCAGGCCGAGAATTTTACCGTCATGTGAGATCAAGCTCGTGTTGGAATCCATCGGCAGATTAAGCCGCAACCGCGCCGCGCTGACAAATCATTTTCCCGCCTCGGTTTTGAGGTAAACCGTCTGCGTCGGAAACGCGAACTCGATTTTTTCCGCGTCGAACCGCCGCTTGATCTGCAAATTCAATTCCTGCATCGCCGCAAAATGTTCCTTCGCCTCCGTGCCGTTCCAGACGTGGACCACCAGAATGTTCAGCGCCGAATCCGCAAATTTGTTGAAGCTGATGATGAGATCGGCGGTCTTCGGATTCGCGCGGAATACTTCTTCGAGGATCGCCGTCGCGCGCTTCACTTTTTCCACGGGCGTGTCGTAGGTCAGGCCAAGGTTCATTTCCGTTTTGATGGTCGGCCGGCGCGTGACGTTGGTGATGATGGCGTTGCCCATCAATTTATTGGGCACGGTGACGTGATGGCCGTCGCCGTTGCGAATCCGCGTGCTGCGCAGCCCGATGGATTCCACCATGCCGTCCACGCCCTCGACCAGGATGCGGTCGCCGATGTAAAACGGCTTGTCCAGGAAGATCGCCACCGCGCCGAACAAATTAGCCACCGTATCCTGCGCCGCGAGGCCGAGCGCCAGACCGCCGACGGAGAGACCGGCCAGCAGGCTGGTGATCTTAATGTCGAGATTGTCCGCCGTCAGCACCGCCGCCGCGGTGATGGTGGCCACTTTGGCCACTTTGCGCAGCAGCGGGAAAAGCTGTTCGGCAAACGCCCGGTCCTGCGCCGAAACAATTTTTTCACGCCACACCCCGAGCAGCAAGTCCACCACCTTGATCGCCACATAAGTCACCGAGCAGGCCACCACCACCAGAAGCCCGCGCGAGAACAGCAGTTGCGCCCGCGCTGGCCAGTCAAACACGCCCAGGCCGACATTCAATAAAATCACGAACGCCACCACCTTCACCGGCCCGCGCAGCAGTTCTAGCAGCAGGTCGTCGTATTTGGTTTCCGTCTTGGCCGCCAGACGTTTGAGCCAGACGTTGACGAACCAGTCCAGCAGCCACGCCACGCAAAACGCCAGCACGATGTAAACCAGCGACGCCAGATATTTCCACAGCGGCTGGTCCAGCACCGTGTAATTGGTCAGCACGCCGACGTTGTCCAGGCCGAATGTGAGCGCCTGAAACTGGTTGGTGATCATCGCCGGCTTGACCGGCGTCCCGTTCGTGACGGCGGGTTCCTGCGCGCTGGTCCAGACCGACCAGAACGCCACCACCAGCAGCACCGCCAGGCCAAACCGGTAAATCCACTGAAATCGCCAATTCATATTAAAAAATTAGACGAAAGAAAACGCGCGTTGACAAGCTCGCCCCGGCTTCGGCCGGTTCCGTAACTTCAACCGCCCGCCACGATTTTCACAATCTCCAGCCGGTCGCCCGCCTGCAAGCGTCGCTGCGAAAATTCCGACGGCGCGACCGCCTCGCCGTTGTGCTCAACGACCACGCTGCGCGGCAGCAGTTTTTGCGCAACCAGAAAATCTTCAATTGAGCAGGGCAGCTTCGCCGCCACCGGCTGGCCGTTGGCAATGACTTCGTTCATGGCACCGGTTGCTCCTCGTCCAGCCGCAGCGTCATCAGTTCCGCGCCGCCGTTTAATTCCAACACCACATCGCCGCCATGAATTTCCCGGCAGCGGACCAGCACGGTTTTATCCTTCAGCTTGAGGCTGCGCTGATCGCCGGCGGCAAACGCCACGCCGTTGATAATCGCCTGCCGGTCGCGGCCAATTGTCATCAGACCGTTGAATTTCAAAACCGCCGGCAATGGTCGCGCTGCGGCCGGGAATGGCGCGGACGCTGTTAGCAACTGCGCTGGCGCGGCGGCGTCATCAATGGTTTCGGTCGTGCCGTTTTTGACCCAGTTCAAAACATAGCCGATGCCGTGTTCCTGCTCGACGGCGACCAGCGTTTTGATTTTGCCGTTGGTGTAGGGGTTTTTGAGAATGCGCTCCTGCATTTCCGGGAGGTTTTTTTCGCTCATGAGCTTGTAGGCCGTCAGCTCACAGATCGCTTCAACCGTGTCGCCGTCAATCTCATGGCCGTCCGGCCGGTTTTCATTGATCCACAAATGGGTGTATTCATGCGCCGCGGTGGCAGTCATTTCATTGCGCAGCCGGCCGCTCAACATCACCACCTCGTGCGTGCAGTCGCCCCGGGCGGTCTTGCGCGTGCTGGCAAAACCAAACTTGTGCAGCCCGTCGGCCCGGCCTTTCTCCGACCAGTAATCCACGTCAAACATGTTCACCGTCACCTCCGGATATTGCAGCGCAAAGCCCGGCCCGAACAGCTCCACCACGTCGCGCCGCGTGTCCGTGAACAGTTCCCGCGCGGACTCCACGTCCAGCACGGCGTTGGTCTTGTCAAACTTGCAGATGATCCGGCCGTCGCCCGTCTTGACCGCGCCGTCGCCGTCGCGGATGGGCAGGCCGCAGAGCGAGCAATGATCTGGCAGCTTGTAGCAGTCGTCGCAAATCGCGCCCCACTTGGACAGCCAGAAGCGGCCGGTCAGCGGCCCCTTGCCGCAGACGACACAGAAATAATTCGTCTGTTCAGCGGACGCGATGCCGGCCGCCGCGAAGAAAAATAAAATAAGCGCCAATTTGCGCATGTGGATTTTTACCACAAAGACACCCAGACACAAAGATTCAAACCAACTTGGCGTCTTGGTGCCTGGGTGGTTCAAAGCAGTCCTTCGCCGGACGTGCTGCGCCATGATTAGCATCACCTGCGGGACCGGGGCCGAGGGAAAAACCGGCGAACGGTCAGCCGGAAAATCTTTAAAACCACCCTGCAATGAATTTCTGAAAACTCTACTGCCCCACCGCGCGGTAATACTTTTGGCCGCCATTGAGGTTGGTGTCGGTGAATTGCCAGTTGCCGCTGACGTCCGCATAGTTGGTGCGAATGGGCTTCCACGCTATCGGCGGCGCTAGATTGGTGGCTGACTGCAAGATGTAGGGAAAACTTGGCGAACCAGTGAGGTTCATTTGGAATCCGGTCACGACATTTTGGGCGGAAAAGTTTTGCGGCGGGAGAAATACCGTTAGAAAAACCGTCGCACTGGTCACGCTGCCATAATTGTTGGTCACCACCACGAAATAATTTATGGCATCCGTGCCGGTGACCGTAAGCAGGGGCAGAGTCGCGTTGTTCTGGTTTGGCATAAGCGAGTTACTGGTTGGCGGGGGATCAATTTGAATTGTCGGCGGCACGGTGTAATAGCCGGAACCGTGATTGTTCATCATGATAAATGGCACAGAGCCAGATTGGACAATTGCGGTCCCCGTGGCCCCGCTTCCACTTCCGCCAACAAAATGGACTTGAGGCGTGGAGACATACCCTGCGCCCGGATCAATCATAAAGACCGTCTGAACACTACCTCCGAAGACATAAGGCACAAAGGCTGTAGCAGTGCGTCCGGAACTGGTGAACCATTGATAACCGAAAGGCCCAGTGCCGGAAACGGTCACATTATAATTGGTCGAACTGCCCACGACCACCCTGCTGCCGGCCGGTTGGGTCGTGATACTTGGCGGCAAAAGAACGGTCAATGAGACTACGCTACTAGTAACGCTGCCATACGGACTGGTGATAATCACATCATAGTTTCCTGCGTAACTAGATGTCAGATTATTTAGATTTAGGTATGGCATTCGACCTAAATCGATTTTACGCACTATTGCGTAACCACTCCCCCCAACATAAACATTTCCATTATTATCTGTGCCTATGCTCGTAGGTTCATACAGAGTGGCATTAGTGACGATACCGCCATCACCGGAATTGCCTGCCGCACCCGTGCCGGCCAAAGTGTATATCATTCCATTAATATTAACCACGCGAACGCAATTGTTTGCATAGTCAGCAATAAAGATATCACCGAAAGCATCTACCGCCACACCATACGGTTGATTCAGGAGAGCATTTGTGGCCACGTTGTTGTCCCCGCCATAGCCGCTAGTGCCATTTCCAATTGGACTGGAAATGACGCCATTGACATCAACCTTACGAATCCGGTTATTCCCCTTGTCTGCAATAAATAGATTACCTCCGGCATCCAAGGCGATTCCATAAGGGTTGTTCAGGCTAGCAATTGTCGCAGAGCCACCATCACCGGAAAAACCAGCCGCATTGGTTCCCGCCACCGTGCCGATGATTCCATTCACACCAATTTTCCGAATTCGGTTATTGCCCGAATCAGCAAAGAATACATTCCCAGAACTATCCAACGCTATACCTGACGGCCCATTTATTTTGGCTATTATAGCAAGCCCGCCATCGCCGGAGAAACCGCTGCTGTTGGTGCCGGCAAGGGTTGTGATAATCCCGTTGGTATCCACCTTCCGGATGCGATTATTGCCGATATCAGCTAAAAACAGGTTTCCAAGGCTATCCACCGCCACTCCTGCTGGCGTATTAAAATAAAATGGCACCAAGTTTAGATTTGCATTTGTTGCCGCCCCGCCATCACCGGAAAACGAACCATTACTGCCATTCGGACCTACACCCACCACCGTATTAATTATGCCGTTGGTGTCCACCCGTCGGACCCGATTATTCGGCTGATCTACTATCAACATGTTGCCAGTGGAATCCACTGCTACACCAGATGGCCGCCACATAAACGCACTAATTGCCAATCCTCCATCACCACCAAATCCGTTCTGTGTCGCACTTCCGGCTACTTTAGTGATGACATTGTTGTTATTAGACAGGTTGGTGCCGTTAAATTGCCATTGGTAAGTGAATGGCCCAGTGCCGGTCACGTTCGCAACTAAAGTCGTGCTGCTCCCGGCAACCAAGACTTGATTAGATGGTTGCGTCACGATAGTGGGCGGAATTAACACCGTGATCGAAACAATGCTACTCGTCACGCTACCATAGTTGTTGGTGATAATGCAAAGATAATTCCCTGCCTGCGCCAGAGATGTCGCTGGATAATTCAAGGCTGTATTAGTGCCACCGACAATGGGGCCATTATTCTGAAACCATTGGTAATTCAATGGCCCCGTGCCGCTGGCGGTAAGCCCAAGACTTCCTGCAGCGCCATTTGAAACAACCTGACTTTGGGGCTGGGTCAAAATGCCCGGCGTAAAAACTACTGCCAGCGAAACCACACTGCTCGTCACACTGCCATTAGGACTGGTGACCACGACTTGATAAGTGCCGGCATGGTTGGTTGTCAGGCTATTAAGTTGCAGTGACGGAATCCTTCCCAGTGTAGCTCTTCGGATACGAGAATGGTACATATCGGCAATCAGCAGGCTGCCAGCCGCCTCGCAAGTCACGCCGAATGGTTGAAATAGACACGCGTTCGTTGCCACGCCACCGTCTCCGGAATACGTCGTGGACCCGTTGCCTGCCACTGTGGTAATGATGCCATTGGGATCAACCTGCCGAATACGGTTGTTGTTCAAATCCGCAATAAAGACATAACCGAACGTGTCTACGGCAACACCGGTTGGATTTGATAAACACGCATTGATAGCCGGACCACCATCATTGATGGTTTGGTAAGATTTTCCATTCCCCGCTATGGTGGTAATAACTCCGCTTATATCTACCCGCCGGACCCGATTGTTACCATAGTCCGCAATGAAAAGATTGCCGGTGGCATCCACTGCAACACCTTGGGGAGCATTCAGCTTGGCATTGAATGCCAGCCCTCCGTCACCCGCAAAGCCACTGCTGTTGGTGCCAGCAATAGTGGTAATAATTCCGTTGGTATCCACCTTCCGGATGCGATTGTTGCCGTAATCGGCAATATACAGATTGCCTACGCCATCCACCGCCACCCCGCGTGGTGAATTAAGAATGGCATTCGTCGCAGCCGCGCCGTCGCCGCCATAAGCCGCCCCGCCGTTTCCTGCCACGGTGTTAATCAGACCATTTGCATCTACTTTTCTGATGCGTTGATTGCCTGTGTCTGCGATGTAATAATTCCCCCACGCATCGAGTGCCACGCCAAAAGGTCTGTTTAGTTTGGCAAGGTTAGCTAGCCCTCCATCTCCCGCAAAACCGTTATAGTTGGTACCTGCAACAGTGTTGATTATGCCGTTCGTGTCAACCTGCCAGATACGGCCGCTATAACTATCAGTGATGAGAAAGTCACCCTGACTATCAGCCGCCACCCCGGCTGAATTGTTAATGCCAGTATTAGTGGCCTGACCGCCATCACCGGCATAAATGGGGTTCCCGTTCCCAGCCACTGTTGTGATGATGTTGTTCGCTAGGTTTGTCCCGTTGAACTGCCACTGATATGTGAATGGCCCAGTGCCGGTAACCATGACACTGAACGTGGCATTACTTCCGATAATTACTGTCTGATTGGTCAATTCGGTGGTGATGACCGGTTGGGCGAACGACAGTGTCAAGCTGGAGACCAATGCGACAATGAAAAGCAAAGACTTTTTCACAAATTTAATTTGTCAGATTGAATCCGTGGTCAGGGTGTTGATGCGGGCGGCGTCGGCGTCGGCACCGGCGTCGGCGTTGCGGGCGGGTTGTGATGATCCGGCGGGAAGAGGCCCAGCCGGAATTCGGCGCGGGCGGGGGCGTTGGCCGGGTCGGTGGCGGGAAATTCCAGATCGGCCGCGTTTTGGATGGTCAAAATATGTTCGTAGGCGTCGGCGGCGTCGGTGTTTTTCACGCCGGTCGCCTTTTTGGCGTCGCTCTGGCCGGATTGCTGCGTGGTGGTGCTGGCGGGAAATGTGCCGCGCACGGTGGTGAAGGTTTGCGTCTCGGCATCCGTCCAGCCTTTGAGCTTCATGGCGGGCAGATTCGCCGTGGTTTTTACGGCGGCCAGAATGATGTCGGCGCGGCTCAACACAGCATTCAGTTCGTTGGAATCGTGGTTGCCGATTTGAAATTCCTGATGGAGTTTCACGGTCTGGCCGGGAAAGGCGAGCTTGGCGGTCTTGCGCGCCTGGCTCATGCTGTGCAGGAGCGAATCGAGGTTGGCCTGCTGGGCGGCGGTGAGGTTGCCGGTTTCGCCCTGGGCAATTTTCTGGCCGGTCGTGTCGGTGGGCAATTTGCCGAGGGTGGTGGTCGTCTCGGCGAGATAGCCGGCGGGCAGCCGGGCGGCGACTTTGGGGTATTTTTGCGCGGCGGCGACGAGGTTGCCGTTGTAGGTAATGACGGGGACGGGGTAGTGTATTCTATGGGGCATAGGTTTATTGGGGGTTTGAGTTGAGGGCGGAGAGGGTGGCACGTAACCGGCGTCGCCCGGTTCGAGTTGATAACTTGGATTTCCCCAATAAGTATTGGGGTCGTCGAGAACGAATCCTTCGTCGAATTTTACGATTTTCATGGAAAGTGATCATTTCGGCGCGGATTCCACATAATTGACTGGGAAACAGGCAATTGTAAATGGGGTTGGCGGGAGGAAATTTGGGGGCAGTCGTTCGGGAAATGGGGGCAACCCTCGGAAAAATGGGGGCAGTCGCAGAAAAATTGGGGGCAATGATTGCGGAATTGGGGGCGGTCATCCGAAAAATGGGGGCAATGGTAGAAAAAATGGGGGCAGCCGTTCGGAAATTGGGGGCAGGCCTTGGGGAAATGGGGGCGGACGCTGGCGAAATGGGGGCGATGCTTCGTAATTGGGGGAGCCGCCCGGAAAACCGGGGTGCAGACGGCAACCGACGGGTTTGGGGTATAAGATTTCTCCGGTCAGGGTGCGAACCTTTCGCACGGTGGCATTCAAAAAGATTCCCGACTGTTCCCCGGTTCCACATGGAGTGCGGAAATAACCTTTCTAAAAACCAAGGCGGGCGTCAAGCAAGTTTTTTAATTTGACGCCCACGCTGCCGATCCAAAGGAATTTGTCCTGATTCCTGGATTTCAAAGCGTCAGCGCCGCGTCCCAGTCTTTCCAGACCGGCTCGTAGCCGAGCTGGCGGATGATCTCCGCCACTTCGCCGGGCGGACGTTCGTCGCCGACGTTGAACTGGCCGGTGGCGTTCGTCGGATGATTCGTCTGCGGCGCCCATTCGCTGGAGCCGGACACGAGTTCCTTGATGATGCCGCGTTCGGTGTGGTGAATGCGTTCCTTGCCCGCGCCGGTGTAGCCGCCCGGCTCGGTGCGCGCGCCGGCGCTCATCATCGTCACGCCGAGCGGAATCAGGCCGTTGCGCAGCTTCGGGGTCTCGCGCGTGGAAAGCACGATGCCGACATCGGGAAACATCAGGCGGATGGCGCAAATCAACTGCGCCAGCTCGCGGTCGCTGATATGCGTGAGCGGCTCGAACTCGCCGGCGCATGGCCGCATCCGCACGGTCGAGATCGTCAGCGCCGCTTTCCAGCAGTTGCGCAAAAGATAATCCGCGTGCGCCGCCGCGCTCAACGCTTCCCAGCGCCAGTCGGCCAGACCGTAAAGCGGGCTGATGCCGAGCCGGCGGAATCCGGCGG